>ENA-UOVV01000445-UOVV01000445.1-compost-metagenome-genome-assembly--contig:-NODE-445-length-50011-cov-6.328049_pt1 | contig 50011 bp, 52 predicted proteins | sample MGYA00238155_ERZ761577 | MGnify/ENA primary metagenome ERZ761577 (study PRJEB28898, sample SAMN06268775) | compost metagenome | isolation source: Emeryville, CA | place: USA:Emeryville, CA | collected... | reverse complement strand
CCCGCCGCTGCACCCGCGGCCGACCAGCGACAAGACGATGCTGCGTGAGATCGCCGCGCTGAAGACGCTGGCGGGGTCGTCGGTGCCGCACCCCGAGTTCATCGCCGGCTGCGACGATCTCGACGTTCTGGGCGTGGTGTTCTATCTGATGGAGGAGGTCGACGGGTTCAACCCCGGCGACCACATGGACGAGGCCTACGTCCGCGACCCGGCCATGCGCCATCAGGTCGGGCTGTCGTACGCGGCCAGCCTCGCCGAACTCGGCAACGTGCCGTGGGAGGGCAGCCCGCTGGCGGAGCTCAAACGGCCCGGGTCGTTCCTCGAACGGCAGGTGCCGCAGTTCTTGAAGCTGCTTGAGAGCTACCGCCACGACCGGTACGACCCCGCGTCGCTGGGCGTCGACGAACTCGCCGAGTGGCTGGCCGCCAACCGGCCTGCCGACGGCGCGCCGGGCATCATGCACGGCGACCCGCACATGAGCAACGTGCTGTTGCGCCGCGACCGTCCGGAGCTCGCCGCGTTCGTCGACTGGGAGATGTGCACGGTCGGCGACCCGCTGCTGGACCTCGGCTGGATGCTGATCTGCTGGCCACTGGAGGACACCCACACGATCACCGCGGGCGCGCGACTGGCCGAGCTCGGCGGGCTGGCGTCGCGGCGCGAACTGCTGGACGCCTACCTGGCCGCGGGCGGGCGGGAACCGTCGAACCTGGACTGGTACGTCGCGATGGCGTGCTTCAAGCTCGGCATCGTCATCGAGGGCACCTGGTCGCGCTACCTCGTCGGGCAGGCCAGTCGCGAGGCGGGCGAACAGCTGCACACGTCGGCGCAGAACCTGATAGCGGTGGGTACGCGAGTCGCCAACGGCGACAACCCGTTTGACCTCAACTAGCCGTAGGCGCCGAACGCCAGCCGGATCGCCACCGCCAGCCCGGCGGCGCCGATCGCGACCCGCATCGGTCCCGCGGGGGCGTGCCGCACCACCACGGGACCCAGCCGCGACCCGACCAGGCAGCCCAGCCCCAGCGGCACGACCGCCAGCCACTGCACCGGGGCCACGAACGCGAAGATGACCGCGGCCACGACGTTCGCCACGCCGAGGATCACGTTCTTGCCGGCATTGGCGTGCGGCAGGGTGGCGCCGCCGGTGCGCAGCAGCAGCGCCAGCAGCAGCACCCCGGCGGCCGCGCCGAAATAGCCGCCGTACACGCAGATCGCGAGCACGGCCGCCGACTCCGCCACCACCACGACCGTCTGCCGTCGGCTGGACTCCGCCGACTCCGGCGCGCGGCGCGGCCACAGGATGGCCAGCGAGGCGAGGCCGAGCAGGATGGGCACCGACCGCTCGAATCCCTCGGCGGGCGTCGAGAGCAGCAGCACCGCGCCCGCGGCCCCGCCCAGCGCGGCGACGGGCGCGATCCGCGCGATCCAGCGGCCCTGACCGTACAGTTCCGGGCGCGATCCCCACGCCGACCCGACGCCGTTGAACACCACGGCGACGGTGTTGGTGACGTTCGCGGTCACGGGCGGCAGCCCGACCATCAACAGGGCGGGATAGGTGGCCACGGAGGCGAGTCCGGCGATGCTTCCGGTCAGCCCGCCCAGCACACCGGCGGCCGCCAGCAGTGCCGCCTCCCACCACATCACCACGACAGTGTGACGTGGGGAAATTTCATTGCGCGCGCCGGGATCGCGGGTCTAGCATCGCGGTCGTGCCGAGGCGACTCGTAGTAGCGACCCGCAGCGGGGTCTGATCGCGACCGACCCCCCGCTGTGGGTCGAAGCTGCTACGTCGGTCACTTCCGTCTAATCGAAGGCCCGGCACATGTCCGAAATCTCAACCACTCCAGGTTCATTGGCTGGTTCACTGGCAGATTCGCTGGCCAGCGAGGCGCTCCCGCGGCGGCTGCGCGAGGAGGTCGGATCGCTGCTGTCCGATTACCCGCCGAGCCCGGGACCGCTGCGCCTGGGCAGCTGGTCGTGCACCGACACCCGACCGACGCGGCTCGGCCCGCGCCATTATCAGGCCACGCTCGCGATGGGGGACACCACGACGACGCTGACCGCCGCCGCGACCGGACCGATCGCGGCACTGACCGCGATGCTGTACGACCGCGGCATCGGCGTCGAGGTCATCGACTTCCACCAGTTGCCCGCCGGCCCGCACACCGCGACGCTGATCCGCGGCTCCGACGGCGGGCGCGCCGAGTGGGCGATGGGAGTGGCCGACGATCCGGAGCGGTCCGCGCTGCACGCGGTGATCGCGTGCGCCAACCGGCTGCTGTCGACCGGTTAGTTTTTCGGCGAGATCAGCGCAGCGGGCGCAGCACGATCGGCATGCCGTCCATCGGCACCGGCATGCCGCCGTAGTCCCACTTGGCCTCATAACCCGGCCGCGGCAGCTCGAGCCGGTACTTGCGCAGCAGCCGGTGCATGATCGTCTTCACCTCGAGCTGGCCGAACACCATGCCGATGCACTTGTGCGCGCCGCCGCCGAACGGCGTGAACGCGTAGCGGTGCTTCTTGTGCTCGTTGCGCGGCTCGGCGAAGCGGTTCGGGTCGAACTTCATCGGATCCGGGAACAGCTCCGGGAGCCGGTGGTTCATGCCCGGGTAGGCGATCACGTTCGTGCCCTTGGGGATGTAGTGGCCCAGCAGTTCGGTGTCGCGCACGGTCTGGCGCATCGCCCACTGCACCGGGGTGACGAGGCGGATCGACTCGTTCATCACCAGGTCGAGCGTCTCGAGCTTCTCGAGCGAGTCGATGTCCAGCGGTCCGTCGCCGAGCCGGTCGGACTCGTCGCGGCAGCGGTCCTGCCACTCCGGATTGGCCGCCAGGTAGTACGACATCGTCGTCGCGGTCGACGTCGAGGTGTCGTGGGCGGCCATCATCAGGAAGATCATGTGGTTGACGACGTCCTCGTCGGAGAACTTGTTGCCGTCCTCGTCCTCGGTCTGGCACAGCACGGTCAACAGATCCGAGCCGTCCTTGCCGCGGCGCTCCCTGACGCGTTGCTCGAAATACCGCTCGAGGTACTCGCGCGCCTTCAGGCCGCGCCACCACGTGAACGGCGGCACGCTCTTGCGGATGACGGCGTTACCCGCGCGGGTGGTGATGGCGAACGCCTTGTTCACCTTCGTGACCAGTTCCTTGTCGCTGCCCGGCTCGTGGCCCATGAACACCATCGAGGCGATGTCGAGCGTCAGTTCCTTCATCGCCGGGTAGAGCAGGAACCGTGCGTCGTTGGCCACCCAGTCGTTGGCGATCACCTGCGAGACCACCCGGTCCACCTGCTCGGTGTAGCCGGCCAGCCGCGGGCGCACGAACGCCTCCTGCATGATCCGCCGGTGGAACATGTGCTCGTCGAAGTCGAGCAGCATCAGGCCCCGGTGGAAGAACGGGCCGATCACCGGCACCCAGCCCTGCTGCGAGAAGTCCTTGTTGCGGTTGGAGTACACCTCTTGGGTGGCGTCCGGCCCGAGCGCCGAGACGGCCTGCAGCGCGGGGGAGTAGGAGTACTGGATCGGGCCGCGCTTGCGGTACATGTGCAGCACGTAGTCCGGCCCACCGCGGAACACCTCGATGAGGTGGCCGATGATGGGCAGCCCCTTGTCGCCGATCACCGGTTTGAGGCCGCTGCCGGGCGGCGGATCGGCCAGCGTGATCTCCGGGAAGTCGGTGTTGAGCAGGCGCTTCTCCACCAGCCCCATGCCGGGGAAGTTGTTGACCGACGGTGTCAACCGGCGCTTGGCCTGGTCGAGCAGGTAGTCCTTGGTGCTGATCGTCGGCATCGGTGCTCCTGTTGCCAATGGGTCAGTGACTGTGTGCGTTGTCACTTCTCCCGCCATCCTGAATGGCACACTTGACGCATGTCAAGTTGTGCTCCGGCGCGGCGTGGTGCCAAGGTCTAGGGCCATGACGGCTGAGTCGACGGGGACCGCGAACCGGCGCACGCGGGGGGACCGGCAGCGCGACGCGATCGTCACCGCCGTGCGTGAGCTGCTGCAGGAGCGGTCCTTCGCCGATCTGTCCGTCAGCACCATCAGCGAGCGCGCCGGGGTGGCGCGGTCGGGCTTCTACTTCTACTTCGACTCCAAGTACGCCGTGCTCGCGGTGGTGTTGGCCGAGGCGAGCGACCTGCTCGACAGCCTCACCCACCACTTCGCCCCGCGCGAACCCGGCGAGTCGCCCGTGGCGTTCGCCAAGCGGATGGTCGGCAGCGCGGCGATGGTCTACGCCAACGACGACCCGGTGCTGCGGGCGTGCGCGGCGGCCCGCAACACCGACGCGCAGATCCGCGAGATGATGGACGACTTCTACGACGGCATCATCGACAAGCTGGTCGCGTTGCTCGAACAGGACGCCGACGCCAGGCCGATCTCCGACGACCTGCCCGCGCTGGTGCGCACGCTGGCGGCGACCACCGCGATGACGTTGTCGCACGACAGCGCCTTCATCGGCCGCGGCACCGATCCCAACCGCGCGATCGACGCGCTCGAGCGGTTGTGGGTGTCGGCGATCTGGGGCAATGAGCACCTGCGCGCCGAGTAGGTATTCTCACCGCCATGGCGCTGCGGGGCGGTTTTTCCGGTAAACGTTGTCTGCTCACCGGGGCCGCCAGCGGCATCGGCCGCGCGACCGCGCTCAAGCTCGCCGAGCAGGGCGCCGAACTCTACCTGACCGACCGGGACGCCGAGGGGCTTGCGCAGACGGTCGCCGACGCCCAAACGCTCGGTGCCGTCGTCGCCGCACACCGCGCCCTCGACATCGCGAACTACGACGAGGTGGCCCGCTTCGGGGCCGACATCCACGCTAACCATCCGGCGATGGACGTCGTGATGAACATCGCCGGCATCTCGGCGTGGGGCACGGTGTCGACGCTGACGCATCAGCACTGGAAGTCGATGATCGACGTCAACCTGATGGGGCCGATCCACGTCATCGAGACGTTCGTGCCGCCGATGGTCGAGGCGCGCCGGGGCGGGCACATCGTCAACGTGTCGTCGGCGGCGGGTCTGGTGGCGCTGCCCTGGCATGCGGCCTACAGCGCCAGCAAGTACGGCCTGCGGGGCATGTCCGAGGTGTTGCGGTTCGATCTGGCCCGGCACCGCATCGGGGTGTCGGTGGTGGTGCCGGGTGCGGTGAAAACGCCTCTGGTGCAGACGGTTCAGATCGCGGGCGTGGACCGCGAGGACCCGAATGTGAGGAAGTGGACCGACCGCTTCAGCGGCCACGCGGTGTCGCCGGAACACGCTGCGGACCGGATCCTCAAGGGCGTGCGGCGCAACCGGTTCTTGATCTACACCTCCGCCGACATCAGGGCGCTGTACCTGTTCAAGCGGACCATGTGGTGGCCCTACAGCGTCGCGATGCGGCAGGTCAACGTGCTGTTCACCCGCGCGCTGCGGGGTCCGCGCTAGCGCTTGCCCCAGTCCCACGCCGGCGCGGCGAGCGGGTTGAGACCCTCGATGCGGGTCGCACCGAGCTCCTTGTGGAGCTTGATTTCGACCGTGTCGCCGCCGGATTCGACGAAGTCACCGACTGGGATCGCGTCCAGATGGTCCAGCAGCGCCGACGAGTGGGTGACCACGACGACCTGTGTGGCGGCGGCCGCGGCCCGGATCAGCGATGCCAGCGGACGCACCAGGTCGGGGTGCAGCGACGTCTCGGGCTCGTTGAGCACCATCAGCGACGGCGGCTGCGGGCTGAGCAGTGCGGCGGCCCATAGCAGGAATCGCAGTGTGCCGTCGGATAATTCGGCGGCGCGCAGCGCGCGCAGCATGCCTTTCTGCCGTAGTTGCAGGTCGAACAGCCCGTCGTGCACTGCCACCGACACCTCCGCGCCGTCGAACGCCTCGGCGACCGCGCGCCGCAGGTCGTCGTGTCCGGCCTCGATGATGGTCTGGATCGCGGCGGCCAGGTCGCTGCCGTCCTCCGACAGCACCGGGGTGCGGGTGCCGACCCGACGCTGTCGGGCGGGCGCGGCGGCGTCGACCCGGAAGCCGTCGTAGAACCGCCAGTTGCGCAACCGGTCCCGCACGGCGGCGAGTTCGGGATGCGCACCGGGATGGGCGAACTCGGCGAGCACACTGCGATAGGTGGGCAGCGACTGCGACAGCTTCTCGAAACCCCGGTCCGCGGCGGCCTCGGCGTAGTCACGGGTGCGGCGCACCAGTGTGCTGGCGGTGCGCATCACGGGCCCGACGAACACGGCCTCCCGCTTGATCTCGGGGTCGAGGACGAACAGCGACCGGTGTCCGGCCATCTGCGGCAGCCCGAGATCCACCAGGTAGCCGAAATCGTCTGAGGCGAAACCGAGTTCGAGTGCGGTGGGCGCGGTGCGGGTGGTGCCCTCGACGCGGCCGGTGCGTTTCGCGCCGCCGAGCTGTTCCGGCCCCGCCCACAGCACCGACGCCAGGCCACCCTCGGCCGCCAGCGAGCCGATCACCTCGCCGCGGCCGCAGTCAGCGAGCAGGCGCAGCGCGCGATACAGCGACGACTTGCCGGTGCCGTTGGCGCCGGTGACGATCGTCAGCGGAGCCAACGGCAGCACGACATCGCGCAGCGACCGGTATCCGCGGATGGCGATCGTCTGCAGCATGGCCGTCAGGGTACGTGCCGGTCAGTACCCGCCCGGCGGCGGAACGAGTTCCAGCCGCACACCGAGAAGACGCACCGGGCGGTCGATGTCGAACTCGCCGAGCAGTTCCAGCGCGGTGCGCGTGATGACGTCGGCATCGGTGCCCGGCGACGCCAGCTTGCGGATCTTGGTGCGGGTGAAGAACGTCTTGGTGCGCACGGTGACGGCCACCCGGGCGACGACGCGACCCTGCTCGACGACCTCGGCGAGGGTCTGGCGCGCGAGCTCGGCGACGGCCGATTCCATCTCGGTGTGTTCGGTCAGGTCGCGGGGGAAGGTGATGACGTGACTGCGCGACCGCGGCAGCCACGGCTCGGCGCGCACGTCGGTGTCGCCGCCGCCCTTGGCCAGCAGCAGGATCCACAGCCCGGTGGTGGGCCCGAACGTCGCGGTGAGCAGCCCGGCGTCGGTGGCGGCGAGGTCGGCGACGCTGGTGATGCCCAGTTCGGCAAGCTTTTTCGCGGTCTTCGGGCCGACGCCCCACAGTGCGTCGACCTCGCGGTCGCCCATCACCGCCATCCAGTTCGCGTCGGTGAGGACGTACACCCCGGCGCCCCCGCCGGACGGTTTACCGAACCCGGTGGCCACCTTCGCGCGCTGCTTGTTGTCGCTGATGCCCACCGAGCAGGTCAGCTCGGTCTCGGCGGCGATCACCTGTCGAATCTGCTCGGCCAGCCGGACCGGATCCTGGTCGTCGGCGAGGTCGGCGCCGACGTAGGCCTCGTCCCAGCCCCACACCTCGACGGGGTGGCCGAAGTCGCGCAGCAGCGTCATCACCTCCTCGGAGGCCGCGTCGTAGGCGTCGGTGTCCAGCGGCAGGAACGTCGCGTCGGGGCACTTGCGCGCGGCGGTGCGCAACGGCATGCCGGCCCGCACGCCGAACGCCCGGGCCGGATACGACGCGCACGTGACGACCTTGCGCGGCTCGGTCGGGTCGCCGTTGCCGCCGACGATGATCGGCCGACCGGCGAGGTCGGGGTTGCGGCGCACCTCGACCGCGGCCTGGAACTGGTCGAGATCGACGTGCAGCACCCAGCGGGTCATGTGCCGCAGAGCTTGCGCGCCACCGTCTCCCATGCTTCGCCGAGGCTCTCCAGCGTCTGCCCGCGATCGGTCAGCTGGTGGTGGACGTAGTCGGGGTCGAGCAGGGCGAGCAGCGCCGCGGCCTGGGCGTCGAGGTCACCCGTTGTACCCGCCTCCTCGAGCAGCACCCGGACGTGGCGGTGCTGCAGCATCGCGGGCGCGCTGAAGCGCATCTGGGGGTCGCGGTTGGTCTCGGACATCACCGCGTGGTGGCGACGCACGAACCGCAGCCTGGCGTGGCCGTACGCGATGAGTCGCTCCAGCGGCGGCGCGCCGGGCCCCAGCGGCGGCGGGCCGAACATGAACTCCTGCTGCTGCTGTTTCTCGTCCTCGTCGAGCAGCACCATCATCAGCCCGGCCCGGCTGCCGAAGCGGCGGAACAGCGTGCCCTTGCCGACGCCGGCGGCCGCGGCGATGTCGTCGGTGGTCACCGCGTCGGCGCCGCGTTCGGCGATCAGGCGGCGCGCGGCATCCAACAGTAGGGTGCGATTGCGGGCGGCGTCGCCCCGTTCCGCCGGCGACTGGTCGGTGACCGGCAGCTCGTGGACGCGACGAGGAGCGGCCATGACGGCAGTTTAGTTCAGCCGGAATAAATCGGACCACAGTCCGGTTTGTCGGTGCGATGATCTAGCCGACGAACGGAAGGGACGGGACATGTCGGACATCAAGGTGCTGGTGCTGCTGGGCAGCCTGCGCGCGCAGTCAATCAACCGCCAACTGGTCGAGCTGGCCGTCGAGACCGCACCCGACGGGGTGGAGCTGAAGCTGTTCGACCGGCTCGGGGAGCTGCCGTTCTACAACGAGGACATCGACAACGAGAACGTGCCCGAACCGGTGGTGGCGCTGCGCCGGGCCGCGGCCGAGGCCGACGCGGCCCTGGTCGTCACCCCCGAGTACAACGGCAGCATCCCGGGCGTGCTCAAGAACGCGGTCGACTGGTTGTCGCGACCGTACGGCGACAGCGCGCTGAAGGATAAGCCGCTCGCGGTGGTGGGCACCGCGCTGGGCCGCTACGGCGGGGTGTGGGCGCACGACGAGACCCGCAAGTCGTTCGGGATCGCTGGGCCGCGGGTGGTGGAGGACCTCAAGCTGTCGGTGCCGTCGACGGTGTTCGACGGCAAGCACCCGCGGGAGAACGCCGAAGTGGCCACCGGCCTGCGCGACATCGTCGGCAAGCTGGCCGCCGAGGTGAGCTGACCCCTGTTCCCACACGCCGCCGGCCGGACCCCGTGGTCCGCGGCCGGCGGTTTGCTGTTCCGTCACCGTGACGTATCTGGCGGCGCGGCGCGGCGGCGGGTGGGTGTCGGTGGGCAGTGGTAGACCGGTCCGCACCGGGCGACACGCGGTCGTTGTGATGTGCGACACGCCGAGGCGGGAGTCGTCAACAAGCTTACGACCTGGGAATTTCAAAAATGTTATTCGGAACATGTGGTATCCCTTCGCAATGTCGGACACTAGGTGTAGTGTTTCGAGCACCGACAGACCCCAGCGGTTCCTGAACCTCCCAGGGTCGGCCGGAGGCCCGAAATCCGGCGGTGTCGGTCCCCGAGACCACCGGAGTCACCGACCCCGGCCGGCAGGAATTTCGGGGGCACCGGGGCCGCTGAACCCCAGCGGCGGGCGATAACCAAACGAGTTGCCAGTTCGATCGCAGAGGAGCCGTACCGAGATGACCGTCACCGTGTACACCAAGCCCGCGTGCGTGCAGTGCAACGCCACCTACAAGGCGCTGGACAAGCTGGGTATCCCCTACGAGTCGGTGGACATCAGCCTCGACAGCGAGGCGCGTGACTACGTGATGGCGCTCGGCTACCTGCAGGCGCCGGTCGTGGTGGCGGGCAACGAGCACTGGTCGGGCTTCCGCCCGGACCGCATCAAGGCGCTCAGCGCCGTCGCGGCGACGGCATAGCGGCCCCTGACCAGGGGGATCGGGTAACGCGAACAGGGAGGAGAGCGGAGATGGCCAACCTCGTCTACTTCTCCAGCGTGTCGGAGAACACCCACCGCTTCGTACAGAAGCTGGGCCTGCCCGCGATCCGGATCCCCCTGCACGGGCGCATCGAGGTCGACGAGCCCTACGTGCTGGTGTTGCCGACCTACGGCGGCGGGCGCGCGACGCCGAACATCAACGACGGCGGCTACGTGCCCAAGCAGGTCATCGCGTTTCTGAACAATGAACACAACCGGTCGTTGCTGCGCGGCGTCATCGCCGCGGGCAACAACAACTTCGGTGCGGAGTTCGCCTACGCGGGGGAAGTGGTCTCCCGCAAGTGCGGCGTGCCGTATCTGTACCGCTTCGAACTGATGGGAACCCCGGACGACGTGGAAGCCGTCCGGGCAGGTCTAGCTGAATTCTGGAAGGACCAGACGTGCCACCAACCGTCACAGCTGCAGAGCCTGTAACCGACTCCTCCGCCCCGTCGCACACGCTGCCGGGGGAGATGGATTACCACGCGCTCAACGCGATGCTGAATCTGTACGACGAGAACGGCAGGATTCAGTTCGACAAGGACCGCGAGGCCGCGCACCAGTTCTTCCGGCAGCACGTCAACCAGAACACGGTCTTCTTCCACGACGTCGACGAGAAGCTGGACTACCTGATCCAGCAGAACTACTACGAGCGCGAGGTGCTCGACCAGTACTCGCGCAACTTCGTCAAGACGCTGATCGACCGCGCGTACGCCAAGAAGTTCCGCTTCCCGACGTTCCTCGGCGCGTTCAAGTACTACACCAGCTACACGCTGAAGACGTTCGACGGTAAGCGGTACCTGGAGCGCTTCGAGGACCGCGTGGTTATGGTGGCGCTGACGCTGGCCGCCGGCGACACCGCGCTGGCCGAGAAGCTGGTCGACGAGATCATGGACGGCCGGTTCCAGCCGGCGACGCCGACGTTCCTCAACGCGGGCAAGAAGCAGCGCGGTGAGCCGGTGAGCTGCTTCTTGTTGCGCATCGAGGACAACATGGAGTCGATCGGCCGCGCGATCAACTCCGCGCTGCAGCTGTCCAAGCGCGGCGGCGGAGTTGCCCTGCTGCTGAGCAACATTCGCGAGCACGGCGCACCGATCAAGAACATCGAGAACCAGAGCTCTGGCGTCATCCCGATCATGAAGCTGCTCGAGGACTCGTTCTCCTACGCCAACCAGCTCGGAGCCCGGCAGGGTGCGGGCGCGGTGTACCTGCACGCGCACCACCCCGACATCTACCGGTTCCTCGACACCAAGCGGGAGAACGCCGACGAGAAGATCCGGATCAAGACACTGAGCCTGGGCGTGGTGATCCCGGACATCACGTTCGAGTTGGCGAAGAAGAACGACGACATGTACCTGTTCTCGCCGTACGACGTCGAGCGGGTGTACGGGGTGCCGTTCGCCGACATCTCGGTGACCGAGAAGTACTACGAGATGCTCGACAACCCGCGCATCCGCAAGTCGAAGATCAAGGCGCGCGAGTTCTTCCAGACGCTGGCCGAGCTGCAGTTCGAGTCGGGCTACCCGTACATCATGTTCGAGGACACGGTGAACCGGGCCAACCCGATCGAGGGCAAGGTCACCCACTCGAACCTGTGCTCGGAGATCCTGCAGGTGTCGACGCCCTCGGTGTTCAACGAGGATCTGTCCTATGCCGTTGTGGGCAAGGACATCTCGTGCAACCTGGGTTCGCTGAACATCGCGAAGGCGATGGACTCGCCGGACTTCGGGCAGACCGTCGAGGTGGCGATCCGCGCGCTGACCGCGGTGAGCGATCAGACCCGGATCGACTCGGTGCCCTCGATCGTGCGGGGCAACGAGGAATCGCACTCGATCGGGCTCGGGCAGATGAACCTGCACGGCTACCTGGCCCGCGAGCGGATCTTCTACGGGTCCGAAGAGGGCATCGACTTCACGAACATGTACTTCTACACCGTGTGCTACCACGCGATTCGCGCGTCGAACAAGATCGCGATCGAGCGCGGCACCCACTTCAAGGGCTTCGAGAAGTCGAAGTACGCGACCGGTGAGTTCTTCGACAAGTACACCGAGCAGGTGTGGGAGCCGAAGACCGACAAGGTGCGGAAGTTGTTCGCCGACGCCGGCATCAAGATTCCGGACCAGGACGACTGGCGGCGGCTGAAGGAGTCGGTGCAGAAGCACGGCATCTACAACGCCTACCTGCAGGCGGTGCCGCCGACGGGGTCGATCAGCTACATCAACCACTCGACGTCGTCGATCCACCCGATCGCCGCCAAGATCGAGATCCGCAAGGAAGGCAAGATCGGTCGCGTCTATTACCCGGCGCCGTACATGACCAACGACAACCTGGAGTACTACCAGGACGCCTACGAGATCGGCTATGAGAAGGTCATCGACACCTACGCCGCGGCCACCCAGCACGTGGATCAGGGGCTGAGCCTGACGCTGTTCTTCAAGGACACGGCGACCACGCGCGATGTGAACAAGGCGCAGATCTATGCCTGGCGCAAGGGAATCAAGACGCTGTACTACATCCGGTTGCGTCAGATGGCGCTGGAGGGCACCGAAGTCGAGGGCTGCGTGTCCTGCATGCTGTAGGGCATTGGTGGTGGTGCCGGGCGCACGGTCTTTGTGCGCCCGGCTTCTTTTTGCGCTGGGTGGCCACTTCTCCGACGCGCGGCCGCGGAATCGGACGGGGCACCGGCCGCCCGGCGAGCGGTGTAAGCCAACTTACAGCTAGGTAAGGCTTGCCTTATGCAGACGCGCCACCTAGATTAACCGGAAAAGTTTCCTCTAAATAGGAGTCCGGTTGATGCTCAGGCGTGTAAGCGTGCTGGCGGCGACGTTCGGCGCCGCATTTGTACTGGTAGCGCCCGCGGCGCAGGCCCAGCCCGGGCCGGTGGAGGACTTCGCGATCACCTCCGAGGTGCCCTCGCTCGCCGAACTCGACGCGCAGATCAAGTTGCTGGTGGCCACCCCGGCGCCGGATGAGGTCAAGGCCGCCCAGCTCGAGGGCGGCAGCCGCGCGGTGATCGTGCCGAAGATGGTCTACAAGATCGGCTTCTTCCGCCCGCCCCGCGGCTCGAGCGTGGTGACCGGCCCCGAGACCCACGACGGCGACCGCCACACCGCCATCATCAACGCCAGCAGGCAGGGCGCGCCGACCATCCAGGTCGAGGCCGAGTGGCGACGCATCGACGGCCGGTGGAAGCTGGCCAGCAAGTCGCTGTGCAACGGCATCAAGACACTCGGCCTGCCGATCCCGTGCAACTTCCAGTGACGAGCTCGTGATCGACGTCGTAGCAGTGTCGAAGTCGTACGGCGGCCACCGCGCCGTCGACGACGTCACCGTCACCTTTCCGACCGGCACCGTCACCGCCCTGCTCGGGCTCAACGGCGCCGGGAAGACGACGCTGCTGCGCCTGCTCGCCGGCCTCATCCGACCCGACACCGGAACCATCGCCGTCCCGCCCACCGTCGGCTTTCACCTCGGCCCCGCCGCGATGAACCCGCGCCACACCGTACGACGGCATTTGTCATGGCTGGCAGCGCTTTCCGGCGTCGACGACGCGCGCATCGATGAACTCATCGATGAGACCGAACTGCCGTCGCGGGCCCGCATCGACCGACTGTCGCTGGGGATGCGCCAGCGACTGGCCATCGCCGGCGCGCTGCTGGCCGACCCGCTGGCACTGCTGTTCGACGAACCCCTCAACGGGCTCGACGTGCCCGGCATCGTCTGGTTCCGCGCACTGGTGCGCGAGTTGGCCGAGCGTGGCCGCACGGTCGTCGTCGCCACGCACCTGCTCGGCGAGGTGGCACTGACCGCCGACCGCATCGTGGTGCTCGACCGCGGCCGGTTGGACAAGTCGGGCGAGCTCGCACAGTTGACCCCCGCGGGCGCCAACCCCCGCGAGTGGCTCGAATCGACCCTCCTCGAGTGCGCATGAATCCGACGTTGCGCAGCGTGCGCGCCGAGACCATCCGCACCGGCGGCCCGAGCCGGCTGTGGACGGTCGTCGTCCCCGCGGCCGTGCTCGTGCCGGTGGTGATCACGTTCGGCATCGCGCTCATCGCCGAGGCGTTCGCCCGCATCCCCGGACAGATCTCGGTGCTGCAGGTCACGACGTCGAACGCCGCGTACTGGGTCATCACCATCACCGTGACGCTGGTGGGAGTCGCCGCCGCCGACGGCCAGGCCGGCGAAAACCGTTATGGTGCGGCCGAACACACCAGAGTGGCGATTCGGAACCCGTGGGCGGTGTTGGTGGGCAGGTGGGTGTTCTACGGCGCACTCGGCGCCGCGGTCGCCGCGGCCACCCTCATCGTGGTGCTCTGCGCACTTCCCCTTATCGCGCCGACCGTGTACGGGCCGGTGTCGATGACCGACGACGTCGGCCGACGCCTGCTGTGGACGGTGCCACTGCTGGCGTTGTTCGCCGCCGGGGCGGGGGTCGGCGTCGGCGCGCTCACCCGATCGCCGCTCGGCGCCACCGGCGCCATCCTGGTGTGGGCCTTCGTCGTCGAGACCGCGGCCGGCTATCTACCCAGCGGTGCGACGCTGCAGCGGTTCCTGCCGATGCTCAACGCGGTGTACGCGACCGGACAGGACACCGTGCTCGTTCCGCCGTGGGGACGCGCGGCGGCACTGCTGTACACATGCTCAGTGTTCACGGCGATCTTCCTGATCGCCGTCGTGGAGAGGACAATCCGAAAATGACTGGCAACCAGACGCTTCCGCTGCCGAACCGCTCCGACGCCGACCTGCCGGGGCACTGGCTGCTGGCCCGCCTCGGCAAGCGGGTGCTGCGGCCCGGCGGGCTCGAGCTGACCAGCCGGCTGCTCGCCGCCGCGAAGATCACCGATGCCGACGTCGTCGAACTCGGTCCTGGTCTGGGCCGCACCGCCACCGACATCGTGGCGCAGCGACCGCGGTCCTACGTCGGCGTTGACGACACCGCTGCGGCCACCGAGCATGTCCAGGCGATCGTGGCTCCGGTCGACGGCAAGGTGGTCGTCGCCAACGCCGCCGACACCGGATTGCCCTCGGCCAGCGCCGATGTCGTGATCGGCGAGGCCATGCTGACCATGCAGGGCGACCGCGACAAGCGCGCGATCGTTGCCGAGGCGTTCCGGGTGCTGCGGCCGGGCGGCCGCTACGCGATCCACGAACTCGGCCTCAAACCCGACGACATCTCCCAGGACACCAAGGACGAGATCCGCCGCGACATGTCCCGCGCCATCAAGGTCAACGCGCGCCCGCTCACGACCGCCGAATGGTCGGCGCTGCTGGCCGAGGCCGGGTTCGAGGTGGTCAAGGTCGACCACGCGAAGATGGCGCTGCTCAATCCGCTGCGGGTGCTGGCCGACGAGGGCCCGTTCGGCGCGCTGCGGATCGTCGGAAACCTGATCCGCAGGCCCGCCGCGCGCAAACGGGTGATCGGCATGCGCAAGACGTTCCACCGCTACCGCCACGCGCTGACCGCGGTTGCGGTCGTCGGCGTCGTGCCGGGTTCGTGACAGACTCGGACCATGGCAACTCCGCGCCACGTCGTTGACGCCTCGCCGGACCGCGCGGTCGGTCACCAGCGCCAGCGGGTGCTGGAGATGTTGAAGACCTCGCCGCACCCCGTCGACGCCCAGCAGGTCGCCGACGCGCTGCGGATCCACATCACCACCGCGCGCTTCCACCTCACGACACTCGAGGAGCAGGGGGTGATCCGGCGCGGCGGCGCCGCGAAGGGAAGCGGGGCGGGCCGGCCACGGGTCACCTACGAGTTGGCGCCGCGACTCGACTACGCCGACATCGTCGCGCTGTTCGCCGCCCACCTCGGCGGCACGCCGACCGAACGCGAACAGCGGGCGCTGCGCATCGGCGCTGACCTGGCCCGGCGGGTCCGGGTGGCCCGGCTGCGCCCCGAGGCCACGATCGCCGACATGGTCGTCGCGACGCTGAACGAGCTTGGCTTCCAGGTGCGTTCGGTGCTGAACTCGTTCGGCGAGATCACCGTCCAGATCTGTACCTGCCCGCTGGCGGAGGTCGCTAAGACCGCGCCCGAGGTCGTGCGCGGCATCCAGCAGGGCCTCATCCAAGAGGTCGTCGACATCAACGCCGACGCCGTCGGCGCCCGGTATCAGGCGTCGGTGACGCCGGACCCGCACGGCGGCTCGTGCGAAGTGAACCTGGTCTTGCGCCCCGAGCGCGCGAAACCAGGGACAGGAGAGGAGAACTCATGACCGCGTCCACGGCTCTGTCGCTGCACCGGTTGGCTGACGAGCAGATCGCTACGGCCAAGACCGCGTCCGCTGGCCGGTCCGCGCAGGGCGTGTTCGGCGGCAGCGACAAGACCCTGCGGCAGACCGTTCTCGCGCTGGCCGCCGGCAACGGGCTCGCCGATCACGAAAGCCCCGGCGAGGCAACACTGTTGGTGCTGCGCGGCCGAGTCCGCCTCAACGCCCCCAGCGGCAACATCGAGGCGGCCGCCGGTGACTACCTGGAGATCCCGGCCGAGCGGCACAGCCTCGACGCGCTCGAGGACTCGGCGGTGCTGCTGTCGGTGGTGCCCCGCTGAGGGGTTACTTCTTCACCGTGTGCTGGGGCCCCTGGGCCTTCTTGTACAGCGCCTTGAGCATCCGGTCGCGGAACGCGGCGTTGTCGATCAGCTTGATGCCGGCGTTGGCGAACTTCGGATAGCCCAGCAGTTTGTGGAAGATGCGGCCGCGACGGTACTCCTTGCCCCACGCCGCTTCCATCCGCTGCGCGTAGTTGGTGAAGTCGTCGGGCCCGCCGTTCTGCAGCGCCATGATCGCGCATTCGCCTGCGGCCAGACCGGATTCGAGCGCCTTGGAGATCCCCGCACCCGACGCCGGCTTGCCCGCGCCCAGCGAGTCGCCGGTGAAGAGCACACCCGGACGCCACGGCGGCCAGGCGGTGAAGCCCATCGGCAGCCGCCACGCCCGCACGCTCTTGTTCTTCTTGAGTTCCTCGATCGGCGGCAGGTCCCACTCGCGCGGCAGCGAGCGCAGGAACTCGCCGAGGAACTGGGTGGCGTTGATCTTCTGCCAGTTCTTGTAGCTGTTGACGTAGCCGAGCCCGATGTTGAACATGCCGTTGCCCATCGGGAACACCCAGCCGTACCCGGGCAGCTGATCGCCCTCGAAGACGAGCTTGAGGTAGATGTCGAGGCTGTCGGAGTCGGGCCGGTTGGCCGGCATCTCCGAGCGGATGGCGATCGCGGAGTAGCCGTTGTACTCCGAGTCGATCTTCAGCGCCCGCTTGATGGGGGAGTAGGCGCCGTCGGCGGCGATCACCGCGTCGCCGTACACCTTCTCACCGCTCTTGAGCGTCACCCCGACGACCCGGCCGTTCTCCACGATCGGCCCGGCGACCTCCGCGCCCTGGCGCACCTCGGCGCCGGCGGACTCGGCGTGCTTGAGCAGCGTGGTGTCGAGGCGCTCGCGGCTGACCGTGTGGCCGTGGTCGGGCATGCCCGGGCGCTTCGGAAACGACAGCTCCCACTCGCTCGGACTGAACACCGTCACGCGGTTCACCCGGTGGTAGGTCGCCACCTCGTCGGCCAGCCCCATCCTTTGCAGGTAGCTCACCGCGCGGGCGGTGAGCCCGTCGCCGCAGGGCTTGGCCCGCGGGAACTCGGCCTTGTCGAGGACCACCACTTTCGCGCCGGTCTGTGCGGCCTGCCATGCGGCGGCCGAGCCGGAGGGCCCGCCACCCGCGATGACCAGGTCGTATCGCTGCGTCATGAATCTCGTCTCGTCTATCGGTTTGCCGTGGCGATCGTACCCAAGCCGGGGCCGTCGCTCTCGTCGAAAGAACGTGCCTTCCACCACGGTAAACCCTGTCCGCGTCGGTATGGTCTGAGCAGGTCAGGGCCGCCCGGGCGGTACAGTGATCGGGTGCGACGAGGGTCACGGCCGCGGTCCGGCGAGCCGGGCGTCAAGGTGGACGCCCGCAGCGAGCGCTGGCGCGAGCACCGCAAGAAGGTGCGAGCCGAGATCGTCGACGCCGCATTCCGCGCCATCGACCGGGTCGGACCCAACGTCAGCGTGCGCGAGATCGCCGAGGAGGCCGGCACCGCCAAGCCCAAGATCTACCGGCACTTCGCCGACAAGTCCGACCTGTTCTCCGAGATCGGGCAGCGCATGCGGGACATGTTGTGGGCGGCGATCATCCCGTCGATCGACGTCGAGCACGACTCCGCGCGCGAGATCGTCGGCCGCGGTGTCGAGCACTACGTCGAGCTGGTGGAACGCCACCCCAACGTGGTGCGGTTCCTGCTGCAGGGCCGGTTCGCCGACCAGTCGGCCGCCGCGATGACCACGGTCAACAAGGGCAGCGAGATCACCCTGGCGATCGCCGACATGATCAAGGGTGAACTGAAGGACATGGCCCTGGACCCGGCGGCGTTCGAGCTGGCCGCGTTCGCGATCTTCGGCACCGCGGCGTCGGCCACCGACTGGTGGCTGGGCCCCGATGACGACCGTCCCCGCCGCATGCCCGCCGACCAGTTCATCGCGCACATGACCACGATCATGGTCGGCGCCATCAACGGCACCGCCGAGCTGATCGGCCTGGAGATCGACCCTGACCAGCCAATTCACACCGCGGTGCGCCGACAGCGGCCGGTCGCCTGACCGTGCGTTGACACCCGGGGCCGGGGTCCGGAGACTGGCATAAGTACCCGGTACCGGCGTTCCCAGGAAAGGACCGACATGACGGTGGCCCAGGCGGATCCCACGGCCGAGCCCGTCCACACCCGCGCGCTGATCATCGGCAGCGGGTTCTCCGGCCTGGGCATGGGCATCGAGCTGCAGAAGCGCGGCGTCGACTTTCTGATCCTGGAGAAGGCCGACGACATCGGCGGCACCTGGCGGGACAACACCTATCCGGGCTGCGCCTGCGACATCCCGTCGCACATGTACTCGTTCTCGTTCGAGCCCAAGCCGGACTGGAAGCACATGTGGTCGTTCCAGCCGGAGATCCAGCAGTACCTGCAGAACGTCACGGACAAGTACCGGCTGCGCCGCCGCATCCGGTTCGGCTCGCACGTGGACCGGGCGCACTGGGACGACGACGAGATGCGCTGGCACGCGTTCACCAAGGACGGCCGCGAGTTCGTCGCGCAGTTCCTGATCTCGGGTGCCGGCGGGCTGCACATCCCGCTGATCCCCGACTTCGAGGGGCTCGACGAGTACCAGGGCGCGCTGTTCCACTCCGCGCAGTGGGATCACAGCGTGGACCTGACCGGTAAGCGGGTCGCGGTGATCGGCACCGGGGCCAGCGCGATTCAGATCGTGCCGGAGATCGTCAAAGACGTTGCCGCGCTGCATCTCTACCAGCGCACGCCGGCGTGGGTGATGCCGCGGCCCAACAACCCGATCCCGGAGTGGGCGCAGAAGATGTTCACCCACGTGCCGGGAACGCGCGCGGCGTTGCGCGCGGGCATCTACTGGATCCACGAGGCCGTCGGATTCGCGATGACCAAGCAGCCGCGGCTGCTGAAGATCGGTGAGCTGATGGGCAAGTGGAACATCCGCCGCTCGATCAAGGATCCGGAGCTGCGCAGGAAGCTGACGCCGAACTACCGGGCGGGCTGCAAGCGCATCCTGAACTCCGACACCTATTACAAGGGGATCGCCAACCCGAAGACCGACGTGATCACCGACGGCATCGCGCGGTTCACCAGGACCGGCATCGTCGCGGGAGACGGCACCGAGCGCGAGGTCGACGTGGTGGTCTGCGCGACGGGCTTCCACGTCACCGACTCGTACACGTATGTCGACATCAAGGGCCTCGGCGGCGAGGACCTCGTCGACCGGTGGAACCGCGAGGGCATCGCCGCGCTGCGCGGCATCACCGTCGCCGGCATGCCGAATTTGTTCTTCCTGCTGGGACCGAACACCGCGCTGGGGCACAACTCCGTGGTGTTCATGATCGAGTCGCAGATCCGCTACGCCGGACAGGCGATCGCCGAGGTGGACAAGCGGAAAGCGCAGGCGCTGGCCCCGACGCGGGAGGCGCAGGACGCCTACAACGAACGGTTGCAGCGCGAGCTGGGCGGCACGGTGTGGAGCACCGGCGGGTGCCGCAGCTGGTACCTCGACGAGCACGGGGTGAACCGGACGCTGTGGAGCGGGATGACGTGGCAGTACTGGCTCGCGACGCGGCGGTTCGACCCGTCGGAGTACACGTTCCTGACCGCCGGCGACCGGGCCCCCGTATAGCCGCTGAGCTGATCTGATCGCACCCCGGCGCGCCGTTGCTGCGATCGCGGCGCGACACGCCCCGACACATGATGTTGTGTTGCCGCGCCAAGTCGGACCCCAGGGGTAGTGTCGGTGGCGGGCTGAACGACAGCCATCGGACCAACCAATAACCAGGTGAAGCGGGGTTCTCGTGAGTGGTGGCATGAAGCTGATTGACCGCGTTTCGGCGATCAACTGGAACCGTCTGCAGGACGAGAAAGACCTCGAGGTCTGGCAGCGACTCACGGGCAACTTCTGGTTGCCGGAGAAGGTGCCGGTGTCCAACGACATCCAGTCGTGGCACACGCTGACCGACGCCGAGAAAGAGCTCACCATGCGGGTGTTCACCGGCCTGACGCTGCTGGACACCATCCAGGGCACCGTCGGGGCGGTCAGCCTGATCCCCGACGCGATGACCCCGCACGAGGAGGCGGTGCTCACCAACATCGCGTTCATGGAGTCGGTGCACGCCAAGAGCTACAGCAACATCTTCTCGACGCTGTGCTCGAGCGCCGAGATCGACGAGGCCTTCCGCTGGTCGGAGGAGAACCCGAACCTGCAGCGCAAGGCGCAGATCGTGATGCAGTACTACCGCGGCGACGAGCCGCTCAAGCGCAAGGTGGCCTCCACGCTGCTGGAGAGCTTCCTGTTCTACTCCGGCTTCTACCTGCCGATGTACTGGGCCAGCCGGGCCAAGCTGACCAACACCGCCGACATGATCCGGCTGATCATCCGTGACGAGGCCGTGCACGGCTACTACATCGGCTACAAGTACCAGCGCGGTCTGGCGCTGGAGGACAGCGCCAAGCAGCAGGAGCTGAAGGACTACACCTACGAGCTGCTGTTCGAGCTCTACGACAACGAGGTGGAGTACACCCAGGACCTCTACGACGGCGTCGGGTTGACCGAGGACGTCAAGAAGTTCCTGCGCTACAACGCCAACAAGGCGCTGATGAACCTCGGCTACGAGGCGCTGTTCCCGCGCGACGAGACCGACGTCAACCCGGCGATCCTGTCGGCGCTGGCGCCCAACGCGGACGAGAACCACGACTTCTTCTCGGGTTCGGGCTCGAGCTACGTGATCGGCAAGGCCGTGGTCACCGAGGACGAGGACTGGGACTTCTGACGTCCGGTCTTACGTAACGCAGTGGCGGGCGCGGCACCGGTTTTCCGCCACTGCGTTACGTAACGCAAACCCTCAGTGGCCGAACGTCATCGGCACACTGACCGGGCCGTGGATCTGCTGTGTGTCCGCCCACTGCGGCGCACCGCCCAGTCGCGGCGCGCGGGCCAGCGCGCGGCGCAACGTCGTGCCGACCTCCAACCGCGCCAGCGCCGCGCCCAGGCAGTAGTGCACCCCGTGGCCGAACGTCAACGGCGCGGGCCCCGGCCGGTCCAGCCGCAGCCGGTCCGGCTCGCTGTACACCGCCGGATCGCGATTGGCCGCGGCTAGCAGCACCTGCACCGCCTCGCCCGCGCGGATCGTCATGCCGCCGACGACGTGATCCTCGGTCGCGGTGCGTGGCACGTTCTGCACCGGCGCGTCGAGGCGCAGCAGTTCGGTCACCAACCTGTCGTCGACCGCCGGTAACCCGTCGACCGGCCGTGCCCCGTCCTCGCCGGGCGTCAGCAAGCGGATCATGGCTTTACCCAACAGGTTCGCCGTCGTCAGCCGGCCCGCGTCGGCGATGATCAACGCGGTGATCACGACGTCGTCGAGCTCGAGATCCCGGTCGGCGGCGATGAAGCTCAGCAGATCGTCGCCCGGGTGCACCCGCCGGTCGGCCGCCAGCGGCAGCAGCTCGGTCAACAGCGTCGCGAACGCCGCCAGCCCCGCGTCCACCGCCGCGGTGTCGTTGAAGTCGAACAACATCCGGCTGATCGCCGGCGCCTCGTCGTACAGCAGTCGGGCGGCGTCCACATCCAACCCGAGCCACGCGGCCGCAACGGCGATCGGCAGCGGCAGCGCCACTTCGGTCATGAAGTCGAACTCCTCGCCCGCCGGAATCGCGTCGACGATGTCGCGCGCGATCGCCTCGACCCCTTCCTCGAGCCGAGCGATGAACGACCGCGTGAACACGTCGCGCACCGCCTTGCGCAGCCGCGTGTGGTCCGCACCGTCGGTGAAGGTGAGGTTGCGCCGCACCACATCCCGATCGAAGCCGCGCAACGTCTCCGGGGCATTCGGATTGACCAGCGGATTGCTCGACCACCCGTTGGCGCTCAGGACCTGCTGCGCGGCCCGATAGCCGAACACCAGCCAGGAGTTCAGCTCCTCGTCCCACACCACGTCGCCGTCGCGGCGCCGAATCGCGTAGTACGGATAGGGATTGGCCGCATCCCAAGGCATTCGAACGGTGCCGCTACGGGTGGTCATGGCGGTCCAATCCGGCCGGCAGGCCCCGCTCGCGGACCCACGCATGATGCCTCGTTCCGAGTTCGGTGACCGGCTCGGCCACACCGTCCATGTCGTTCCAGATCGCCCGGGTCGGCAGCGTCGCTCCCAGTGTCGCGGCGATATGTGTCAGCGCCAGCTGCACGCGCGGGAACATCGCGAAGTCCTTCGGCACCCGAATCCGGTTGATCGGACGGTCGACGTCGGTGGTGAACAGCTCGTTGAGGAACCGCGCGGCCACCTCCGGGGTGTACGTCACGGGCTGTGGCAGCTGGGTCACCTCGGCCAGCACGATGTCCCAGAACGACGCCAGCTCCTCGCCGGTGATGTCGTCCTTGTCGACGAAGAACCCGGCCACCTCCATCAGCGCCCGGCCGTCGTCGTAGCGGCCGTCGATCGCCGCCCGGTTCATCGCCAGCCAGGCGTGGCGCAACGACTCGGGAAGCACCTTCACACAACCGAAGTCGAGAAAACCCACGGTGCCGTCGGTGAAGAAGCGGTAGTTGCCGGGGTGCGGGTCGGCGTGCAGCAGGTTGGCGTGACGCATGTTCGCGTGGAAGAACCGGAACACGATCTCGGCCCACGTGTCCTTCAGGCTCTGGTCGGCCTGCTGCGCGGCCGACCAGTCCAGCCCGTCGAGGTACGTCATCGTCAGCACGCGATCCCGGGACAGCTCCGGGACCAGGTCCGGAATCCTGATGAACGGATGATCGCGATAAAGCTCGGCGAACTGCGCGACGGCCCGCGCCTCGTGCCGGTAGTCGATCTCCTCGGCGATGCGTGCCGCCGCCTCCCGGGCGATCGACCGGACGTCCGAGGAGTAGCCGGCCACCGACGACGCGAACCGGGTGAACGCCGCCAACAACTCGGTGTTGGCCAGATCGTCGCGGATCGCCTCGGCCACACCGGGATACTGGATCTTGACGACGACGTCGCGGCCGTCGCGCAGCACGGCGCGGTGCACCTGCCCGATCGAGGCCGCCGCGATCGGCTCGTCGTCAAACGTGGCGAACATCTCGACCTCAGGCCCCAATTCGGCGGACAGCACCCGGTGCGCCAAGGCCGCATCCATCGGCGGGGCGTCGGCGCGTAACCGCGACAGCGCCTTCTGATAGGCCGCGAACCCGCCGTTGCCGAGCGCCGCGCCGTCGATCATCGACATCATCTGGCCGGCCTTCATCAGCACGCCGCGCGAGTGGCCGAGCAGTTCGGCGTACCGCTCGGCGGTGCGCTCGTGGAACCGCTCAACCGCGCCGTCCTGGCCCGCCCGCTGCCGCAGGCCCGCCACCAGTCGACCGCCCGCGGCCCGTGCGGTGAAGCCCGCGAGCGGCATCGCGCGCCGGATCCGCCCGCGCGGAACCGGAGTGTGCGCATCGGCGTCGGTCACGGCGACCGCGTGCGATATGTGTTGCTGACGACGTCTGCCATCGGCCCCCCGGGGGATCGCGCCCGCACGATTAGATGAGCTATTTGTGAAGGTAAGCGTCCGCGGAAGGGCGGTCAATCGGGCGCGAAGACTTTGACGGGCGCGTTATTTGCCGACGGCGGCGCTGGGCCCGGCCCGGCCGTTGCGGACGCGGTGCCTGCACCCAGGCCAGCAGCACGGCCGCCGCATGCCCTGCTCGAGTTCCTCCTGGGTGCGACGGATCCGGCGCTCGCGGGTCTGCTGCTGCTTGGCGTCGCAGACCCAGCAGATGAACTCGTTGCGTGCGAGGGGCGTGATGTCCAGCCAGGCGGCCAATGCCCTCTCGTTGGCGAGCAGCGCGTCGCGCAGGTCTGCGGGCAGTTCGTGCACCACGCCACCGGGAACTTGTCGACTGCTCACGATCCCAGGCTAGCGGCGACTTGAGGGGATTCGTCGAACGCGCCTGGCTGGCTTGTGCGAACATCGCTGCCGACGGATCGACGCCGAGGAGCGAGGGACATGGTCAGGCTGGCAGGAGCCGTTTTCGGGGCAGTTGTCGCGCTACTGGCGTTTCCGTGGGCGCCGCACGCGGCGGCCGACGACGGTCAGCTGTTCACGCTCAGCGGCGGCCAGGTGCAGTGCGCGGTGAGCCCGAACAACATGGACCGCGGCGGCGGACCGATGGTGGTGTGCCAGCTCGCCAACGGGCTGGGCTGGGCCAACACCCAGTTCTCGACGGAGAAGTACCCCCAGCCGCTGACCCTGGCGATCGAACGCGGCACCGGTGAATTCCATTACGACAAGGGTCGAATCGCCGCCGCTCCGGGTCAGGGCATAGCGCTGGGCCCCGGCCAGACCTACCACATCGACGGCTGGACCATCGAGGTCGACGAACACCGCAACCGCTTCACCTACGACGAATCCGGCCACGGCCTCCTCGTCAACCCCCAGGACGTGCGCAACTTCTGAACCAAGCGCGGGGGACACTGGTGTGGTGATCACCTCGCTGCTGCGCCGCGCGCTGGGCTGGCTGCGCTCCGGCTATCCCGAGCGCGCCCCCGGCCCCGAACGGGTCCCGCTGCTGGCGCTGCTGCGCCCCGCGCCGTTGACCGAGGACCAGCTCGCCGAGGTGGTGCGCCGGATCAAGCTCGATCGGGGCGACGCCGCGGGGCCACCCGGCGACGACGAGATCGCGGCGCTCGTCACCGCGGTCACCGGCCGCGAAGCGGGACCGGAGAACGTCCGGCGGGTCGCCGAGCGGCTGGCCGCCGAGGGTTAGCGCAGCGACGCGGTGTCGATCACGAACCGGTAGCGCACATCGCTGGCGAGCATCCGCTCATAGGCCTCGTTGATGTAATCCGGTGTGATGACCTCGATCTCGGGCAGCACCTGGTGCTCGGCGCAGAAGTCGAGCATCTCCTGGGTCTCGGCGATCCCGCCGATCAGCGAGCCGGCCAGGCTGCGCCGCTTCGACACCAGCGGATGCGGGGCCAGCTGCATCGGCTTCTCGGGCATGCCCAGTTCGACGAGCGTGCCGTCCACGTCGAGCAGGTTCAGGTAGCGGTCCAGCGGCAGGTTCGCCGACACGGTGTTGAGGATCAGATCGAACGACCGGACCAGCTTCTTGAACGTGTCGGGGTCGGAGGTCGCGTAGTACTCGTCGGCGCCCAGGCGCAGACCGTCCTCCATCTTCTTCAGCGACTGGCTGAGCACCGTCACCTTCGCGCCCAACGCGTGGGCGAGCTTGACGCCCATATGCCCCAGGCCGCCGAGACCGATGACCGCGACGCGCGAACCCGGACCCGCATTCCAGTGGCGCAGCGGCGAATACACCGTGATGCCCGCGCACAGAAGGGGCGCCGCCGCGTCGAGCGGCAGGCTGTCGGGGATGCGCAGCACGTAGTTCTCGTCGACGACGATTGCGCCGCTGTAGCCGCCGTACGTGGGCTGACCGTCGCGGCCGATCGCGTTGTAGGTGCCGGTCATGCCCTGCTCGCAGTACTGCTCCTCGCCGGACAGGCAGTAGGTGCACTCCCGGCACGAGTCCACGAAGCAACCGACGCCGACCCGGTCGCCGACCCGGAAACCGGTGACCTGCGAGCCGACCTCGGTGACGATGCCGGCGATCTCGTGGCCGGGCACCACCGGGTAGTTGGGTTCGCCCCATTCGGCGCGGACGGTGTGCAGGTCCGAGTGGCAGATTCCGGCGAAGTGGATGTCGAACCGCACGTCATGCGGGCCCACGTCGCGGCGGGTGATAGTGGTCCTGGTCAGCGGGCTGGTCGCGGAGTGCGCGGCGTATGCGGTGACAGTGCTCATGACGGCCTTCTACTTTTCGGTGCTTTGACGGGGACTGCAGACAAGGTGCCGCCACACTGCGGCTCAGTCAGGACAACCGGGGCGCGCCGCTGCGTCTTCCGTATGCGGCCTGTGAGTTCGCTGACAACAGGCTAGAGGCCGGGCGCGCGGAAGGCACCGTTGAACGACGTGCGTTCGTAGGTGGCCACCCCGGCGGCCGTGTACGGGTCGCGACCGACGATGTCCTCGGCGTCCGCCACGCTGATGTCGCCGGTGAGCAGCACCGCCCCCGACTCGTCCTCGACGCGACCGGCCAGCAGGATGCGACCGGCGGCCACCTCGCCCTCGAGCCACTCCAGGTGGGCGGGCCGGGTCTGGTTGATGACGTCGGGCGGCTGCAGGTAGGTCGACTTCAGGACGTGGAACACGCCGCCAGGCTAGTGGATCCGCTAGTTGATGGGCGCGTTGATCCACCGCAGATCGTCGAGAATCCCGCGCGCGGCGACGATGCCCTCGCCGGTCTGCCACACCTCGTTGTTCACCGCGAACACGCGGTTGTCGCGGTTGGCCGACAACTTCTTCCACGCCGCGCTGTTGAGCACCTGCGGCGCGCGGTCCCTGGCCGCCGGCGACGCGAACGACAGGTAGACGATGTCGCCGTCGGCGGCTGACAGGTCGGGGGAGTCCTCCAGGTCGGCGTCGGTGATCCCGATCTCGATGTACGGCTTGTCCTTAAACCGTTGTGACGCAGGACGATCCACGCCGGCAGCGGCCAGCACCGACCCGGGGAAGGTGTCTGTGCCGTACACCCGCATGGTGGTGTCGGTGAACTGCACCACCGAGGCCTGGAAGTGGGTGGCGTCGTTCTCCTCGCCGGTGCGGTCGGCGGCCTGCTCGAACCCGTCGATCAGCGCACCCGCGGTGTCGAAGCGGCCGGTGGCCGCGCCGACCGTGCGCAGGTTGTCCCGCCACGCCGGTCCCGGCGGCTCGGTGAACACCGTCGGCGCGATCGCCGACAACTCGTCGAACACCCCCGGCGCCAGGGCGTTTGAGCCGAGGATGAGGTCCGGTTCGGTGGCCCGGATCGCCGCCATGTCGGGCGCGCTGCGGGTGCCCGCCGGCGGCACGTCGTGGATGACCTGGCCGAGGTAGGACGGCTGGGCGTCCGAGCCGTCGGGCAGCGCCGCGGCCACGATCCGGGACTGCAGGCCCAGCGCGCACAGCGCGTCGAGCTGGTCGCCGGACAGCACCACCACGCGCTGCGGATCGGCGCGCACCACCGTGGTGCCCGCCGCGTGGCGCACCTCGCGGTCGGGCGGTCCGGGGTCGACCGGCGCCGGTTCGGCCGCGCAGGACTCATCGGGTCTGCGCTGATTGCCGAGCACGCCCGCGCTGGCGATCTTGGTGGTGCTGGTGATCACCGACGACTGCGGGCCGGCGGGCGGCGGGGCGTCCCCGCCCGGCGTGCCGCACCCGCCGATGGTCACGACGAACGCCGCGGTCACCGCCGCCGCGCAGGCCGACAGGCGCACCCGTGCTCCGCTGATCAGCACGCCGCCGACGGTAACATCCGACCGCGTTTGCGCCAGCTCAGGCGGTCTGTGCCGGCCGGGCCGCGCGCCGCCGTCGACGACATACGACGGTTTGTAGGACCACCCCGTCATCCGCCAGTCGCGAGAGTTAGGATCGAGCAGTGAACGCGGGCTCGTCCCGACCGGATATTTGGAGGACCTGTTGGTAGCCGAAGCGCCCCCAATCGGAGAACTCGAGGCTCGCCGTCCGTTCCCGGCCCGGCTCGGTCCCAAGGGCAACCTGGTCTACAAGCTCATCACCACGACCGATCACAAGATGATCGGCATCATGTACTGCGTCGCCTGCTTCATCTTCTTCTTCATCGGCGGGCTGATGGCGCTGTTCATGCGCACCGAGTTGGCGATGCCGGGCCTGCAGTTCCTGTCCAACGAGCAGTTCAACCAGCTGTTCACCATGCACGGCACGGTGATGCTGCTGTTCTACGCGACGCCGATCGTGTTCGGGTTCGCGAACCTGGTGCTGCCGCTGCAGATCGGCGCGCCGGACGTGGCGTTCCCGCGGCTGAACGCGCTGTCGTTCTGGCTGTTCCTCTTCGGCGCCCTGATCGCCATGGGCGGCTTCATCACCCCGGGCGGCCCGGCGGACTTCGGCTGGACGGGCTACGCCCCGCTCAGCAACGCGATCCACACGCCCGGCGCCGGCGGTGACCTGTGGATCCTGGGTCTGGCCGTCGGTGGTCTCGGCACCATCCTCGGCGCGGTCAACATGATCACCACCGTGGTGTGCATGCGCGCACCCGGCATGACGATGTTCCGGATGCCGATCTTCACCTGGAACATCCTGGTGACCTCGATTTTGGTGCTGATCGCCTTCCCGATCCTGACCGCGGCGCTGTTCGGCCTGGCCGCCGACCGCCACCTCGGCGCACACATCTACGACCCGGCCAACGGCGGTGTGCTGCTGTGGCAGCACCTGTTCTGGTTCTTCGGCCACCCCGAGGTGTACATCATCGCGCTGCCGTTCTTCGGCATCGTCACCGAGATCTTCCCGGTGTTCAGCCGCAAGCCGATCTTCGGCTACACCACGCTGATCTACGCGACGCTGGCGATCGCGGCCCTGTCGGTGGCGGTGTGGGCGCACCACATGTACGCGACGGGCGCGGTGCTGCTGCCGTTCTTCTCGTTCATGACGTTCCTGATCGCCGTGCCGACCGGCATCAAGTTCTTCAACTGGATCGGAACCATGTGGAAGGGCCAGTTGACATTCGAGACACCGATGTTGTTCTCGATCGGCTTCCTGGTCACCTTCCTGCTCGGCGGCCTGTCCGGCGTGCTGCTGGCCAGCCCGCCGCTGGACTTCCACGTCACCGACAGCTACTTCGTCATCGCGCACTTCCACTACGTGCTCTTCGGCACCATCGTGTTCGCGACCTACGCGGGCATCTACTTCTGGTTCCCGAAGATGACCGGCCGACTGCTCGACGAGCGGCTGGGCAAGCTGCACTTCTGGCTGACGTTCATCGGCTTCCATACCACGTTCCTGGTGCAGCACTGGCTCGGTGACGAGGGCATGCCGCGCCGCTACGCGGACTACCTGCCGACCGACGGATTCACGACGCTGAACGTGGTCTCCACGATCGGCGCGTTCATCCTCGGCCTCTCGACGCTGCCGTTCGCGTGGAACGTGTTCAAGAGCTGGCGCTACGGCGAGCCGGTCACGGTCGATGATCCGTGGGGCTACGGCAACTCGCTGGAGTGGGCGACCAGCTGCCCGCCGCCGCGGCACAACTTCACCGAGCTGCCCCGGATCCGTTCGGAGCGGCCGGCGTTCGAGTTGCACTACCCGCACATGGTGGATCGGATGCGCGCCGAGGCGCACGTCGGACGCGGCCACCATGCGGAGCTGCAGCCGGCTGATCAATCCAGCTGACGGTCCGGTGCCCGTCGTCGTATCAGCGCGCGAGCATTCGGCGCCGTGACCGGATCGCGCGCGCGCTCGTCGCTGCTGATCACCGTCACCGGCACCGACCAGCCGGGCGTGACCTCGGCGTTGTTCGAGGTGTTGTCCCGGCACAAGGTTGAGCTGCTCAACGTCGAACAGGTGGTCATCCGCGGTCGCCTCACCCTCGGCGTGCTGGTCGCCGGTGCACCGGAGGTCGTGGGCGGCACCGAACTGCGCGACCAGGTGACCGCGGCCATCCACGGCGTCGGGCTCGAGGTGTCCATCGAACCCAGCGACGGTCTGCCCATCCTGCAGGAGCCGTCCACGCACACGATCGTCGTGCTGGGTCGGCCGATCACCGCGCAGGCGTTCAGCGTGGTGGCCCGCGAGGTCGCGGCGCTGGGCGTCAACATCGACTTCATCCGCGGCGTCTCCGATTACCCGGTAACCGGATTGGAGCTGCGGGTGTCGGTGCCGCCCGGCGACGTGTACTCGCAACTGCAGGCGGCGATGGCCCGGGTCGCGACGGACGAGGGCGTCGACATCGCGCTGGAGGACTACAGCCTGTCGCGTCGGGCCAAGCGGCTGATCGTCTTCGACGTCGACTCGACGCTGATCCAGGGCGAGGTCATCGAGATGCTGGCCGACCGGGTCGGCGCGCACGCCGCGGTCGCCGAAATCACCGAGGCGGCCATGCGCGGCGAACTGGACTTCACCGAGTCGCTGAACCGACGCGTCGCGACGCTGGCCGGGCTGCCCGCCGAGGTGCTCGAGGAGGTCGGCGAGCAGATCGAGCTGACCCCGGGCGCGCGCACCACTCTGCGCACCCTGCGCCGGCTGGGGTTCTACTGCGGCATCGTCTCGGGCGGTTTCCGCCAGGTCATCGAGCCGCTCGCGCACGAGCTCGAGATGGACTTCGTGGCCGCCAACGAGCTGGAGATCGTCGACGGCAAGCTGACCGGACGGGTGATCGGCCCGATCATCGACCGGCCCGGAAAAGCCAAGGCGCTGCGGGATTTTGCCCAGCAGGCGGGTGTGCCGATGGAACAAACGGTGGCCGTCGGCGACGGCGCCAACGACATCGACATGCTGGCCGCCGCGGGGCTGGGGGTGGCGTTCAACGCCAAGCCCGCGCTGCGGGAGGTCGCCGACGCGTCGCTGAACCACCCGTACCTGGACACCGTGCTGTTCATCCTGGGCATCACCCGCAGCGAGATCGAGGCCGCCGACGCCGTCGACGGCGTGGTGCGCCGCGTCGAGATCCCCGACAACTAGACGACGACGGTGGTCGGCTCGGGGGCGGCCGAGCCGGTGACGCTGTGCCACGCGCGCGCGAGCAGTCCGATCGCCTCGGCGAGCTGATCCTCGGGCAGCGCGTAGGGCACTCGGATGAACCGCTCCAGCGTGCCGTCGACGCCGAACCGCGGACCCGCGGGCAGTTCCAGGCCCAGCCGCGACGCCGCCGCCGACAACGCCGTGCTCATCGGCGCGGGCAGCCGCACCCACAGCGACATCCCTCCGATGCCGGGTGTGACCTCCCAGTCGGGCAGGTGCTGAGCCAGCAGCGACTGCAGTACGGCGCGCCGAGACCGCAGGATCTCGCGGCGCTCGGGCAGTATCTCGTCGTATTGGCGCAAAAGCCTTGCAGCAGCGAGCTGTTCGAGTACCGGAGTGCCCATGTCGATGGACGGTCGCAGCGCCGCGATGGTGGCGATTGTCGCGCGCTCGGCCCGGATCCAGCCGACCCGCAAACCACCCCAGAACGACTTCGACATCGAACCGATGGTCAGCACCAGGTCGCGCCGCGACGTCATCTCGGTCGCCAGGGGAGCGGGCGAGGGTTCGTCGAGCCACATGTCGAGGATGGTCTCGTCGATGATGGTGCGCGTCCTGGTCTCGGCGATGATGCGCGCCAAGCGTTTTCGATCCGCGACCGGCATCGTCAGGCCGGTCGGGTTGTGATTGTCGGGGATGAGGTAGGCCAGGCTGGGAGCCAACTGGTGTACCGCGGCCTGCACCGCGTCCATATCCCAGCCGACGTCGGTGAGCGCCACCGGAACCGGACGGGCGCCCGCGGTGGCGATCGCCGACAGCGCGCCGTGGTAGGTCGGCTGCTCCACCAGCACCCGGTCGCCGGGCTGCACATAGGTGGTCAGGATCAAACCGATCGCGTGCAGCGCGCCGGTGGTGATCAGAACCTCGTCCGGGTCGGTCAGAAGGCCTCGCTCGCAATATCTTTCGGCCACGGCCTGACGCAGTGCGCTGACGCCGACGAGTTCGTGGCCCGGCTCGTGCAGGTAGGGCGTGACGTCTCGGGTGGCGTCGACGAACGCCTCGGTGACCGCCGCCGCGGGGGCCGACAACGCGGCCGCGGCCAGGCTCAGCGAGTGCGGTACATACCCGGCCTGCGCGGCGGGGGTGGTCGGCAGGGCGGTGGTGCTGCGCGCCCCGCGCCGGGCGTGCAGGTAGCCGTGCTCGCGCAGCTGCGCGAACGCGGCGGTGACCGTGGTGCGTGAGACGCGCAGGGCGTCGGCCAGCGCGCGTTCGCTCGGCAGCCGCGCCCCGACCGGGATCCGGCCGTCGACGATGAGCAGCCGGATCGCGTCGGCCAGCCCCTGGTACGCCGGACCGCTGCGACTGGACGTCCGCCAGTTGCCCAGCTCGCGGACCAGAAGGTCCACCTCGAGCGTTCTGGCGGGCATTTCGATCGACATTTCAGGCCAGTATGCGCTGACTGGCTATTGAAAGGCAAGCCAGTTGCTCGTAACTATCGAGGTCATGAAGAACTGGATCGCACGACTGGCCCGCAGGCTGGCGCAGGTGTTCAGCTGGCAGGGCGCCTACGGGTACACCGACTACGTCGACCGCGACGCCGAGCGCATCGCCCGCGAGATCGAGCTGATCAAGATGCGCTTCCCGCACCACGCGTGACGGGCGTCGCCCACACCGCCCGGGCCGCCGCCCTGCTGGCCGGGCTCTGCGGCTACGGGTTCTCGATGGCGATGATGGTGCGCGCCGGGCTCGGACTGGACCCGTGGGACGTCTTCCACCAGGGTCTGGCGCTGCGCGCCGGCATGACGATCGGGCTTGCGTCCGGGGTGGTCGGGCTGGCCGTGCTGACCGCGTGGATCCCGCTGCGCAACCGCCCGGGCCTCGGCACCCTCGCCAACGTCGTGGTCATCGCGATCACCGTCGACGCCGGCCTGGCGGTGCTGGACGCGCCCGACGCGATGTGGGCACGTGCGGCCATGCTGGTCGGCGCGGTGGTGCTCAACGCGGTGAGCACCGTGCTCTACGTCGGCGCCGGTTACGGCCCGGGCCCGCGCGACGGGCTGATGACGGGCCTCGTCGAGCGCACCGGCCGGTCCGTTCGTCTGGTGCGCACCACTATTGAGGCGACAGTGCTGTTGGTGGGCTGGCTGCTGGGCGGAACCGTCGGCGTCGGGACGGTGCTCTACGCGGTGGGCATCGGCCCGCTCGTGCAACTGGTCCTGCGCCTGAGCCCGCGGCGGGTGCTGGCGGTCAGCGGCTGGGCCGCGGTCGCGCGGGCGAGCGATTTGGGCGCGCAAACCGACGCTGGGCGCACCCGACCGCGCCGAAATCGCACATCTACGATGGGCGAGTGCCCGTCGCCGAAGGAGAAGCAGTCGACCCCGACCTGCTGATCGATTTCGCCAAGGTCACCCTGCGGCGCGGCGGGCAGGTCCTGGTGGGACCGATCACGTGGTCGGTCGAACTCGACGAACGCTGGGTCGTCATCGGCCCCAACGGGGCGGGCAAGACGTCGCTGCTGCGCATCGCGGCCGCCCACGAGCATCCGTCATCGGGCACGGCATACGTGCTCGGCGAGCGGCTGGGCCGCACCGACATGTCCGAACTGCGCTCACGGATCGGGCTGAGCAGTTCGGCGCTGTCGCAGCGGGTGCCCGACCACGAGGTGGTGCGCGATCTGGTGGTGTCGGCCGGCTACTCGGTGCTGGGCCGCTGGCGCGAGCGCTACGACGACGTCGACTACCACCGGGCCATCGACATGCTCGAGAGCGTCGGTGCCGAGCATCTGGCCGACCGCACCTACGGCACGCTGTCGGAGGGGGAGCGCAAGCGGGTGCTCATCGCCCGCTCGATGATGACCGACCCCGAACTGCTGCTGCTCGACGAGCCGGCGGCCGGACTGGACCTGGGCGGCCGCGAGGAACTCGTCGCGCGGCTGGAGGACCTGGCCGCCGACCCGAACTCGCCGGCGCTGGTGCTGGTGACCCACCACGTCGAGGAGATTCCGCGCGGGTTCACCCACTGCCTGATCCTCTCCGAGGGTCAGGTGGTCGACGCCGGTCTGCTGTCCGACGTGCTGACCTCGGAGACGCTGTCCCGGGCGTTCGGGCAGGCGATCGTGTTGGAGACCTCCGACGGGCGCTACTTCGCGCGCCGGGCCCGTAGCCGCGCCGCACACAGGAGGAGAGAATGACCGGCTCGTCGGCCGACCCGCTGGTGCCGCGGCCCGCCGCGACCGTGATGCTGCTGCGCGAGCACGGTCCGGGGCTCGAGGTGTTCCTGATGCGGCGGCACCGCAAGATGGACTTCGTCGGCGGGGTGATGGTCTTCCCGGGCGGCGGCGTCGACGACCGCGACCGCTGCGCCGACGTCGACTGGCACGGCCCCGACAAGCACTGGTGGGCCGGGCGACTGAACACCGACGCCGACCTGGCCGAGGCGCTGGTGTGCGCGGCGGCGCGGGAGACGTTCGAGGAGTGCGGCGTGCTGTTCGCCGGCGCGGCCGACGACCCGGATCTGCTCGTCGACGACGCGTCGGTCTACCACGCCGAGCGCGCCGCGCTGGTCAGCCGGGAACTGTCGTTCGGCGAGTTCCTGCGCTCCGAGCGGCTACTGCTGCGCGCGGATCTCCTTCGGCCCTGGGCGAACTGGGTGACTCCGAAGGAGGAACGCACCCGCCGCTACGACACCTACTTCTTCGTCGCCGCGCTGCCGCGGGGGCAACGCGCCGACGGTGACAACACCGAGTCCGAGCACGCCGACTGGGTCACCCCCGAGCGGGCGCTGGAGGACTTCGAGGCGCAGCGCACCTTCCTGCTGCCGCCGACCTGGACGCAACTCGACGCGCTGGCCGGGCGCACGGTCGCCGAGATCCTGGCCGTCGAGCGCAAGATCGAGCCGATCGAGCCCGGCATGACGGAGACCAACGGCGGCCTGGAGTTCGAGTTCTTCGACGCCGAGCGCTACCACAAGGCACTGGGGGGACGCACTCCGTGACCGAGTTCGTCTCGGTGCACACCGGTCACGAGCAGCCCGGCATCGCGACGCTGCTGCTGTCGCGGCCGCCGAAGAACGCGCTGACCCGCCAGATGTACCGGGAGATCGCCGCCGCGGCCGCCGACATCGCGGCGCGCGACGATATCCACGCGGTCATCCTCTTCGGCGGGCACGAGATCTTCTCGGCCGGCGACGACGTCGCCGAACGCCGCACCCTCGATGAGCCTGAGTCGACGGTCGCCGACCAGGTGTGCCGGGCGGCGCTTGACGCCGTGGCCGCCATCCCGAAGCCGACGGTGGCGGCCGTCACCGGGTACGCCCTGGGTGGCGGGCTGACGTTGGCGCTGGCCGCCGACCGGCGCATCGCCGGTGACAACGCCAGGTTCGGCGCGACCGAGATCCTGGCGGGCATGGTCCCGGCCGGCGGCACGTCCTGGCTGGTCGACAGCGTGGGGCGCAGCCGCGCCAAGGACCTGGTGTTCACCGGTCGGTTCGTCGACGCCAAGGAGGCGCTGGCGGTCGGTCTGATCGACCAGATGGTGGCCCCCGACGACGTCTACGACGCCGCGGTGGCCTGGGCCAAGCGCTTCGTCGACCATCCGCCGCAGGTACTGGCTGCGGCCAAGGCCGCCTTCGACCTTTAGGCTGCCCTGTTATGAGTTCCGAACTCCAGCCCGACTCGGCGCAGGTGTCTGATGTCGACGCCGACGCGGCTCTGGTCCCGAATCCGCACGCCACCGCGGAACAGGTCGAGGCGGCCCGGCACGATTCCAAGCTCGCCCAGGTGCTGTACCACGACTGGGAGGCCGAGACCTACGACGAGAAGTGGTCGATCTCCTACGACAAGCGCTGCGTGGACTACGCCCGCAACCTGTTCGACGCCACCGTGCCGTTCGACGAGCAGCGCAAGCTGCCCTACGACAACGCGCTGGAGCTGGGCTGCGGCAGCGGGTTCTTCCTGCTCAACCTGATCCAGGCCGGGGTCGCGCGCCGCGGCTCGGTCACCGACCTGTCGCCGGGCATGGTCAAGGTCGCCACCCGCAACGGCGAGAACCTCGGGCTGGACATCGACGGTCGGGTCGCCGACGCCGAACGCATCCCGTACGACGACAACACCTTCGACCTGGTGGTCGGCCACGCGGTGCTGCACCACATCCCCGACGTCGAGCTCTCGCTGCGCGAGGTGGTCCGGGTGCTCAAGCCGGGCGGCCGCTTCGTGTTCGCCGGCGAGCCGACCAATGCCGGGGAGAACTACGCGCGACCGCTGTCGACGCTGACGTGGAAGGTGGTGACCAACGCGACCCGGCTGCCGGGGCTGGGCGGTTGGCGGCGCCCGCAGGCCGAGCTCGACGAGTCGTCGCGCGCGGCCGCGCTGGAGGCGATCGTCGACCTGCACACCTTCTCACCCGGACAACTGGAACAACTGGCCCGAAACGCCGGGGCCGTCGAGGTGTCGACGGCCACCACCGAGTTCACCGCCGCGATGCTGGGCTGGCCGCTGCGCACGCTGGAAGCCGCCGTACCACCCGGCCGATTGGGTTGGGGCTACGCCAAATTCGCGTTCCATAGCTGGATCACGCTGAGCTGGGTGGACGACAACCTCTGGCGGCGCGTGGTGCCGAAGAGCTGGTTCTACAACGTGATGATCACCGGGGTCAAGCCGTCGTAACGTTTCGTCTCGACGACGTCGCCTATCTTCGCGGCGACGCCGGAGCGCAGGCGCTCGCCGAAGTCGCCGCGCGCCCAATGACGGATGCCACCATGGTGGCGGACATCGCCTGGGCGCGTGAGCGATTCGGCGATCGCGTCGCCGTACTGGTTGAGACCACTCTGCTGCGGCGAAGGGCCACAGCGAAATTCGGCGACGCCGCGCGTTGGTTGTTCACCGACGAGGCGTTGCAGCAGGCGACCGCCGGGCCGGTGGCCAGGCACCGGGCCCGGCGCCTGGCCGGCCTGAGGGTGCACGATGCGACCTGTTCCGTCGGCACCGAGCTTGCCGCCCTTCGTGATTCGGCGGACCGGTTGGTGGGCAGCGACATCGACCCGGTGCGGTTGGCGATGGCGCGGCACAACGTTGCTGATGTTGATGTGTGCCGTGCCGACGCGTTGCGGCCGATCACCCGCGACGCCGTCGTGCTGGTCGATCCGGGGCGCCGTTCGAGCGGGCGGCGTCGCTTCGACCCGCGCGACTACACGCCCGCGCTGGACGCGGTGCTCGATGTGTATCGCGACCGCGATTTGGTGGTGAAGTGTGCTCCCGGAATCGATTTCGACGCCGTCGCGCGCTGGGGCTTCTCCGGTGAGATCGAGGTGACGTCTTGGGCGGGCAGCGTGCGCGAGGCGTGTCTGTGGACGGGTGGCCTTGCGGGCGACGTCCGCCGACGGGCCACGATGCTAGACACCGGCGAAGAGATCACCGACCTCGACGGCGACGACTGCGCGGTGCGGCCCGCGGGCCGCTGGATCATCGACCCCGACGGTGCGGTGGTGCGCGCCGGGCTGGTCCGGCACTACGCGACACGCCACGGGCTGTGGCAGCTGGATCCCGACATCGCATACCTGTCCGGCGACCGGTTGCCCGACGGGTTGCGCGGGTTCGAGGTGCTCGACGAGGTGCGCTACAGCGAACGGGCGCTGCGCCAGGTGCTTTCGGCGCGCGACGTGGGCGCGGTGGAGATCCTGGTGCGCGGCGTCGCCGTCGATCCCGACGCGTTGCGTGCGCGCCTGCGGTTGCGGGGTGCGCAGCGACTTTCGGTGATCATCACCCGGCTGGGCACCGGGGCGGCAAGCCGGGCAACGGCATTCATTTGCAGGCCGTCACGCTGAGACGCCAAGTACGCTGGCGGTGATGCGCCGGTATCGCCAGGAACCGGTGTCGGCAACGAGGACCACCGATATGCGCATGCACGGGATCGCTGCCCTGGTGGCAGCAGGGGTGATGGCCGCGACGGCGGTCGCGCCGACCGTCGCGGCCCAGTCGGCGTGCGCCGACCTGCGCGGAACCGTTGATGCCGACGGGATCTGCCAGGTGCACACCGCCACGAAGGCCTACACGCTGAACTTCAACTTCCCCGACGACTATCCGGACCAGCGGTCGGTCGTCGAGTTCCTGACGCAGTCCCGCGACGGGTTCGTCAACGTCGCGGAGGATCCCGACGCGTTCAACCTGCCGTATGAGCTCGACGCGAACGGCACCGCGTATCGATCGGGCCGACCGGATGCGGGCACCCGCAGCCTGGTGTTCACGGTGTGGCAGAACGTGGGGGGTCCGCACCCGCAGACCTTCTATCAGGCGTTCAACTGGGACGTCGCCGAGGGCGCGCCGATCACGTTCGACACCCTGTTCAAAGCGGGCAGCAAGCCGCTGGAGGTCATCTATCCGGAGGTGAACCGCGACCTGCGGGAGCGGCAGGGGATGCTGTACGGGATCTCCGAGAGCGAAGGCCTGGACCCGTCCAACTACCAGAACTTCGCGCTGACCGACGACGCTGTGCTGTTCTTCTTCAGCCAGGGCGAGGTGATGGAGGAGTCGGCCGGGCCACTGCAGGCGTCGGTGCCGCGGGCCAAGCTCGCACCGCTGTTGGCGATCTAGGCGGGCGCGAACCCGTAGACCAGGCCATCGCTGGTCGCGGTGACGACGCGGCGGTCATGGCTGATGGAGACCCCGACCGGGAAGCCGGTCGCCTGCGGCAGCGGGTAGCTGTTGACGGTGCGGCCGTCGGCCGGGTCGAACACGAGCAGCGTTTGGCCGTTCTCGCCGTCGCGCGCCACGGTGTATGCCACGTCCGGTGACCGGCTCGACGTGGACAGCGGCTCGACGTCGTCGCGGGTCCACACCTTCTCGCCGCGGTCGCCGTGATCGCGCACCGCCACCAACCGGGCGCCGGGCCCGCCGCCGGCGACGATCAGCCCGTCGGGCGACACCGACGGCGGGGTCTGCGCCAGGTAGCCCAGCGGCACCGACCACTTCGGGGTGCCGTCGGCGGAGTTGAGGGCCCACAGGTGCGCGTCGCGGCCGCTGACGTAGATCGTCGACCCGTCGGCCGACAGCACCGGGCTGGCGATCGGGCCGTCGCCCACGGCGTCGCTGGTCCATTCCCGGCTGATCATCGGGGTCTGACCGGGGCGGTAGCGCAGGCCGACCAGGACCGGCCTGTCGGTGTCGGGCTGCCACAGCCCCAGCACGACGATGCCGGTCTGCGGGGCGAACGCCGGCGCGGCCGACACCGGGCAGCGGGGCCGTGCCGGTGCGCAGTCGGCGAGCCCGCGCTCGGAGTCGCGCGGGTCGACGCCGCTGACCAGGTCCAGCGGTGAACCTTCGACGGTGCCGCGGTGGGCGTCGAACACCAGCACCTGGCCCAGGTGCGTCACGACGAGCAGGTGGCCGGGCGCCAGAATCCGGGGGGTGGTCGGCATGCCGATCACCGGCTTGCGCCAGCGGATCCACTGCGTCGGCGGGAACGAGAGGATGGCACCGGGCTGGCCGATGTAGAGGTTGTCGAACCCGTCGAACAGCGGGCTGCTGAATCCGCCGCCCTGCACCAGCCGGGTGCACCAGCGCTGGCGGGCACGGTTGTCGAACTCCCAGACCATCACCGAGCAGCCGGCCGGGGTCTGCGCGTTGACGGCCAGATAGCTGCCGGAGCCCAGGGCCACCTGGGCGCCCAGGTCGCCCTTGACCGAGCGGGTCCATTCCAGCCGCAGCGCGTCGGCGCCCGCGGTGGGGGTGTAGCTGCTGTTGGCGGCGTTGCCGTACTGCGCGGGCCAGCCGTCGGCGGGGTGCGCCTCGACCCAGGAGTCGGTGTTCGTGCAGGCCGCCGACGCGACGGTGATCAGCGCTGTCGTCGCCAGCACGATCGATCGCCGGAACACTGGGGCCTTCCTGGTCGGTCCGCTATGCCGAAAAGTCCCGATGAGGGTAACCGTTTGACCCCACCGGGTTCGCGTAGGCTTTCCGGCCATGACGACGATGTGGGGAGCGCCGCTGCACAAGCGCTGGCGGGGCTCGCGGCTTCGTGACCCGCGTCAGGCCCGGTTCCTGACCCTGGACTCCGTGCGCTGGGTGCTGGCCAACCGCGCGTTCACGCCGTGGTACCTGGTGCGGTACTGGCGGCTGCTGAAGTTCAAGCTGCGCAACCCGCACATCATCACCCGGGGCATGGTGTTCCTCGGCAAGGGCGTGGAGATCGAGTGCACGCCGGAGCTGGCGACGATGGAGATCGGTCGCTGGGTGCACATCGGCGACAAGAACACCATTCGCTGTCATGAGGGGTCGCTGCGAATCGGCGACAAGGTAGTGCTGGGTCGCGACAACGTCATCAACACCTATCTGGACATCGAGCTCGGCGACTCGGTGCTGATGGCCGACTGGTGCTACATCTGCGACTTCGACCACAAGATGGACGACATCAACGTGCCGATCAAGGACCAGGGCATCGTCAAGGGCCCGGTGCGCATCGGTCCCGACACCTGGGTCGGCGCGAAGGTCACGGTGCTGCGCAACACGACTATCGGGCGCGGCTGCGTGCTGGGCTCGCACGCGGTGGTGCGCGGCGACATCCCGGACTACTCGATCGCGGTGGGTGCCCCGGCGAAGGTGGTGAAGAACCGCAAGGTGTCCTGGGAGGCGTCGGCGGCGCAGCGCGCCGAGTTGGCGGCGGCGCTCGCCGACATCGAGCGCAAGAAGGCCTCGCGCTGAGGGCTCTCAGCGGTCGGGCAGGGCGTGCTCGATGATCGGCCGGCGCCGATGGGGTTCGCGTTCGCGGCGTTTGGCGGCCAGGTAGACCTGGGCCGTCTCGTCGGCGACCGACTGCCAGTCGAAGTCCGAGGTGAGCCGCTCGCGGGCGGCGAGCGCCATTCGCTGGGCGCCTTCGGGATCGTCGAGCACCCTGCGCACCGACGCGGCCAGCCCGGCGATGTCCCGCGGCGGGAAGGACACCCCGGTGACGCCGTCGATGACCGCCTCGCCGAGGCCGCCGACCGCGGAGGTGACCAGCGGCACGCCGGTCGCCGCGGCCTCCAGCGCGACGATGCCGAACGGCTCGTAGTGACTCGGTAGCACGACGGCGTCCGCGGCGTGCAGCAGCTCCACCAGCTGCTCGTGGTCCAGGTGGCCGACGAACGATATCGCCTTGAGCACCTTGTGTTTTCGGGCCTGCTCGGTAAGCCAGTCCTGCTGCGTTCCGGTGCCTGCGATGGTCAGCGTGGTCCCCGGGTGGGTGCGCCGGATGCGAGGCAGTGCCGCGATCAGGTCGTGCACGCCCTTCTCGTACTCCAGCCTGCCGAGGTACACGAGGTGCGCGGGGCCGCCCCGGGGCCGGCGTTCGGCGAACGGCCAGCGGGCGACGTCGATGCCGTTGCGGATCACCCGGATCTCGACCAGCCCGGGACCGAACAGCTCGGTGATCTCGTCGCTCATCGACGCCGAACAGGTGATCAGCGAATCGGATTCGTGCACCAGCCACGACTCGATGGCGTGTACCTGGCGGCTGATGGCGCCGGACACCCAGCCCGAATGCCTGCCCGCCTCGGTGGCGTGGATCGTGGAAACCAGTGGCACATCGAAGTATTCGGCCAGTGCGATGGCGGGGTGGGCGACGAGCCAGTCGTGCGCGTGCACCACGTCGGGGCGCCAGGGGCGGTTCCGTCTGCCCTTGATCGCCAGCCCGGCGCGCACCATCGAATGCCCCATCGCCAGGGTCCAGGCCATCATGTCGCGGCCGAAGTCGAACTCGTGCGGGTCCTGCGCGGCGGCGATCACGCGCACGCCCTCGACGACCTCGTCGGTCGACGGGTGCGTGCTCGGGTCGGTGCCGGTGGGCCGCCGGCTGAGCACGACCACCTCGTGGCCCGCCTCGGCCAGCGCGACCGCCAGGTGATGGACGTGCCGGCCCAGCCCGCCGACCACCACCGGCGGGTACTCCCACGACACCATAAGGATCTTCGTCACTTCGGTAGCCTTCGGGCGTCCAGTGCGCCGAACAGTCCGTCGGCGCGGTTCCAGTTCTCGGCCAGCCGCGCGGCGTGGTCGTAGCGGCCCGACGCCATCGCGTCGGAGATCTCGCGGGTGGCGTGGGCGTGCAGGTGCGCGCGGTAGCGCGCGTAGTCGGCCGCGGTGTCCTTGCTGACCATGAACGGCCAGTCGCTGGAGACCGTCAGCAGGGTCTCGCGCAGGATCTGGTCGGCGACGAAGTTGCGTGCCGGCGGCAGATCGGTGGCGCCGAGCGCCTTGTCGACGGTCGACAGCGCGGTGTCGACGACCTCGTTGTTCAGCTGCACCAGGTCGGCGACCTTCTCGCCGGCCCACACCTGCCAGTCCTTACCGGAACCCCAAGAGCTGGGCGGCAATTCGACGGGGGAGCCGATGAAACCCTCGGCGATGGCGTCGGACAGCGTGCCCACCCGGACGCCGGCTGCGGGCAACGCCCGCAGCACCCGCTCCAGCCACACCGGGCCCTCGTACCACCAGTGCCCGAACAACTCGGTGTCGAACGCCGCGATGACGTGGGCCGGTCTGCCGATGCGCGCGCTCTCGTCGAGCAGGCGTTGACGCACCACGCCGACGAAATCCTCGACGTGCGCGTCGACCGCGGCGTCGGCGCGCTGCGGATCGTACGGCGCCTTGGCATCCGACGGCACGTTGCGCCCGGTGACCCGCTTGGGTTTGAGACCGGTGGTGTGGTCGTAGGTGTGGAAATCGCGGTAGGCGGCGTGCCCGGGGTAGCCGGATTTCGGCGACCACACCCGATAGCTGACCTGAAGGTCGCGGCCGAACGCGATGACGTCCGTCGCCCCGACCGGCCTGCCGAGCGCGGTGTCGCCGTGAAGCGACGGACCGTCGACCATGAAATGACCGACACCCACTGCGGCGTAGTCGTTTTCCATGCCGGGCGCATAGGCGCACTCCGGCGCCCAGATGCCGGTCGGGGTGTGTGCGAAGCGCAGTCCGGCGTCGGCGAGGCCCTCCCGCAGGGCGAACTCGCGAAGCCGCGGGTTCAGCAGCGGCTGGAACGGATGCGACAGCGGACCGCCGAGAAGTTCGACCGTGTCGGCGTCGATCAGTTCGCGCAGCAGCGGGCTGGCGCCGTGCGCCCATCGGGAGGCGAAGTCGTCCAGCGCGCGCTCCGCCTCGGCTTGCTCGCGAATCCCGAACTCCCGCAACGGGTCATCCAGTGTGGTCGCCTCGGTGGCCCGCAGCCCCCAGTTGGCCAGCCAGTGGTGCATCCCGGACAGGCAGTACGGGTCGTCGAGCTGCGCGGTGACCACCGGCGTCATGCCCAGCGTCAACAGATGCGAGCGGTCCTCGGCGGCCAACGTCCGCAGCACGCGCAGCAACGGGATGTAGGCCGCCGACCACGACTGGTACAGCCACTCCTCGCCGACCGGCCAGCGGCCGTGGTGGGCCAGCCAGGGCAGGTGGGTGTGCAGGACGAGGGTGAACAGGCCCGGGACTGCGCCGGGCCGGGGTGCGGAGTGGTTGTCGGTCACGGGCGCACCGCGATCGCGACGAGGTCCAGGCTGTCGTCGATGTCGCGCGCGGCGGCGTCGAGCAGATCGAAGTCGGCGGTCGTCACCGACGCGACATCGGCGAGCAGCTCGGCCGGCCACGGCGCGTCGGCCAGTGCCCGCGCGATCTGCGCGTCGATGATCGAACCACCGTGGCGCGCATCGAGTTCCGCCAACCGCGGGCCGTGGAACACCCCGAGCATCGACTCGATCGAAAAGCCCGCCGAGGTCAGCAGCTCGTCGAGTTCGGCGGCGTTGAGCTCGCGGGTGTGGAACGGGTTGATCGGGGTGTCGCGCCCCGGGGAGAAGGTGATGCGGTTCGGCGTCGACATCAGCAGCAGCCCGCCGGGCCGCAGCACCCGCAGGCATTCGGCGACGAATTGTCCTTGATCCCACAGGTGTTCGATCACCTGGAAGTTGACCACGACGTCGACCGCGCCGTCGGGCAGCGGTAGCGCGGCGAGGTTGCCGTGGCGCATGTCCACCCGCGGGTAGCGGGTGCGCACATGAGCGACGGTGGCCTCGTCGTAGTCCAGGCCGATGACGCGGCGGGCCACGTCGGCGATCAGGTTCGCGCCGTAGCCCTCCCCGCAACCCGCCTCGAGCACGTCGCGACCGGCGCAGCGGGCAGCCAGGCGTTCGTAGACCACCTCGTGGCGACGGAACCAATAGTTCTCCTCCGCCAGCCCGGGAACCGTGCGTTCCCCGGTCAGCGGCAGGTCCGGGCCGTCGGTCACGAATGCGCTCATCGCAGGCAGGCTAACGTGAAACGGCCCACAGGCGAACCGTTCACCGCCTACGTGCTGCTAGAACGCAAACTTCGACCCGCTACAGTGTTCCTGCGAACCACCAAAAGTTACCCGCGAGTAACATGGTGTCTGTCGCTTTGGACGTGGTATACGGGCCGGTCGCCGGTCCCTTCGAGGAGGACGAACCAGACTCATGACGAACATCGTGGTCCTGATCAAACAGGTCCCAGACACGTGGTCGGAGCGCAAGCTGTCCGACGGCGATTTCACCCTCGACCGGGAGGCGGCAGATGCCGTGCTCGACGAGATCAACGAGCGCGCCGTCGAAGAGGCGCTGTTGATCAAGGAGAAGGAGGCCGAGAGCGGTTCCGAGGGCACTGTGACGGTGCTCACAGCCGGCCCCGAACGTGCCACCGAGGCGATCCGCAAGGCGCTGTCGATGGGCGCCGACAAGGCGGTGCATCTGCTCGACGACGGCATGCACGGCTCGGACATGGTCCAGACCGCCTGGGCGCTGGCGCGCGCGCTGGGCACCATCGAGGGCACCGAGCTGGTGATCGCCGGTAACGAGGCCACCGACGGCGTGGGCGGTGCGGTCCCCGCGATCATCGCCGAATACCTGGGCCTGCCGCAGCTGACCCACCTGCGCAAGGTGACCGTCGAGAACGGCAAGGTCGTCGGCGAGCGCGAGACCGATGAGGGTGTGTTCACCGTCGAGGCGTCGCTGCCCGCGGTCATCAGCGTCACCGAGAAGATCAACGAGCCGCGCTTCCCGTCCTTCAAGGGCATCATGGCCGCCAAGAAGAAGGAAGTGACGACGCTGACGCTCGCCGAGATCGGCGTCGAGCCCGATGAGGTCGGCGTCGCGAACGCCGGTTCGCGCGTGACGTCGTCGACCCCGAAGCCGCCGAAGACGGCCGGCGAGAAGATCACCGACGAGGGCGATGGCGGCACCAAGATCGCCGAGTACCTGGTCGCTCAGAAGATCATCTAGGCAAGCCTTTTTCCGGACCGACTGAAAGACACGAAAAGACACCATGGCTGAAGTACTCGTGCTCGTGGAGCACTCCGAGGGTGCCCTCAAGAAGGTCACCGCCGAACTGATCACCGCCGCGCGCAAGCTCGGCGATCCCGCGGCCGTCGTCATCGGCGCGCCGGGCACCTCCGCCCCGCTCATCGACGGGCTGAAGGAGGCCGGCGCCGCCAAGATCTACGTCGCCGAGTCCGACGACGCGGAGAACTACCTCATCACCCCGTTCGTCGACGTGCTGGCGAACCTGGCCGAGGCGAACTCGCCGGCCGCCGTGCTGCTGGCCGCGAACGCCGACGGCAAGGAGATCGCCGGCCGGCTGGCCGCCCGCATCGGCTCGGGTGTGCTGACCGACGTCGTCGAGGTCAAGGAGGGCGGCAAGGCCGTCCACTCGATCTTCGGCGGTGCCTACACCGTCGAGGCCGAGCCGACCGGCGACACCCCGGTCATCACCGTTCGCCCCGGCGCCATCGAGGCCGAGCCGTCGGCCGGCGCCGGTGAGGTGGTCAACGTCGAGTTCCCGGCGCCCGCCGAGAATGCGACCAGGATCACCAAGCGCGAGCCCGCCGTCGCCGGCGATCGTCCGGAGCTCACCGAGGCCTCGGTGGTCGTGTCGGGTGGCCGCGGCGTCGGCAGCGCCGAGAACTTCAAGATCGTCGAGGAGCTGGCCGACGCGCTCGGTGGCGCGGTCGGCGCCTCGCGTGCCGCGGTCGACTCGGGCTACTACCCGGGCCAGTTCCAGGTGGGCCAGACCGGCAAGACCGTGTCGCCGCAGCTGTACATCGCGCTGGGCATCTCCGGTGCGATCCAGCACCGCGCCGGCATGCAGACGTCCAAGACGATCATCGCGGTGAACAAGGACGAGGAGGCGCCGATCTTCGAGATCGCCGACCTCGGCATCGTCGGCGACCTGTTCAAGGTCGCGCCGCAGCTCACCGAGGCGATCAAGGCCCGCAAGGGCTGATTCGGTTTCTGCCGCGAGACCCCCGGACCGAATGGTCCGGGGGTCTCGTGCATTCAACGGACTACGGGTTTTCCAGGGTCCGATGCGCCGTCGGCTGCGACGACACTGGCGCCATGACACTGGCGACCGCCGTCGAGGAGCGCCACTCGGTCCGAATGTTTCTGCGCGAGAAGCCGGTTGCGCGCGAACTTCTCGATGAGGCACTGGCGCTGGCGATGCGGGCGCCGTCGAACTCCAACATCCAGCCGTGGCGGCTGTACCTGACCACCGGTGCGCGCCGCGATCGCCTGGTCACCGCGCTGCTGGAGCGCGCCGCGGCGGGCTTCCCGCAGACCATGGGCATCCCCGAAGGCTTCGCGCCGCATCGCCGGGAACTGGGCGCCCTGCTGTACGGCTCGATGGGCATCGCTCGCGACGATCTCGAGGCGCGACGCGTCGCCCAGCTGCGCAACTGGGAGTTCTTCCGGGCGCCGGTCGCCGGGGTGGTGTGCATGCACCGCGAGCTGGGCCTGGTCGACGCCCTCGGCGTCGGGATGTTTCTGCAGACCCTGCTGCTGGCCCTGACCGAGCGCGGGTTGGGCACCTGCGTGCAGGTGTCGATCGCCCATTTCCCCGATGTCCTGCGGGAGCAACTGCAACTGCCGGACGACCTGCGGCCGCTGTGCGGGCTCGCGGTCGGCTACCCCGATCCCGGTTTCCCGGCCAATCGGCTGCGCGTCCCGCGCAACCCGGTCGACGCGAACGTGGTCTTCCTCGACGGCTGACCGCGCCGCGGTGACCCGCACCTGCTGGCGGCCTGACCTGCGCATCCGGGTCGAGGCCCGCCGGCGGCTATCCTGGAACGGCTATGACCTCGGACAGTGCGCCGCGCGCGCAGGTATACCTCGATCACGCCGCCACCACCCCGATGCACCCGGCGGCCATCGAGGCGATGACCGCCGTGCTCGCGACGGTGGGCAACGCGTCGTCGCTGCACGGCAGCGGCCGGCTGGCCCGCAGGCGCATGGAGGAGGCCAGGGAGACGCTGGGGCAACTGCTCGGCGCCCGGCCGTCGGAGATCGTCTTCACCGCGGGCGGCACCGAGAGCGACAACCTGGCCGTCAAGGGCATCTACTGGGCGCGCCGCGACGCCGAGCCCCGCCGTCGGCGCATCGTGACCACGCCGGTCGAGCACCACGCGGTGCTCGACGCCGTGCAGTGGCTGATCGACCACGAGGGCGCCGAGGTGACCTGGCTGGACCCCGAGCCCGACGGTTCGGTCACCCCGGCCACCCTGCGCACCGCGTTGGAGGGTCACGACGACGTCGCGCTGGTGTCGGTGATGTGGGCCAACAACGAGGTCGGCACCATTATGCCGATCAACGAACTCGCTGCTGTCGCAGCGGAATTCGACGTGCCGATGCACAGCGACGCGGTGCAGGCCGTCGGCCAGATCCCGGTCGACTTCGCCGCCAGTGGGCTGTCGGCGATGAGCGTCGGCGCACACAAGTTCGGCGGCCCGGTCGGTGTCGGCGCCCTGCTGCTGCGCCGAGACACCGCGTGCGTGCCCCTGCTGCACGGCGGCGGTCAGGAGCGCGACGTGCGCTCCGGAACCCCGAACGTCGCGGGCGCTGTCGGGATGGCCGCGGCCGCCCGGGTCGCGATCGAGGGCATGGAGGCCACCAGCGCCCGTGTGCGCGCACTTCGCGACCGGCTCATCGCCGGGGTGCTGGCCGGCATCGACGACGTCCGACTCAACGGCGCGACCGGCAACGACCGGTTGCCCGGTAACTCGCACTTCACCTTCCGTGGTTGCGAGGGTGACTCGCTGCTGATGCTGTTGGACGCCAAGGGAATCGAGTGCTCCACCGGATCGGCGTGTACGGCCGGGGTGGCCCAGCCGTCACACGTGCTGATCGCGATGGGGGCGGATCCGGCGAGCGCCCGGGGGTCGCTGCGGTTGTCGTTGGGGCACACCAGCACCGACGCCGACGTGGACGCCGCGCTGGCGGTGCTGCCCGCCGCCGTGGAACGCGCGCGTCAGGCGGCGCTGGCCAGCTCCGGGGTGATCGACTAGTGCGGGTCCTGGTGGCCATGAGCGGCGGCGTCGACTCGTCGGTCGCCGCGGCCCGGATGGTCGACGCCGGCCACGACGTCGTCGGCGTGCACCTGGCGCTGTCGGCGGCGCCGGGCACGTTGCGAACAGGTTCGCGCGGATGCTGCTCGAAGGAGGACGCGAGCGACGCCCGCCGGGTCGCCGATGTGCTCGACATCCCGTTCTACGTCTGGGATTTCGCCGACCGGTTCAAAGCGGACGTGATCGACGACTTCGTGTCGTCCTACGCGCGCGGGGAGACCCCGAACCCGTGCGTGCGGTGCAACGAGCGGATCAAGTTCTCCGCGCTGGCAGCGCGCGCGCTCACGCTCGGCTTCGACGCGGTGGCCACCGGTCACTACGCGCGGTTGTCCGACGGTCGGTTGCGCCGCGCCGTCGACGTCGACAAGGACCAGTCCTACGTGCTCGCCGTGCTCACCGCCGAGCAGCTTCGGCACGCGGTGTTCCCGATCGGGGACACCCCCAAGCCGCAGATCCGCGAGGAGGCCGCCCGCCGCGGTCTGGCGGTGGCCGACAAGCCGGACAGCCACGACATCTGCTTCATCCCCTCCGGCGACACCCGCGCCTTCCTCGGCGCCCGCATCGGCGTGCGGCCGGGGGCCGTGGTCGATGCGCGCGGCACGGTGCTGGCCGGACACGACGGTGTGCACGGGTTCACCATCGGACAGCGCAAGGGCCTGGGCATTCCCGGCCCCGGTCCCGACGGCAAGCCGCGCTACGTGACCGCCATCGACGCGGACACCGGCACGGTGCGGGTCGGCGACGCCGCCGAACTCGACGTGTGGACGCTGACCGGCGAACGCCCGGTGTTCACGGCGGGGGTAGCGCCCGCCGGCCCGGTGGAGTGCCAGGTGCAGGTGCGCGCACACGGCGGGGTGGTCGACGCGGTCGCCGAACTGCGCGACGGACGGCTGGTCGCCGAGCTGCGGTCCCCGCTGCGCGGGGTGGCGCCGGGCCAGACCATGGTGCTGTATCGCCCGGATGCCGACGGCGACGAGGTCATCGGCAGCGCGACGATCACGCGCTAGCCCGGCAGCTTCGCCAGGATGTTCGTCATCACGATGTCGGGCACCGTCGGCGGGAAACGGCAGAACGTCACCTCAACCAGCACAACGGATCTCACCGTATAGTCGCGGCCGCACGCACCGAACCGGGTGGAGATGGAATCATGGGTGACCGTGTAGTCGCCGACGTAGGCGGGGCCGGAACTCGATGAACCGCAGTCATGCACCAGGTTCACCAGGGCGTCGAACGCCCGGCGGGCGGTGGCGCCGTCGCGGTAGGCGGCCGCGCCCTGTGAGATCAGCCCGGAGCCGGGCGGATGCTGGAATGTCGTCTTGTGGAACTCCTCGATCTCGGGTCCGAAGGTCTGTGTGTCGGCGAAGATCCATTCACACTGTGGCGGAGCGCCTTTCGCGAGTTGTTCGATGTCGACGGGGAACTTCCCGTCCATGCTCGGGATGATCGTGAGGTCGTCGCCGGCGCCGGTGATCGCGCGCATCTGCGACTGGTCCAGCATGATCGAGTCCACGTCGACGGGGGAGCGGGAATCGTCGTCGATGCCCGGGGTGGCGCGCAGCGCCGAGCCGGTGACCGTCTGGGTGCAGCCGGTCGCGAGCATGGCCGCGAGGCACCACACCACCAGCGATCGCGGTGCTACGGGCATGACCGGCTTCCCTTCCGCAATCGAGATTAGCCCGATCGAATAGGGTCAAACGAGTGAGTGTTCTCGCCGCCGCCACCGGTATCGGGTCATGGCCGGGCACCGCGGCGCGGCAGGCCGCCGAGGTGATCGTCGGCGAGCTGCACACCCTGCCGCACCTGCCGGAGCTGCCGGCCCGCGGGGTGGGCGCCGACCTGGTGGGCCGCGGGGGGGCCCTGCTCGTCGACATC
>ENA-UOVV01000444-UOVV01000444.1-compost-metagenome-genome-assembly--contig:-NODE-444-length-50031-cov-23.436249_pt1 | contig 50031 bp, 49 predicted proteins | sample MGYA00238155_ERZ761577 | MGnify/ENA primary metagenome ERZ761577 (study PRJEB28898, sample SAMN06268775) | compost metagenome | isolation source: Emeryville, CA | place: USA:Emeryville, CA | collected... | reverse complement strand
GTCACAAAATCTTCAGTTTGTTGGGCGATCTACCGATCGACCCGAACACCTAGCACGGCCTGCTCCATCAATGTCGAAGCCCATCCAAAGCGCGCTCCGGTTCGCTCTCGTTTTGTGTGCGCTGGCAGGCGGCGCTGTGCCGGCTGCCGCCGACAACCCGGTGACCATCTTCTCCCCCTTCAACGTCGCCGAAGCGATGGACAAGGGTGTCGAGAGGATCGCCGACATTCCCTATGCCGACGGCCCGCGCAAGAAGCTCGACATGTACCGTCCGGAGAAGCCCGGCGGGCTCTCGCCGGTGGTGATGTTCATCTATGGCGGATCGTGGCGGGCGGGCGACAAGTTCGAGTACGAGTTTGCCGGGCGGGCGTTGGCGGCTGCCGGGTTCATCACCGTCATTGCCGACTATCGGCTGTGGCCGGAGGCCAAGTACCCGGATTTCCTCTACGATTGCGCCGAGGCGATGAAGTGGATCGAGGACAATATCGAGAGCTATGGCGGCGACCCGAAGCGCTTCTTCGTCGCCGGGCATTCGGCCGGAGCTTATAACGCCATCATGCTGGCGCTCGACGGTGCCTTCCGGCGCGAGTTCAACGTCACCATGCCTATCCGCGCCATCGCCGGCCTCTCGGGGCCATACAACTTCTACCCTTTCGAGTACGATCAGGTGCGCGACACGTTTGGCGCTGCACCCAATCCCGAGGGAACGCAGCCGATCAACCTCGTCACCGGGGACGCGCCACCGATCTTTCTTGCGAGCGGCACCGCCGACCCGATCGTGAAGCTCGCGAACTCCGAGGCACTGGCGGAAAAACTGCGAGCCAACGGCACCTGGGTCACCGAGCGCTACTATGAGGGCTTCGGCCATCTCGAGCCGGTGATCGCGCTCGGCTCGATGATGCGCTTCCGCATGCCGGTGCTGAAAGACATGGTGGATTTCTTCCAGACCTTCGGCGCCTTTCCCTCGGGCACGCCGCGCCCGTTCTTCACGCCCGAGCCGCCCGAGACCGACATGACGGTGCTCGCTCGGCAGATGGACAAGGTGCTGCAGCCCATCGATTTCGACGGGCGGTAAGGATCAGATACTGACGCTTGCCATGCGGACGGCCAGTGCCTCGCCGAAGCTCGTCATGGAGCGGGCGGTGATCTGGCCGACCGCGTAGGCGGCGATGGCGTAGAGTTTCTGCGCTGGGGCGGTATTCAGGAACGCGATGTAGCGGTCGAGCTCGTCGTCGCTCAATTCGCGGTAGGCATAGGCCATCATGGCGCGCTGGCTGCGGCTATGGTCGGCGATGAGGCTCGGCATCATCGCCTCCACCTGGGCGTCGATCTCCTGCCATGGCACCTGGATGTCGCCGCGCTGTTGCGACATCGACATGCCGAGCAGCAGGGCGCGCAGCGACTGGCCGGCCATCACCCCGGAAATCTCGGCACTCATCAGCTCCATCAGCCGGTCGAGCTGGGCTGATCGCACGACGCCGGCTTCGGCCGACAGCATGGCGCCTTCGGCGAGCGCGGCTGTCCGGTCGGCGGCGCTCAGCTCCGCGACAGCGCGCTCCAGGGCAGAGATGGCCAGGCCGAAATCGGAGCGGAAGAACTCGCCGAGGGTGGCGCGCTCCTCGGTGGAGAGCTTGCCGTCCATCGCCTTGACCAGCCGCGTGCGCATTGCCGGACCATTGAAGACGCTGGCCGCCGCCGCTTCCCAGTGGCTCAGGAAGATGGCGTCGGTGGAAATATCGCCTATCCGCGCTGAGGTGGCGATGACCTCGCCGAACTGGTCGAAGATCAGATCGAGTGCCGTCGCCTGCATGAGCTCGGCAATGGTGACGTCGGCGAGCCGGGCTTCCGCCGCGATCGGCGGCGGCGTTGCAGGCAGCAGCGGCATGGCCAATGCAAGCGCTGCAACAAGCAGAGCGACCCGCATGCTTTCCTCCCGCTCTGGCGTGGCTGGACGCAGACGAGCCTAGCGTAGGGCGACGGCGGGCGCCATCAGCCGTTCGGTTGCTCAGACCGGCTTCTCCCAATGGTACGGTGACGGAGGTGGACGCCGACTGTAGGCTTCTGCCCGACCACTTGGGAGACAGATCATGCAGTATGCCCGCCTTGGAAAAACCGGCCTTGAAGTCAGCCGCATCTGCCTTGGTTGCATGTCGTTCGGGGAGCCCAATCGCGGCACGCACGAGTGGACGCTGAATGAGGAGGCGAGCCGCCCCATCCTGCGCGCAGCCTGGGAGGCCGGTATCAACTTCTACGATACAGCCAATGTCTACTCCGCCGGCACCAGCGAGGAGATAGTAGGCAGGATCCTCAAGGAACTGGCGCCACGCGACGAGTTGGTGATCGCCACCAAGGTGCATGGCGAAATGCGGCCCGGTCCCAACGGCAAGGGACTGAGCCGCAAGGCGATCCTGAGCGAGATCGACAACTCGCTGCGCCGCCTCGGAACCGACTATGTCGAGCTCTACCAGATCCACCGCTTCGACCCCAATGTGCCCATCGAAGAGACACTCGAAGCGCTCAACGACGTGGTCCGTGCGGGCAAGGCCCGCTATATCGGCGCCTCGTCGATGGCGGCGTGGCAGTTCCTCAAGATGCTGATGACGTCCGACAAGCACGGCTGGGCACGCTTTGTCTCCATGCAGGGACAGCTCAACCTGATCCAGCGCGAAGACGAGCGCGAGATGCTGCCGCTCTGCATCGAGGAGGGCATCGGCTGCATCCCGTGGTCGCCGATCGCGCGGGGCAACCTCGCCCGACCCTATGGCCAGGGCACCTATCGAACCGAGACCGACAGGTACGGCAAGACGCTCTACGCGCGCACCGAAGAGGCCAACCGGCAGATCAACGAGGTGGTGCAGGCGGTAGCGAAGGAGCGTGGGGTCAAGATGGCGCAGGTGGCGCTCGCCTGGGTGCTGCAGAAGCAGCCGGTAACGGCTCCGATCGTCGGGGTGACGAAACTTGAACAATTGAAGGACGCGGTAGCGGCGGTCGATATCATGCTGAGCCCGGAAGAAATCGCCCGCCTCGAAGCCCCTTACGTGCCGACGGGGCGCGCCAGTTTCAACTGATATGACATTGTTGCGCCGCTCTCTTTCGCGCTAGTCTTGCCGATGCAACGCGGGGAGCGCGAGGGGGAATGACGTTGTTGCGATCGATTGCATATCGGCGCGACCTGCTGTCGGCTGTCGGCTTGGCCTTCCTCTGGCTGACCGATCTTGCCTTCGCACAAACCGAACAGCCCGGTTGCGCCGATCTGGCGGCTTCGCGCTGGGAGCCGGGGCATGGCGGGCAGACGCGGGGCCTTGAGGAGTTCGGTCCCGATGCAGTCATCGGGGCCTGCGAGCCCGAACTGGCCGCATCGCCCGCCGACAGCGCGATCAAGGCCTGGCTCGGCCACGCATACCTTCACGTTGGCCGTGCGGACGAGGCGGCGAAGTTGCTGACCGAGGCGGCGCGTGCCGGCAGTCCGGTGGCGCAGGTCGTGCTCTCCGACATGTATGCCGATGGCTGGGGCGTCGCGGCCGACAAGCAGCAGGCGCTCACAATGCTCACCGCTGCCGCGGGGCAGGGGTTCGCCCCGGCGCAACTGCAGCTGGGCGACGCCTATCGCCTTGGAGACGGCCTCGTGGGCAGGGATATCGCCAAGGCGCGCCAATGGTACGACCAGGCGGCCGAGCAGGGGATGGCCGACGCGCAGGCGCGCCTCGGCGATTCCTACTTTTACGACCAGGGCGGCGGCTCGAAGCCGGACTACACGCTAGCTTACCGCTACTACCTGCTCGCCGCCAACCAGAAGCATCCGGACGGTCTTTACGGCATGGGCCTGCTTTTTGACAGCGGCCTCGGCGTGCCAGCCGATCGCGCCAGGGCCTACGACTATTTCGGGCAGGCGGCGGATCACGGGCAGGTGCTGGCGCTGGGCGATCTGGGCGCGGCCTATCTCAACGGTAACGACCATGTCGGGATCGACTACGCCAAAGCGCTTGCGTACCTGCAGCGCGGCGCGGACCTCGACGATGCATTCTCGATGAGCAATCTGGGCTACATGTACGAGTATGGCCTCGGTGTTCGGCAGGACTATGCGATGGCCGCCTCGCTGTTTCTGCGTGCCGCCGTCAAGCGCGATGCCTACTCGCAGAACGAGATTGGTTTTCTCTACCAGAACGGCTTGGGGGTAGAGCAGGACTATGCCAAGGCCGCGGAGTACTTCCAGCTCGCCGCAGACCAAGGCGACCCCTACGCCACGTTCAACCTCGGGCTCATGTATCAGGACGGCGTGGCCGTTGAGAAAGATCCAGCCAAGGCGCTGCAGCTTCTCGAACAGGCCGATGCCGGTGGCGAGCTGGGCGCCACCGAGGCGCTGGGCAACATATATCTGGAGGGCATAGGCGTTGAGGCCGATCCGGCCAAGGCGCTGCACTATGCGATGCGCGCGGCCGAGGCCGGCTATCCGGACTCGCAGAACCGCGTGGGCTACATCTACGCAGAAGGCATTGCGGTCCCGCGCGACAGCGCCTTGGCGCTCGAGTGGTTCCGCAAGGCGGCGGAGCAAGGCCACAAAATCGCCCTCCGCAACGTCGCCGAGCTCGAGGCCGAGGCGGCCTGCGCGGCGGTGGCGGCTTCGCAATATGAGCCGGGCTTCGAGACCATTGGCCGCGACTTCCAGGCCATCGACCCTCATGCCGCCATCCCCGCCTGCGAGGATGCAGTGGCGAAGGATCCGGGCTCGGACGAGAACAAAGCGTGGCTCGCCCGCGCCTATCTCGCGGACAGGCGCTACGACGAGGCTCGGCCGCTGCTCGACACGGCTGTGGCGGGGGACAGCATTCTCGCCAACTTCCTCCTCGGCCAGCTGCTGAACGGCGACTTCGGCACCGACGAGGCCGATCCGGCGGCCGCCACGGCCCGCTTCCGCTTCGCGGCCGAGGCGGGCTTTGCTCCGGCGCAACTCAGCCTCGGCTATGCCTACGATATCGGTGACGGCGTGCCGATGGACGATGCAGTCGCGGCCGAGTGGTATCGCAAGGCGGCGGAGCAGGGGCTGCCCCGTGCTCAGGCGAGCCTCGGCAACCTCTACCATGGCGGCATCGGTGTGCCGCTCGACTATGCGCTGGCGCTGGAGTGGTACACACTGTCGGCCGAGCACGACGACGTAGTCGGCATCCATGGCCTCGGCCAGCTCTATCTGTACGGGCAGGGTGTGGAGCAGGATCCTGCCCGGGCGTTCGAGTACTTCCAGCGTGGCGCCGATATGGGAGACGCCTACGCGCAGGCCGACCTGGGCTATCTCTACGACGTAGGCAGTGGCGTGGCCGAGGATGCCTCGATGGCGGCCTACTGGTATCAACGCGCCGCCGAACAGGGTAACGCGCTGGCCCGGGCCAACCTGGCCCAGCTCCATGTCTCAGGCCGCGGAGTCGAGCAGGATTATGCCCTGGCGTTGGACCTGTTCACCCGCGCCCATGACCAGGGCGAGGTATCGGGCACAGTAGGTCTCGCGCAGGCCTATCTCTACGGAGAGGGCGTCGAGCCCGACTACGAGCAGGCTCGGGCCTATGCCCAGCAGGCCGCCGACCGCGGCTCGGTCTATGGCCTCGGCACGCTGGGCTACATCTACTCGGAGGGCTATGGCGTGCCGCGCGACTTCGACCGCGCCATCGAGATATTCGACCTGGCCGTGGCGCAGGGCGACCAGTATGGCATGGACCGGGCCGCCGAGGCGCGGGCCGAGCGTGCCTGCGGCAACGCTGCCGCCGCTTGGTACGAACCCGATTTCGAACAGAGCGGGCGGACCATAACCGGTCTCAGCGCGGAGGTCGCCATCCCCGCCTGCGAGGAGGCGGTGCGGCTCGACCCCTATTCGCTCGAGAACCAGACCTGGCTCGCCCGCGCCTACCTGTCGGACCGGCGCGAGGCCGATGCGGTGCCGCTGTTCGAGGCGGCGATCGCCGGTGGTTGGAACGTGGCGCGCGTCGAGTTCGCCGGGGCGCTGATGTTCGGCAACCATCTGCCCGCAGATCCGCCCCGCGCGGTGGCGCTGTTCCGCGACGCGGCGAGCGAGGGGTACGCGCCGGGGGAGGCCGGGATCGGCTTTGCCTACGAGTATGGACTGGGCATGCCGCAGGATTTCAACTCGGCCGAGAGGTGGTATCGCCGCGCGCTTGCCCACGGCTTCACCGATGCGAAGTACCAACTGGACAATCTCGCTCAGGCGCGGACTGTCCGGACAACCGGGCCGCAAAGAGCCCAGCCCCAAGGCTGAGGAGACAACATGAACACCACTGCCGGCACCCACTCCACCGAGGCGCCTGATGCCGCGGGTGTTTTTCGCATTTGGCCGGGCGATGGCCGCCCCGCCGGTTCGGAAGACTGGACCTGGTCGGAGAGCACCATGGTGGCGCCGTGGACCACCACCGGTTTCCGGCTGAGCCGCAACGTCGTCATCCCTACCGTCACCGTCTTCGAGCCGGAGCCAGGCAAGGCCAATGGCACGTCGATGATCGTTGCCCCGGGCGGCGCCTTCCACTTCCTGATGATTGACCACGAGGGCTACGACATGGCCCGCTGGCTTACCGGGCTCGGGATCACCGCCTTCGTGCTGAAATATCGGGTGGCGCGGACACCTGACCGCGACGAGGACCTGATGGCCTTTCGTACGGAGCTGCAGGCCAAGCTGGCCCAGACCGGCCCCAATGCCGAGCGTCCGCCGATGATGGCGGCGGCCCGGGTGATGGGAGAGGAGGACGGGCGGCAGGCGGTGCGCTGGGTGCGCGAGAATGCAGCGCGCTGGAACCTCGACCCGGGCCGCATCGGCATTGCGGGCTTTTCGGCCGGCGGCGGTGTGTCGATGGGCGCGGCGATGCAGTTCGATGCGGCGAGCCGGCCCGGCTACGTGGTCGGCGTCTATCCGGCCTGGCGGCCGGAGCTGACGGTTTCCGCCGACGTGCCGCCGCTCTTTCTCATCATCTCCGACGACGACAAGTCGGTCTCGCCACTCTCTGCCATCAAGCTCTACGAGATGTGGCACAAGGCCGGGGCGCCGGCCGAGCTGCACGTCTTCGGCAATGGCGGCCACGGCTGGGGCATGCTGCGCGACGGGTTCCTCAGCGACCCATGGCCGAGCCTGCTGCAGAGCTGGCTGAAGGTGCGCGGCCTGCTCTAGACGACGCGGTTGCCATTGACCCAGATGTTGCGGATGACCGGCTGGCCGTCGACCTGCCGCACCCGCAGCAGGTCGGCGCGTAGGCCTGGGGCGATGCGGCCGCGATCGCTGAAGCCGAGTACTTCGGCCGGCGTCGAGGTCACCTTGGCGATCGCCTCGTGCAGTGGCACGCCCTTGTCGCTGAGGATGAAGGCGGCGTGCAGCAGGCTCACGGGCACATAGTCCGAGGTGAGGATGTCGAGCAGCCCGGCGGCGCTGAGGTCGAGCGCCGACACATTGCCCGAGTGCGACTTGCCCAGCACCACGTTGGGCGAGCCCATAACGATCTTCATGCCCAGTTCGCGGGCGCGCTGCGCCGCTTCGAGCGTGGTGGGAAACTCGGAAATGGTGATGCCGTCGGCGTGCGATTCCTCGACGTCGGCAATGGTCGTGTCGTCGTGGCTGGCGATGCGGATCTGGTACTGACGCCCGGCCTCGCCGATGCGGGCCCGGCCCGGTCCGACATGCTTGAGCTGGTTGGCCCGGCGCTCCTCAAGATAGGCTTCGAACTCCTCGTCGGTCCACACCTGGGCGTTCTTCTTGCGGCGGAAGTCGCGGTAGAGCCTGGTGTTCTTCCACTGGCGCTGCCCCGGCGTGTGGTCCATGACGCTCATCAGGCGCAGCGCCGGGTTACCGAGGTGCTTGTCGAGCATGGGTACGGTGCCCGGGTCGCTCAGTTCGCAGCGGAAGTGGAAATAGTGATCGGCGCGGGTGAGACCGCGGGCACGCGCATCGGTGACGGCCCCGATTGCCGCATTGAGCATCAGCGTGCGGGCGCCCGCCGAGTCGTAATCGCCCAGCGACAGGGCATCGAGCACCGTGGTGATGCCCGCGCCCAGCATCTGCCAGTCATGCGCCAGCACCGCCATCAGCGCCGACGGCCAGGCGACGGCGGGGCGCGGGTTGAAGTGGTGCTCCAGGTTGTCGGTATGGATGTCGATGAGCCCGGGGATGAGGTAGTCGCCCTCGCAATCCAGCTCTAGGTCTGCCCCGCCATCGCGATCGAGCGCCACGAAGCAGCCCTCGGCCATCGAGAGCGCGCCGGTTTCGACGCCATGCGGCAGCACCAGACGCGCGTTGGTGAGATTCGTCTTCATGGTCGGGCTCGAAGTCAGGAGTGGAGACGGGGGCGGGCTCCGGCACGGCGCTGGCACCGTTGCCGGAGGTGACATGGTTATGTCGTCAGGCAAGCTGCGTGGCCAGCGCCCTTAGCCAGATCGCGACTGCAACGGCGCCGCCATCCGGCGTGCCCAGCGCCCGATCGCCGAGATAGCTGGCGCGGCCGAGGCGGGGACTCATCTGCGCGGTAGCGGCGGCCCCGGCTTCGGCTGCCGCCGCGGCTTCCAAAAATCCCTTTTGTTCCCAAGCACTTACTGCGGGTTCAAGGGCGTCAAGCATGGTGCGGTCGCCGGGCTTTGCGCCGCCGAGGTCGCCGATCGAGGTCACCGCAGAGCGGAAGGCAGCGAGCCACTGGGCGCTGGTGGGTTCGGCAATGCCGTCGAGTTCGGCGGCGGCGCGGAGCAGGGCGGTGGCATAGAATGGGCCGGAGCTGCCGCCGATGGCGCGGCGCAGCGCATCGCCGAGATCGGCGAGGAGGCGCGACGGCGTGGAGTAGCTCGCCTCCGGCAGGGCCCGGGCCGCTTCGGCGGCACGCGCCATGCTGGCCCCGAGATCGCCGTCGCCGGTCTTGGCGTCGAGTTCGGTGAGTTCGGCCTCGGCGGCGCTCAGTGCGTCGGCCACCGCGTAGAGCGTCGCCTTGAGCTTCGGACTTAGCGGGCCGGGCGCGGCATCGCCGGCGCGGGCGGTTGCCTTCTGAGTCGGCGTCATCAGGATGCTGTCAGGGATGACACCGGTGCTGGTCCAGGCCGCGGCGCTGGTCGGCGCATCGAGGAAGGTGAGGCGTTCGGCGTCGAGCGGCAGGACGGAAAGCGACATGCCGGGCATTTCGAGCGCCGTCATGTAGTTGCCGGTATAGGCCCGCACCGGGTTGAGGCCACTCTGGCGCAGGCTCTGCAGTGCCTTGCGGGCGACGATGGCGAGCTCCATGGGGGGCGTGCCGCCGAGGCCATTGATCAGCACCGCGACGTCGCGGCGGCCGACCAGCGTCAGCTCGCCCAGAATGGTGTCGAGCACCGTGGTGACGATCTCGTCAGCCGAGGCCAGGGGACCGCGACGCACGCCCTTTTCGCCGTGGATGCCGAGGCCATACTCGATTTCGTCGGCGCCGAGTTCGAAGCCGGGCTTGCCCGCGGCGGGCACGATGCAGGAGCCGAGGCCCACGCCCATGGTGGCAACCGCGTCGGCGGTGGCGCGGGCGATGGCGGCGACTTCGGCCAGCGGACGGCCGGCCGCGGCAGCGGCGCCGGCGATCTTGTGCACCAGCACGGTGCCGGCAATGCCGCGGCGGCGCTCGCGCGGCACGGTGCCGGTGAGCGACACATCGTCGGCCACCACGGCGATTTCGACCGGAATGCCCTCGCGGCGGGCAAGCTCGGCGGCAAGACCGAAGTTCAGCCGGTCGCCGGTGTAATTCTTGACGATCAGCAGCGCACCCGCCGGGCCGGCCACGGCACGGATGGCGGCGAGCACCGCATCGGTGGAAGGCGAAGTGAACACGTCGCCGACAATGGCGGCGCTCAGCATGCCCGGCCCGACATAGCCGGCATGGGCCGGCTCATGGCCCGAGCCACCGCCCGAGAGCAGGGCGACGGGCCGTTCGTCCGGGTCGGCGGCGATGTGAGCAGTGATTACAACATTTTCGTCGTCGAGCAGGGCGAGGTTCGGGGTGCTGAGCACCACGCCTTCGAGCATCTCGCGAACCAGGCTGCGCGGATCGTTGATGAGCTTCTTCATTGAGTTACCTCCAGATTCCCGCGCAACCTCGCCGGGTTCGCCACCCGGCGCAAGCCTCACGATAGCAGCAGGGGAAGCGAGGGGAATAACTCCGCGTCGCGGACGCCTGGACGGGAAGTCCAGAAACGAAAAACCCCGCTTTCGCGGGGCTTTCGTGACCAAGGATTGGTTGCGGGGACAGGATTTGAACCTGTGACCTTCAGGTTATGAGCCTGACGAGCTACCGGGCTGCTCCACCCCGCGCCAAGTGTTTGTAAGCCTTGGGCTTTTGCGCTTTTCAAAGGCGATCCATCAATCGCGGCGCAGGGGGTATATAGGGGGTGCGGGCGGTAACCTCAAGGCCAAAAACGTCGCGGTGCGATACTTTTTTGGCTCTCCCATCCGGGGCAGGGGCAGGCGCCGCCGTCCCGGAGCCGCAACGATGAATGGAAGCTGAACGATTTCTGAGCGCTATTGGGCCGGCTGCCGCTCGGATGGGGCAGGGGCGGCCTGGGTCTTGGGCGACTGGCACTTCTGGCTGAACTCGGTCTGAAGCTTGTCGAGGGCGGCCTCGAGCTGGCGGCGCGACACCTCGAGGCCGCGGCGGCTGGCGCGGGGGCCCAGCACCTGGGGGCGCCGCGCGGTGTCGGTCAGCAGCTTCTGGATGTAGGGCAGCAGAAGCGAGATGTTCTGCCGTGCGGCGACCACTTCCGGGCACTTGCCAGAGATGCCGGCATTGACGGCGATGGCGAGGTTGGTCTCGGCGACCTGGCGGGCCTCGACCACGGCTTCGGTGTATTCGGGGTTCGTCACCCTGGCGGGGACGGCATAGCGCGGATCGTCGGCGTACTCGGCGGGCGGGGTGTAGTCGCGGCAGCGCCGGGTGAGCCATTCCTCGGCGCGCACGCGGGCGGCGAAGGTGGTGACCCGAATCTGAATGGCCTTCACCTGCAGGCGCGGGCCGTCCTTGCCGTCGAGCTTCTTTGCTGCGTCGCGGCCGGCGCCAAGGTAGGTGTAGCCGAGCGCGAAGGAGTTGGCGGCGCGGACGAGGTCGAGGCAGTCGTTGGTCTGCGCGAAGTTGCGCAGCTTGAGCGTGTCCTGGTTCACGGCGGAAGCGATGCCGGACATGAAGACGTCGAGTTCGCCCGCCGGCATGTTTGCGATCTTTGCCAGTTGCGGATCATCCTCGGCGAAGGCTGGCACGGTGAGGGCGAAAGCAGCAGCTAGCGTGAGCAAGAGTTTGCGGAACAAGGCATTTCCCCGGTTGAAGGTGCAATTTCCATCATCCGGTTGTCCCGTGCAACCCGCGGTCTTGTCTCCACGTCCCCCCGCCAATAGGGTGCGGCGACTTGAACGGGGGTACCTCACATGAAGATGAAGAAGCTTGGCCGCACGGACGTGATGGTGTCCGAAATCTGCCTCGGGACCATGACCTGGGGCAAGCAGAACAGCGAGGCCGAGGGCCACGAGCAGATGGATTATGCCATCACTCAGGGCATCAACTTCTTCGATACGGCCGAAATGTACGCGGTGCCGCCCGATGCCTCGACCTACGGCAAGACCGAGGAGATCATCGGCAACTGGTTCAAGAAGACCGGCAAGCGCAACGAGATCGTGCTCGCCTCCAAGGTGGCGGGTGGCGGCCGGCCGTGGGTGCGCGGCGGCCGCAAGCTCGATGCGCAGGGCGTGCGCGAGGCGGTGGAGGGCAGCCTGCGCCGGCTCAAGACCGACTGGATCGACCTCTACCAGATCCACTGGCCGAACCGTGGGCACTACCACTGGGAAGGCTCGTGGGACTACGACCCCTACACGCAGGACCGCGACAGCGTGCTGCCCAACATTCTCGAAGTGCTGCAGGCGATGGGCGAGCTCGTGAAGGAGGGGAAGATCCGCTATTTCGGCCTCTCCAACGAGACGGCCTGGGGCACGATGCAGCACCTCAAGCTGGCGCAGGAGCTGGGCCTGCCGCGCGTGCAGACCATCCAGAACGAGTACAACTTCCTGCGCCGCTATTACGACCTCGACCTCGCCGAGCTCGCCTTCCACGAGGATGTGGGGCTGCTGGCCTATTCGCCGCTGGCCGCGGGCGCGATTTCGGGCAAGTACCTGGGCGGGGTGATCCCGCCGGGCTCGCGCGGCGATGTGTCGAAGCCGCGCGGCAACTACCGCTCCAATCAGTACACCGAGCCGGCGATCCGGGCCTATATCGAGCTGGCGAAGCAGCATGGGCTCGACGTGAACCAGATGGCCATCGCCTTCTGCCTCACCAAGCCGTTCATGACCTCGGTGATCATCGGCGCGACGACGATGGAGCAGCTCCGCACCAACATTGCCGCCGCCGACGTGACGCTGAGCCAGGAGGTGCTTGACGGCATCCAGCAGATTTTCATGCGCTACGCGCGGACGCTCTGAGGCTTGCCGCACCTCCCCCCGCGGGTAGGGGAGGTGCGCCCGCCGGGTGACCATCTTTAGCGAATTCGTTTTCCCCCCGTTGCGGTTGGTTGGGCACATTAATTCTCGACTTAGTCGATAGGGTTTTGCATGCTCCTTTGGCGCGACGGGACATCTCCTCCTTCCTTTCGCGCTCCCCTTGGTCCCGCCGCCTTCCCTGGGCGGCGGGACCAGAGAACTCAAAAAGGAGACTGCAATGCTGCATTTCGTGAGCATTCTGAAGCCGGTGGAGACGGCCCCGGTGGAAGGCGAGCAGAAGCCGTTCTTCGGCCCCGACTGGCGCCCCAGCCGTACCGAGCGCGATGCGCATTTCCTCGCCGACAAGTGGCCCGAAGAGCCGCGCGACCGCGAGGATGAAGGCATGCGCTTCGTGAGCCTGCTGTCGCCGCCCTTCATCTAGGGGCAAATTCCAAGCGGCGTCGCGGCGCGCTAGAGTGGGCCCGAATCCTTCAAGGGGCCCGGGCGCCGTGACGCTGCTGTCGACGCTGTTTCCGCTGATCTGCTGGTTTGCCTACAATAACGGCGTGCCCTTCTTCGAGAAGCGGCGGCCATCGCTGAGCGTCATCATGTCGATGCAGAGGCGGCGCTGGGTGGCGAACGCGGTGAAGCGCGACACGCCGGTCGATGCCATCCTCTCGGGCAACCTCATGGGGTCGGTGAGTTTCCTCGCCTCCACCTCGTCGATCCTGGCACTGGCGGTCTTCACCGCCTTCGGCAACCTGACGGCGCTCACCGACACGCTGAACACGGCGGGCCTGCGGGTGAGCTACACGGCACAGGACGTGCAGATCCACCTCTTCACGCTGCTCGCCATCTTCGTTCTCAGCTTCTTCTCGTTCACGCTGGCGCTGCGGCAGTTCAACCACTTCTGCATCCTGCTGGGCGCCATCGACCATTCGGAGCACACGACGGCCGACGAGATCACGGCCATTGCCCAGCTCAACACGCTGGCGGCCAAGAACTTCAACAACGGCATCCGGGCCTATTATTTCGCGGTGCCGATGGTGTTCTGGTTCATCTCGGAATGGGCGGCGATCGGCGTGAGCCTCGTGACCGTAGCCTTCCTCATCCACCGCGAGTTCTTTTCGAGCGCACATCGGGTGGCGGCCAGCATCGCGGTGCTGGCGAGCCGGCGGGAGAAAGAGCTGGGAGAGGGCAAGGGCTAAGCGGGGCGGTCCGCGGCTCCGGCGTCAGTTGTCGATCTTGCCTCGGGGATAGATTTTCGGTCCGGGGGCGGGCGTCGGCCCTTCAGGTTGGGGGAGCATGCGTGCCTCTTCGAGCCGCGCCGCGTTGTCGGCGCCGGGTTTGTAGCCGAGCTCGGCAGCGTGCTGGTAGTAGTCGAGCGCCTTCACTTCATTAACGGTGACGCCGAGGCCGTTCTCGTAGATGTAGCCGAGATTGTTGAGCGCCACCGGATTGCCGGCATCGGCGGCGCGCTCGGTGAAGAACAGGGCCTTGGCGTAGTCGGGCGCTTCCCCCGCATGACCGAGATAGAGCAGGCCGAGATTGGCAGCGCCGTCGGAGAGGCCGTTATCGGCGGCCTGGCGATAGAGCATCCTGGCCCGGGCGAGGTCGCGCGGCACGCCGTTGCCGTCTTCATACAGCATGCCGAGGTTGAGCTGGGCCTGCGCGATGCCGTGGTCGGCGGCATGCTGGTAGAGGCGCGCCGCCCAGGCCGGGTCGGCGGTGATGCCGTAGCCGTGCTGCACCAGGTAGCCGAGTGCAAGCGAGGCGAGCGGATAGCCTGCGTCCGAGGCCTGCTGGTACAACCTTGCGGCCACGGCATAGTCGGGCGGATCGCTGAGCGTGCCGTCCTCGTGGAGTTTGCCGAGATTGTAGGCACCGCGGGCGTCGCCACCCTCGGCGGCGCGCTGCAGCCAGGCCGAGGCAGCAACCGGGTCCGGGTCGGTGCCCAGTCCTTCGAGAAACATGAGGCCGGTATTGGTCGCGGCCCGGGGCAAGCCGAACATCGCGGCGCGGCGATAGTAGTGCAGCGCGGTCTCGGGGTTCCTCTCGACTCCGTCGCCGTAGTCATAGGAGAGGCCGAGGCTGTTCATGGCCGGAGCGAAGCCGGCGTCGGCGGCAAGCTGCAGCAGCTCGTTGCCGCGCGAGGGGTCCATCGTCACCTCTTCGCCGACAATCAGGATGTCGCCATAGAGGGACTGCGCCAGCGGGATGCCGCCCGCGGCGGCCTCCTCAAGCAGGGGCAGGGCGTTAGTGAGGTCCTTGGCGGTGTCGTAGACGCGACCCAGCCAGGCTTTGAGCTGCAGCGAGGCGGGATCCTCGGCGAGGGCGGCGCGGCAGGCGTCGAGGGCGGCGGAGATGTCGATCCCGGCGCTGTCGCGGCCGATATGCTCGTAGCCCGGTTCATACTGGCTCGAGGCGGCCGCGGCACACTTGTCGAAGGCCTCGGTCGCCACGGCAGGCGTCGTCGCGACCGCGATGCCGGCAGCAAGCGCCAGTTGCGTGAACTTCATCTCGATGCGGCTCCCGTGTCGCCCCTCGCGGCGGATTTAGCCACAGCCTCGCGGTCATTTCCAGACGTAGCGGCGCGTTCAGCTAGTGGTCAGCGAGATACGTGTAACTGCGGCAAAGGGTTTTGCGGCCCGCGCCTGCGACTATATCTGACGTTGACATTCAGGTTTACGCGGCGCTTTATGCCGCCGACTTTCAGGGCCACCACGCCAATGCTCGTCTGCCAGTGCAATGTGATCACCGACCGGGAGATCAAGCAGATCATCCTGTCGCTGCTCAAGGCCGATCCTTGGCAGATCATCGTGCCGGCCATGGTGTATCGCGAGCTCGAGAAGCGCTGCAAGTGCGCCGGCTGCGTGCCGAATGTGGTGGACTTGATCATCAAGGTGACGGAAGAGTACCACCTCCAAATAGCATCTGGCGCCGCCGTGGACCGACCCGTCGTTTCACCGCGGTTGACAGCCATGCGGCGTACGAGAACCGGAGGTCGGAATGAAAGGCGAAGCACAGGTCATCGAGCGGCTCAACGAGGCGCTGTTTCTTGAGCTCGGTGCGGTGAACCAGTACTGGGTGCATTTCCGCATCCTGCAGGACTGGGGTTACACCAAGCTGGCCGCCAAGGAGCGGGCCGAGTCGATCGAGGAAATGCACCACGCCGACAAGCTGATCGAGCGCATCATCTTCCTCGAAGGGCACCCCAACCTGCAGCGCGTGGCGCCGCTGCGCATCGGCCAGACGATCAAGGAAGTGCTCGAGTGCGACCTCGCCGGCGAGTATGACGCCCGTAAGGCCTACAAGGCCTCGCGCGAGCTCTGCGAGTCGCTGGGCGACTATGTGAGCAAGAACCTGTTCGAGGAGCTGCTCGCGGATGAGGAAGGCCACATCGACTTCCTCGAGAGCCAGCTCCAGCTGCTGAACTCCATCGGCGTCGAAAAGTACGGGCTGCTCAACTCGGACTCGGCCGACAAGGCCGAGTAAAGTTTTCCCGTGTCAGAGACAAAAGGGCCGCCGGGATGACCGGCGGCCTTTTGTTTGCTCACGCAGAGTGGCGCCTTGCCCCCCACCCTCGCTTTGCTACGTCGCTTTGCTCCTAGCGACGCTACCCTCCCCACAAGGGGGAGGGAGACGCTGTCGCTTGACCCGTGCCACTGGGCTCCCTCCCCTTGATGGGGAGGGTAGCGGAGTTTGGGAGCGAAGCGACTTAGCGGAGCTGGGGTGGGGTGATCGCCGTCAGTTAAGGAACGCGATCGCCGTGACGCCGCCTGAGGGAATGGGCTCGCCGAAGGGGGTGAGGTCTCCATCCGGGCCGATGCGGAAGAGGCGGATGTCGTGGCTCTGCTGGTTGCCGACAGCCAGCACCGTGCCGGACTTGTCGATGTCGAAGTCGCGCGGCCAGTCGCCCTGGGTGGAGGTGGTGCCGAGGAGTCTTGCCACCCCGTCTTCGCCGATGGCGAAGCGGGCGATGGAGTTGTGGCCGCGATTGCCGGAGTACAGGAAGCGACCGTCGGGCGTGATCTTCAGCGCCGAGCCGGAATTGCCGGGGTGGCCGCCCGCGGGCAGGGAAGACTCGGTGTGGAGCAGCGTCAGCACGCCATCGGCCGCCTCATAGGCGAAGCTCGAGACCGAGCTGCCCATCTCGTTGACGACGTAGAAGAACTTGCCGCCGGGGTGGAAGACGAGGTGGCGCGGGCCGGCGCCGGCGGGGACTTCGGCCTTGCGCTTGAAGGTGATGTTCCCCTCATCGAAGCCATAGGTCATCACGCCATCGAGACCGAGATCGGCGACGAAGAGATGGCGGCCGTCGGGCGACCACAGGGCGCAGTGGGCGTGCGAGCGCTCCTGGCGCTCCGGGTTCGGGCCGGTGCCCGAATGCACGGCTTCGCCGGAGACCGGGCCGAGGCCGGCCGCGCTGACCGGGTAGACAGCGGTGCCGCAATCGGGCGGGGTGCCGGCGGGGAGTGTCGAGTAGTTGGCGATGGCGGCGAAGCGACCATCGGGCGAGAAGTTGAGGTGGCAGGTGATGGAACCGCGCGTCGCCTGCTTGTTGACATAGGTGAGCGCCCCGGTCGCCGGGTCGATGGCGTAGAGGATGGCGTTGCCCTCGTTCCAGCCGCCCACCTCCTCGACCGCACCGAGCAGGGTGCCATCGGGCGAGACCTTCACGTAGCTGGGGTTGTCGATGCCCTCGATAGTGAAGAGTTTGTCGGCGGCGCCCGTTTCGCTGTCCACCGTCCAGGCCTCGATGCCCTTGCCGGGGCCGCCGCCGCGGTTGTTGCTGCCGGTATACATGAGGAGCTTTGCCACGATAGCCTCTATGGTGGAGTAATGTGTTCCGGGCGTGGTTTATGCGGAGGGGCATTCGCTCACGTCAAGCTAGCCATGCATCCAACGCGGGTTGCGTCGCGGCTTCGAAGGGTCTCACGATGGCGAGTACGAAATCCGGGGGGAATTCGGAAATGGCGTACTCAAAGCCGCTCGCGCCGGCGTTGCGCGACCTGTGGCATGTCGTGGCAGCCTCGCAGGAGGTGCCGATGGGGGGCAAGCGCGTCACGACCCTGTTCGAGACGGCGGTGACGGTATCACGCAACGAACGGCTGCGCGTGACCAGCCACGAGGATGGGAGCCTGCTGCCGGTCATCGAGCGCTACGGCTGCATCTGGACAAGTTTCGGCTCGCCGAGCGCCGACCTGTTTCCGATCGTCGAATATGGCGAGAGCGACCGGCGCAATATCATCGCCGGTTCGATCGGGGTGAATGTCTCGGCGCCGCGGGCGATCGAGAACTTCCTCGACATGGGGCACTTCCCCTACGTGCACACCGACATTCTCGGGGCGGAGCCGCATACCGAGGTGAAGGAGTACGATGTCGAGATTTCCTATGAGCGCGACGAGATCCTCGCCACGCGGTGCCGCTTCTTCCAGCCGCGGGCGGCGCTCACCGCCACCGAGGGGCAGGACGTCGACTACATCTATCGGGTGCCGCACCCCTATTGCTCGGTGCTCTACAAGAGCTGCCCGGCCGACGAGAGCCGGCTCGACGTGATCGCCATCTTCTGCCAGCCGATGACCGAGGAGACGATCCGCGCCCACCTTATGCTGTCGCTGGTCGACGACACCAATACCGATGCCGGCATCCGCCGCTTCCAGCAGACTATATTCGGGCAGGACCGGCCGATCCTCGAGAACCAGTATCCCAAGCGCCTGCCGCTCGACCCGCGGGCAGAAACGCCGATCCGTGCCGACAAGTCGGCCATCGCCTATCGCCGCTGGCTGAGCCAGAAGGGGGTCAATTACGGCGTCATCCCGCAGCAGTTGAGCTGATGGCGCTGGGGGTGGAGGGACTGAGGCAGGCGGCCTGGTATCCGGTCGCATCGAGCGACGACCTGCCTTTCCGCCACGTCTATCACGGCCAGTTGCTGGGGCAGGAGCTCGCCATCTGGCGGGCCGACGACGGCCATGTGAACGTGTGGGAGAACCGCTGCCTCCATCGCGGCGTGCGGCTCTCCATCGGCATCAATGACGGAGCCGAGCTCAAGTGCCAGTACCATGGCTGGCGCTATGCCAACCGCACGGCAGGCTGCACCTATATCCCGGCCCACCCGGCAGACGCGCCGGCGCGGCGGATCACCAACCGCACCTATCCGGTGAAGGAGCGGTTCGGGCTCGTGTGGTCGGCGCTCACGCCCGAGGCGCCGGAGCCGGAGGTGGCGGAGAGAGGCTTTGCGCTGCGCCCCATACCGGTGAACGCCACGCCCGAAATGGTGCTCGCGGCGCTGGTGCGGCGGGGCTCGGCGGTTACCGAACTGCGGCCGCTCGGGGTGGTGCTGATGCTCAAAGGGGCGCCGGGGCGGGCAACCTATTTCGTGCAGCCGGTCGATGCGGCGCGGGCGGTGATCCGCGGCGTGGTCGAGACTGCGCCCGACATTGCGACGCTGCGGGGCTTCAACGCGGTGCTGTCGGTGCTGCGCGACGAGGTGGAGGCGGAGGCGCGGCGGGGGGCGCTGCCCGAGCCGATCGTGCCGCGCTACGAGCCGGTTTCGGTGGAACTCGCCACCATGCCCGACCTCGTCATCGGGCGGCAGGCGAAGTTGCGGGTGGTCGTCAAGCGGCGCTGGCAGGCGGCGATCGACGTGACCGGCCTTGAACTGGCGCCGCTCTCGGGTGCGCATCTCCCCACCTTCCAGCCGGGGGCGCATATTGACCTCCACCTCCCCAACGGGCTGGTGCGGCAATATTCGATCACCAACGGCCCGGGCGAACTGACGAGCTACACCATTGCGGTGAAGCGCGAGGCGGAGTCGCGTGGCGGTTCGGCGGCCATTGCCGATGCGCTGCGCGACGGTGACGTGCTGGCGGTCTCGGAGCCGCGCAACAACTTTCCGCTGCGCCGCGATGCGGTCAGAACCACGTTCATCGCCGGGGGTATCGGGCTCACGCCGCTGCTCTCGATGGCAAAGGCACTGAAGCGGCAGGGGCTGGGCTTCGACTTCCATGCCTTCGCCCGCTCGGAGGGTCATCTGCCCTTTGGGGAGGATCTTGACGCGCTGGGCGATGGCGTGACCCGGCATTTCGGGCTCTCGCCGGCTGCGACGGCACAGGCCATCCGCGAGGCGCTGGGGCCGCATGGCTTCGCCCGCCACGCCTATATCTGCGGGCCGGGGCCGATGCTGGAACTGGCGCGGGGTCTTGCGGCGGCGCTGGGCTGGCCCGACGAGGCGGTGCATTACGAGTATTTCCGCAACGATCACGAGATCGACCGCCGCAGCAGCTTCACCGTGGAACTGGCGCGCTCGGCCCTGAGCCTCACGGTGCCGGCCGGCAAGTCCATCCTCGAGGTTATGCGCGAGAACGGAGTGGATGCGCCATCGTCCTGCGAGCAGGGAGCGTGCGGGACGTGCCTGACGCGCGTGCTGGAGGGCGAGATCGACCACCAGGACGTCTATCTCAACGCCACCGAAAAGGCGGCCGGCAATGTGATGATGACCTGCGTGTCGCGGGCGATATCGGCCCGACTGGTGCTCGATATCTGATGGTCACGCTCTACGATTTCGAGCTCTCGGCCAGTTGCTACGCGGTTCGGCTGATGCTGAGCATACTCGGCGTGGACTACGAAACCGTGTCGTTGGATATCTATCCAGGGGCGGATAACCAGGCCCAATGGTTCCTCGCCCTCAACCCCGAGGGTACGTTGCCCGTGCTGGTTGATGACGGCACCGTCGTCTGCAGCGCCATTCCGGGGGTGCAGCACCTCGCAGCCAGGCATGATGCGAGCGGGCGGTGGAATCCGGCAAACGAGGCGGTCGGCGAGTGGCTGGCGGTGGCGCGGGCGCTGTCTGCGAGCGCGGGGGTCGCGCGCACGGGCGTGGCCTTCGGCTGGGACGCGGACCTGCTGGCGGCGCAGGCGCTGGCGCACGGGCTGCTGCGGCAGCTCGACGAGCATTTGTGGTTTGGCGAGAGGGAGGGGCGGGACTGGCTCGTGGCAGGCGACCACCCCAGCATTGCAGACATTGCAGTATTCCCCGACGTGGTGCTGTCGGAGGAGGGCGGAGTGTCGCGGCAGGACTACCCGGCGATCCGCCGCTGGCTCGATCGCGTGCGGCGGATACCGGGCTTCGTGGTGATGAGCGGGGTGTTCCCCGCTTCGCCGGCACACACACGCTGAGGCGGTGTGCCGGCCGTACGCAGCGTTCCTTACTCGGGGATCGGCGCCAGCTCCCAGCTCGCCATGTCGCGCAGGTCGCGCGAGAAATACTTGCGGAAGATGGGCATGAAGGCTCCGCCCAGGGGCGACGCGTCGCGACCGAGCTTGCCCAGCGCAATGCGCGGCCGGTCATAGGTGATGGTCGGCAGCTGATCGAGGGCGCGCTGCGTTTCCTGCAGCAGCCGCTCGAGTATCGGCCGGGGCATGTCGCCGTCGATAACGGTATGGTCGAACTCCAGCACGGCGCTCGTGTTGAGAAGGATCTGCGCCAGCGCTTCGCCCGAAGCAGTGAGCCAGGGCGCGACATGCGCCTCCCACTCTTCCCATGGCCAATCCTGCGGATCGGTGGCGGGATACGCGATGCCCGCGGCGGCAAGACGCAGCTGGAGGGCCCGCAGCGAGGCGATCCTGTGGCCGAAGTCGCGCGTGCCGTCGGACTTGCAAACCAGCATCGAGCCGAGATCGGCCGAGTTGCCGGTCGGCCCCTCCCACAGGTTGTGCTGGGCCACCAGCCCGGCCCCCAGGAAGGCGCCGACATGAAGGTAGGCGAAATTGGCCGGCCGAGGCTGCCCCATCATCACCAGTTCGGCCCAGCAGGCCGCGTTGCCGTCGTTGACCCACAGGGTGGGAATGTCGAGCGCCTTTTCCAGTTCTGACCGCAGGTCGCGCCCAGCCCAGATTGCGGTTTGCTCCTCCGGTGCGCCGATGCTGTGAATGTTGCGGCCGATATTCGTGGGCGAGGCGATACCGATGCCGATGAGGCGCTGGCGCTGCTCGGCGTCGAGCTTTTCGAGCAGGCCGTTGATGGCCGTCGTCAGTTCGCCCAGGATGGTGCTGCCGTCGAGATAGGCGAAGTCGCGCCGGTAGCGCGCGATGATCCTGGCCGAGAGATCGGTCAGCACGATATCGACATGCTGCCAGCCCACATTGCAGCCGATGGAATAGGCGGCATCAAGCTTGAGGAACAGCGGGGTGGCGGGCTGTCCACGGCGGCCGCGCAATACCTCGCCGCGGGTGAGCAGTCCTTCGCTCTCGAGTTCCGCTACAATGGCGGATGCCGTCTGCGGCGCAAGGCCGGTCCGGCGGGAAACATCGGCATTCGAGATGCCGGCGTTGAAGGCAATAGTCGTCAATACGGCGCGCCGGTTGGCGGCGCGCAGACTGGCATGCTGCACCCCCCGGCCGGCGGGCTCAAAAAAATCGGTCACTTCGCAGACCCTCGCACCATCAATGTCCTGGAAGCAGATACAACCCCCCAGTCATCCGCCATGGTGCACATGCTCAAGGGCATGCCGGCGGGCCAGTTCTCGATTCTGCGTCCGCCGACAGTTAGGTGCTGACAGCGCCCATGCGTCAACCCGCTAACGAGCACTCATTTCGGCTACCAGTTGGTCACCGAGCCGTCGCGGCGGCGCAGCATGGGGGCCTGCCAGAACCTGAAGCTCTGCTTTTCGATAAGCGCCTCGTTGACTTCGACACCAAGGCCCGGAGCGTCGCTTACAGGGTAGCAGGCGCCCTCAAGTCGCGGCTGCACCGGGAAAAATTCCGAACTGTCGAAGCCCAGATGAGTTTCGGCCGGGCTGGAGCGGGTCTCGAGCCAGCTGAAATTCGGCACTGCCGCGGAGAAGTGAATGGTGGCCGCGGTGCAGACCGGACCGAGCGGGTTGTGCGGCATCATGTCCACATAATGGGCTTCCGACCAGCCGGCGACCTTCATCGATTCGGTCAGTCCGCCGACATTGCACACATCGATGCGGTTGAACTGGTGGATGCCGCGCTCGATGTAGGGCAGGAATTGCCACTTCGAGGCGAACTCCTCGCCGATGGCGAAGGGGATGTCGGTGAGCGTGCGGAGCGACTCGTAGGCTTCCGGCGTCTCGTCGCGGATCGGCTCCTCGATGAAATCGAGCGTGCCCGAGGGCATTTTCTGGCAGAAGCTCGCAGCCTCGGCGATGGACAGGCGGTGGTGATAGTCGATGCCGAGCACGACCTCCTCACCCAGCGCCTCGCGGGCCTTGACCATCCACTTGGCAGTGGGCGCGATGGACTCGCGCGGCTCGTAGGTATCGCCCTCGCCGCCGGGAGCGGGGGAGAGACGCATGGCATTCCAGCCGGCCTCCATCAGCATCTGCGCCTGCTCGATCATCGCTTCGCCAGGCGCCTCCGATGTGGTGGCGAACGTGGGGATGCGGTCGCGCTGCTTGCCGCCGAGCAGTTCGTATACGGGGACGCCTAGTGCCTTGCCCTTGATGTCGTAGAGCGCGATGTCGATGGCCGACTGCGCCGCGGTGAGGACGCGGCCGCCTTCGAAATACTGGCTGCGATAGAGCAGCTGCCAGATGTGGCCGATCTCGAACGGGTTCTTGCCGATGAGGATCTGCGCGAAGTGGTCGATCGCGCCGGCCACGGCCTTTTCTCGGCCCGAGAGGCCGGATTCGCCCCAGCCGAACACCCCCTGGTCGGTCTCGATCTTGACCAGCAGCTGGTTCCTGATCCCAACCCAGACCGGGTACGACTTTACGGCAGTTATCTTCATCGTTCTGCTCTGGTTCATCTTGCGGGCACCATCCTCCATGGTGCCGAGGCGCCGACTTCGTAGGTTCCGTGCAGCGGCGTCAAGTCGGCCAAGCGACGGATGCCGTTATGCGTTCGTCAGCGGACTGGTATAGGATTGGCCTGAATCAGGGATGCAGGTGTGGACGGCAGGCAGAAGAGGACTTTGGTTACCGGAGCCGCCGGCTTCGTCGGACGCAACCTTGTGGCCGCCATGGCCGCGGCCGGGTATCCCGTCGTGGCTCTGGGGCATGAGGCGGGCGTTGCAGACGCGATGACGGACTGGTCACCGATGCTTCGCGGGGCACGCAATGTCGTGCACCTCGCTGGCCGTCATCTCGGCGACGAGCAGAGCTTCGATCGCGATGTCGAAATGACGCTCAACCTGGCGCGGCAGGCGGCGACGCATGGGGTGGAGCGCTTCGTGTTCCTCTCCTCGATCAAGGTGAACGGCGAGGTGACAGCGCCCGGCCGGGTGTTCTGCGAGGCGGACGCACCGGGCCCGGTCGATGCCTATGGCCAGTCCAAGCTGAGAATCGAGCAGGCGCTGGCCCGGCTCGACCTGCCGGTGACCATCATCCGCGCGCCGCTGATCTACGGGCCGGGCGTGAGGGGAAATTTTCGCAAGTTGATCAACGCGGTGGAGCGTGGCTGGCCCCTGCCGCTCGGGGCGGTGTGTAACCAGCGCTCGCTGGTGGCGGTGGGCAACCTGTGCGACTTCATCCTGCATGTGCTCGAAGCGCCGGGGGCCGCGGGCGAGACCTTCGTGCTGGCCGATGGCGAGGACGTTTCGACGCCCGAACTGGTGCGGCGGCTGGCACGCGCGATGAACCGTCCGTCGCGGCTCTTTCCGGTGGCGCCGGAACTGCTCGAGAGCGGGCTGCGCATGGCCGGGCTCGGCGGCATTGCCGACCGGCTGATCTGCGACCTGCGCGTCGATATCGCCAAGGCGCGGGAGCTCGGCTGGCGTCCGCCGCTGAGCTTCGATGACGGGCTGGCGTCGCTGGCGCGGCAGCCGGGCGGGCTGCAGTAGAGCGCCTCAGGGCTTTGCGAAGGCATAGCCCGGCTTGATGCCGCGGCCATCGATGAACGGCTCGAGTGTGACGCCCGCGGCATCGAGCCACTGCTTGCCATTGCGCGCGAAGAGGATGACGCCATCGACCCTGCCGAAGGCATCGCCGGGGCGGAGATGGGCGAGCGTTGCCTGTGCCTCGGCCTGCCCCAAGGTGTAGATGGCGGCCTCATCATAGGCGCCGGTGTGGACGATCTCCTCGCCGCGGGCGCGTTCGCGGGCCTCGACCTTCGGGTCGATGCGGCCGAGCGAGACGGTGGCCGTTTCGAGGTGGTTGCGGAAGGCGAACCAGCTGAGATCGCGCCACAACGGGGTGTTGTTCTCGATCGGCAGGGCGCGGACGCGGGCATAGTGCGGCGCGAGCGCATCCCACGCGGGCGAGTGCAGATAGGTGCGGAAGGCATCGTATTCGGCGGTACGGGTCTCGTCGATATACATGCCGCGCCAGCCGCGCTGTTCGTCATAGATCTGGACGAGCGCGAGCCCGATGGCGATGGCCGTTGCCCAGGCCGGCCGGAAGCGGCGGGCGGCCAGTAGCAGCACGGCGAAGACGATGAGATAGCCGAACGGCCAGAAGAAGCGGCCCGAGCTGCGAAACGTGGTGAGAAACCGCATCAGCCAGTCGGGCAGGGGGATGGTGAAGAGCTGGATGGAGCCGAGCGCCACCCGGTTGCTCAGCGCAAATACTGCCATGGCGATGGCGACGAGGGCGATGGGGGCCCACCGTGGGGTGAAGAGGCGGGTGATCCGCCCCAGCGAGAACAGTGCGAGCAGCATCAGCACCCCGATGCCGATGCCAACGAAGTTGGCGCCCTCCCACTCTTCCGGGTCGATGCTGGTGCCGGGCAGTGCGAGCGACCAGAAATCGGGGTTGAAGGGGCCGAGCAGGTTCATGCGCCAGCGGCCGAAGCCGAAGCTCTCGTAGGACCCGGCCATGAACACGCCGCAGGCCCAGAGCGTCGCGACGATGGCGAGCGCGGCGAGTGCGGCTTCGGCGAACAGGCGGCGGGCCGGCACGGCTTTGAGCCAGAGGCGCTGGACGAGCGCCGCGCACCAGACGGCGAACACCATTACCAGCAGGTAGCCGTGGATGGCGGAGACCGTGGCGAGCAGCAGCGACCATGCCCAAAGCGGCGCCGCGGGCCTGCGCACGTAGAGGTAGATCGCCGCGAGGATCACCCAATGGCCGGACAGCGCCAGATGCACGTCGAGCCGGGCGAGGAAGGCGGGCTGCATGACGCAGAATATCGCAGCCGCAAGCTGCATGAGGCGGCTGAGGCCCAGGTGATGCGCGATCAGCACCGCGAATACGGCCTGCAGCACGAAGCTGGTGAGGTGCCACCAGCCCCAGTACTGGAAAATCTCGGGCAGCCAGGGCGACAGTACCTTGAAGGGGATGGCGAAGAGCGGCAGGCCGTCCACCAAGGCAATGGAGTTACCGAGTTCGAGGCCATACTGGCTGGCGCCCGGCGGCCAGCTCCACGGTGACAGGCGGTAGAAGAACCAGCCCAGCGTGTGCATGGCGCGGTCCCCCTGGTCGAGCCAGCCGATATTGCCGGGATCGAGCGAGGCCGGGCCGCGGATGAGCCAGAACAGCACCAGCGCAATGAGGATAGCGGGCACGATGGCGGGGCCTTCGGGGGCGCGCGCGCCGGCCGTGGCCCGGGCCTCGTTGTCGAGTGCTGTGGTCATGACTTCGATCAAATGCTGCGGCGTCCAAATGGATAGCCTGCCGGGATGAAAGAAATGTTGGCAGGGCCTTCATCGTAAAACGACGATGGAGTGGGCTGGATTTTTGCCGCTGATCCCACTACGAACACTCGCCCGCACGAAAAAAGGCTGCTGCCGATGACGACGACGGATATCGCAAGGCGCGTGTATGATCACACGTGGAAGCTCGACCCGATCATCCGCAGCCTGCTCGACACGGACTTCTACAAGCTATTGATGTTGCAGATGATCTGGGGGCTCTACCCAAAGGTCGATGCGACGTTCTCACTGATAAACCGCAAGCACTCGGTGCGGCTGGCCGACGAGATCGACGAGGGCGAGCTCCGTGCGCAACTCGACCACGCGCGCACGCTGCGCTTCTCCAAGAAGGAGATGATCTGGCTGGCGGGTAACAGTTTCTATGGCTCCAAGCAGATTTTCTCGCCCGAGTTCCTGCGCTGGCTCGAGGGCTACCGCCTGCCGGAATACTACCTCGAAAAGCGCGACGGGCAGTATGAGCTGACTTTCCCTGGCAAGTGGGTTGAGACCACGATGTGGGAGATCCCGGCGCTGGCCATCATCAACGAGCTGAGGAGCCGCGCCGCGCTCAAGGGGTACGGGCCGTTCACGCTCGATGTGACCTACGCGCGGGCAAAGGCCAAGATGTGGGAGAAGGTGGAACGGCTCAAGAAGCTGCCCGACCTGCGCATCTCGGATTTCGGCACGCGGCGGCGGCACTCGTTCCTGTGGCAGCGCTGGTGCGTGGAAGCCCTGAAAGAGGGGCTGGGGAGCGAGGTCTTCACGGGCACGTCCAACGTGCTGCTCGCCATGGATACCGACCTCGAGGCGCTCGGCACAAACGCGCACGAGCTGCCCATGGTGCTGGCGGCGATCGCCCCCAATGACGAGGCGCTGAAGGCGGCGCCCTACCAGGTGCTGCAGGATTGGGAGAGCTATTACGGCGGCAACCTGCTGATCGTGCTGCCCGATGCCTTCGGCACCGACTCATTCCTGCGCAACGCGCCCGACTGGGTAGCGGACTGGACTGGTTTTCGCCCCGACAGCGCGCCAGCCATTCCGGGGGGCGAAAGGATCATCCAGTGGTGGCAGGAGCGCGGGCGCGACCCGCGCGAAAAGCTGCTGATCTTCTCGGACGGGCTCGATGTCGACATGATCGAGGAAGCCTACCACCACTTTTACGGCCGGGTGCGCATGGCCTTCGGCTGGGGCACCAACCTCACCAACGATTTCATGGGTTGCTCGCCGCGGCCCAATCCGCAGCTCGACCCGATCTCGCTGGTGTGCAAGGTCAGCGAGGCGGACGGTCACCCGGCGGTCAAACTCTCGGACAATCCCGAGAAGGCCACCGGCACGCCCGAGGAGATCGCGCGTTACATCCGTATCTTTGGCGACAAGGGTCGCGTTTCCCACGCCGTAACTGTTTGAGGTCATATGCGTTTTTCTGCCTGCATCGAGCTGCTTTTCGCGGACGAGCACCCCGGGTTTCCCGATCGCATCCGCGCCGCGAAGGCCGCGGGGCTCGATGCAGTCGAGTTCTGGCGGTTCTCCAGCAAGGACCTCGATGCGGTCAGGTCGGCGCTCGACGAGACCGGGCTGCCGCTTGCCGGTATCCTGTGCGAGCCGATCTCGCCGCTGACCACGCCCGACGCGCATGCGACCTTTCTCGAGGGGGTGCGCACCTCACTGGCCGCGGCGCAGCGGCTGGGAACGAACATGCTCATCGCCCAGGCCGGTGACGACCAGCCCGGCATAGCGCGTGTGGCACAGCATGCGGCGATAGTGAAAGTGCTACGCGAGGCGGCGAAAATCCTCGAAGGCACCGGCGTGGTGCTGGCGCTCGAACCGCTCAACGACCGCGTCGACCATCCGGGCTATTACCTCACCTCCACCGAGGAAGGGCTCGATATCGTCGATGAGGTGGCGCGGCCCGAAGTGCGGCTGATCTACGACATCTACCACTCGGCGGTAATGGGCGAGCGGATCGAGGATGTGCTTGCCGGGCGCGTCGATCGCGTCGTGCATGCCCACCTCGCGGACACGCCAGGCCGCCACGAACCCGGCACCGGTACCATGGACTGGGCCGACCGGCTCAAGTGGCTCCATGGCCAGGGTTATGACGGGCTGGTGGGGCTTGAATACAAGCCGGTGAAGCCGACGGTCGAGGGGCTGGAGTTCCGGGACCAGCTCTGAGGTAGTTGTGGGGCGGGGCAGCGCTTTTGCCGGCTCCTCCATCGTTTCCTCTTATCGAACGATCTGTGCCGAGAAGCGTGCTTTTGTTGCGCGGGCGGGAACCCATATCCTGTCCCCGAAAGAACGCGGCGAGGGCGCCGCGCGGAGACATGCAATGCTCACTCAGATCAAGGGGCTGCACCACGTCACCTCGATGGCGCGCGACGCGGCCGAGAACAACCAGTTCTTCACCAAAGTGCTGGGGCTGCGCCGGGTCAAGCAGACGGTCAATTTCGACGCGCCCGACGTCTACCATCTCTACTATGGCGACGAGGTGGGCACGCCCGGCACGGTGATGACCCATTTCCCCTTCCCCAACATCATCCGCGGCCGGCAGGGCACGGGCGAGGTGGGGACCACCGCCTTCGCGGTGCCCAAGGGGACGCTCGGTTACTGGGAGGACCGGCTGGCGCAGGCGCAGGTCGGCGACCTCGAAGCCTCCGAGAGCTTTGGCGAGAAGCGGCTGACGTTCCGGGCGCCGGAAGGCGACGCGTTGGCGCTGGTGGAGGTTCCCGACGACAAGCGCGTGCCGTGGACCGGCAACGGCGTCGATGCCGAGAACGCCATCCGCGGCTTCCATTCGGTGGCGATGCGGCTGCGTGACGGCGGGGCGACCGAGGAGCTGCTGCGCTACATGGGCTACCAGAACGCGGACCAGTCGAACGGCATCACCAGGCTGGTGCGGCCGGGGGGCAATGGCGCCGACCTCGTCGATATCGAAGTGATGCCCGATGTGCAGCATGCCGATCTCGGCGCGGGCTCGGTCCACCATGTGGCCTTCGCGGTCGAGAACCGGGCGGCGCAGCTCGAAGTGCGCAAGGCCCTGCTCGACACCGGCTACCAGGTGACGCCGGTGATCGACCGGGACTATTTCTGGGCGATCTACTTCCGCACGCCAGGGGGCGTGCTGTTCGAGATCGCTACCAACGAGCCTGGCTTCGACCGCGACGAGGACACTGCGCAGCTCGGCTCTTCGCTGAAGCTGCCCAAGCAGCACGAGCACCTGCGCAGCTACCTCGAAGGTCACCTGCAGCCGCTCGGAGACGAGAAGGAGGCCGCGTGATGGCCGGCTATGAGGCGGTCGACATCCCCGGCGCGTCGGAAGGCGCGCCGGCCTTCTTCCTGTTTCACGGGACGGGCGGCGACGAGCACCAGTTCACCGACCTTGCGGCAGAGCTGAAGCCCGGGGCACGGCGGATAGGGGTGCGCGGCGACGTGTCGGAAGGCGGCGCGCTGCGCTACTTCAAGCGCATGGGCGAGGGCCGCTATGACATGGCGGACCTGGCGCGGGCGACGAAGAAGCTGGCGGCGTGGGTGCCCGAAGTGGCGCCTGCAGGCGAGCGGATCGCGCTCGGCTACTCGAACGGGGCCAACATCATCGCAGCGACTCTGTTCGAGGCGCCGGATACGTTCGATGTGGCAGTGCTCATGCATCCGCTGATCCCATTCACGCCGGCGCCGCAGCCGGGGCTCAAGGGCAGGAGGATCATCATCACCGCCGGTCGGCGCGATCCCATCGTGCCGGTGCATGCGGCCGAGCTGCTGGTGCAATACCTCAAGGAGCAGGGGGCCGACGTAACCCTGTTCTGGCACGAAGGGGGGCACGAAATCAGGCGCGACGAACTGCTCGCCGTGCGCGATTTCCTCAACGGCTGACGGGGCGCCCCCGGGGAGCCACTCCGGGGGGGCCATCGGGGCCGTTCATTTAGCCACTCGTTAACGTCTGGCTGCATAGGCTCGGCCGAGGGCAAATGAGGGACGGGCTGAACGCAGCAGCCCGGCAATCGACAGTGGCATTGAGCAGCATTCGGCGCGCGCTGGCGAACAGCCTTCGCACACGCATCCTGCTGCTCACCGTATGCGCGTTCGTCGCGGTTTCCGTTCCGGCCTGTTTCTCTTTCGTCGCCATCGTCAACGCCACGGTGGTGAAACTCGGCACGCTGTTCGCCGAAAAACAGATCCTGTTCGATCGCTATCGCGGCCTCGGCGCGCTGATGCAGGAGGTGAAGCTCGCCGAGACGCTGGCGCGCTCGAGCGCTATCGAGACGTGGGCGCGGCAGGAAGACAATCCTGTCTTGCGCGAGAAGGGCATCGCCGAGCTCGAACACTTTCGCGAGGCATTCTCGGACCACTCCTACTTCTTCGTGGTCGGCGCCTCGGGCAACTACTATTTCAACGATGCCGAGAACACCTATGCCGGCCGGCAGCTGAGCCACAGACTGAGCCGCGATAACCCGCGCGACGCCTGGTACTACAAGACGGCGGCGCTGGGGGCAGGCTGCCACCTCAATGTCGACCATGACGATGCGCTGGGCGTCACCAAGGTGTGGATCAACTGCGTGATCCGGGACGGCGATACCGTGCTGGGCGTGCTCGGCTCGGGCCTGGATCTTACGAGCTTCATCCGCGAAGTGGTGGATATCCCGCAGACGGGCGTCACGGCGATGTTCGTCGACCGTTCGGGCGCGGTGCAGGCGCATCGCGACCCGCGGCTCGTCGATTTCCACTCGCTCACCAAGGAACTGAGCAACAAGAAGACCGTGTTCTCGCTGCTTGACCGGCCGCAGGACCGGCAGGTCATGCAGGCGATGATGGACCGGGTGACCTCGTCGGACGTGCTGGTCGAAAGCGCCTTCATGCATATCGACGGCGCCGAGGTGCTGGTGGGCGTGGGCTATCTCGACCGGCTGGGCTGGTACAACGTCACCATCATGGACGTGGACAAGATCATCGACCGCGGCCTGTTCCTGCCTATCGGTCTGCTGCTGGGTGCCATCATGCTGCTCTCGGTGGCGGCGGTCGGCTGGGTGTTCAAGCGGCAGGTGCTCGACCGGCTGGCGCGCGTCGAGGCGCGCTTCGCGGCGGTGAGCGACGGCAAGTTTGCGCCCGGCATGGTCGACTCCGCCGGCGACGAGATCGGCCGCATGTCGCGCGCCTTCGAGGCGATGGCGGCCCAGGTGAGCGGCAACACGGCGCGGCTCGAGAAGGCGGTGGCGGAGCGGACGGCGGAACTCGCGGCGTTGGCCTATCGCGACCAGTTGACCGGCATCGCCAACCGCCGCGGCTTCATCGAGGCGTTCACCCGCGTGCGCGAGACGGCAGGCAAGGACGCTCGGCTCGCCTTGATGTTGATCGATGTCGATACGTTCAAGACCATCAACGACACGCTCGGCCACCAGGCGGGCGATGCGCTGGTGGCCGAGCTGGCGCGGCGGCTGACGGGTATGGTCCGCCCCGAGGATGCCTGCGGGCGCTGGGGCGGCGACGAGTTCATCCTGCTGGTCAGCAATACAGGCCCGGGCGAGCTGATGCCGCTCGCCGATGCGGTGCGGCAGGCCTTGACCTCCCGGCCGGTGCAGCTGGGCGAGCGCGAGGTGACGATCACCGTCTCCATCGGCGCCAGCGAAATTGCGGAGGGCGATACGCTCGAGGCGGCGGTGGACCTCGCCGACGCGGCGCTCTACCGTGCCAAGTCCGAGGGCCGCAATCGCGCCGTGGCGTTCGACCCGGCCTGGGGGATGAAGCAGACAGCTTGAGGTGAGACATGCGCGCAGCGCTGACGGTGGGTTGGGCCATGGTGTCGATGCTGGCGCTGCCGGTGGTTCCGGCCGCGCAGGCGGCGAGCTTCGACTGCGCCAGGGCGAGCACCGAGGTGGAGAAGGCGATCTGCGCCAACCCGGCGCTCAGCCGTTCCGACGAGGTGCTAGCGCGGGCCTATGCGACGGCGCTGGGCGGGCTCAGCGACGGGGGCAAGGCAGCGCTCCAGGCGGGCCAGCGCGAGTGGCTTGGCTTTGCTGCGCTCGCCTGTACCGAGGACGCCAAACCTTTCACCGCGCCTTTGACCGACGAGCAACAGGAGTGTCTCGACACGGTCTATCGCGAGCGTATCGGGGTGCTGGCGCAGAGCCGGATGGAAGGCGAGTGGCGCATCTATCCCAAGACGAGCTACAGCCTCGTCGATGACCCCGACCCCGACGCCTACCAGGGCGTGGCGACCAAGCAGATCAGCTCGCCCCGCATCGACGAGGAGTCCGAGGTGGCGCGGAGTTTCAACGCGTTGATGGAGGGGATGGACGCTGCCGCGAGGCCCGACCCGCAGGCGGAGGACTACCTTACCTCGGACACCGCCTACGCCATCAGGGTCGCGAGCGTCGGCTCGCGCCGCATCTCTGTGATGATCGATAACTACTGGATGGGTCACGGCGCAGCGCATGGCAATTATGCCGTGACCTATGCGCACTTCCTGACCGGCGAGGGGCGGATGCTGGAAGCGGGTGACCTTTTTGCCGGCGCAGGCTGGCAGGAGGCGCTGGGCAAGCTGGCGACCGAAGCGCTGGAGGAGAGGCTCAAGGACGCTTTCTGGGAGGATTCGCGTGCCGATGTGCCGAAGATCGCTGCCGATCCCGCGCGCTGGAACCTCACCGAGGACGGGCTCGAGATCACCTTCCAGCCCTATGAAGTGGCGCCTTATGCGGCAGGGGCTCCGGCGGTGACGATCGGCTGGGGCGAACTCGGCGACCATCTGGCGCCAGACTATGGAGACCTGCTCTACTAGGCGTCTTCGGGCACCGCTTGCGGGACCGCGATGGTGCGCCGCCTGGGGTATACGCGGCGCGGCGGCAGCCAGTGGTGTACAACGGCGACCAGAACGAGCAGACCCGCCCCGCCCAGCGTGGCGGCGAACAGCATTTCCGCCTGCAGGCCATTCGACAGGGCGACAAGCGGTACGGCGCCCGCCGGCGGGTGAGTGACGCGCAGCGCCAGCATCAACGCGATCACCACGCCAACGGCAAAGGTCGCCACCCACCAGGTAGGGGTGAGCAATCCAAGCATCAGCGAACTGACGAGCGCGGCCAGCAGGTAGCCGCCGAAGACGTTGGCCGGTTGGGCCAACGGGCTCTCGGGCTGGCCGAAGAGGAGCACGGCGGTGGCGCCGAAGGGAGCGAGCAGCAGCGGCAGGCCTGTCAGCGCAGCCAGGGCGCCCACCAGCGTCATACCGATCAGCGCACCGGTCCCCGACTTGATATGCGCGAGGGTCTCGCCCTCAGGCTCGTGCCGATGAATGAAATCCAAAAGACGGGACGCGGGGGGGGGCAGGCTCGCGCGGGAGTTAGGTGGGCGCGCGGTTGAACCCCAGTTCGCTGCCTAACTCAAGGGCGGTGTCGTGGCAAATCAGGCTGCAGGGCGCTCGGAAATGAGTAGATTTTGCTCCGTTCCCTAGTCGGCGCGCAGGTCGGCCCATTCGGGGTGGCGGCGGAACTGGGCGACGACATAGGAGCAGACGGGCACGATCTTCTGGCCCTTGTCGCGGGCGTCGTTCATGGCCGTGGTGACGAGCTTTTCGGCGATGCCCTGGCCACGATACTGCGGCGGCACCCCGGTATGGTCGGCAATGATGGTCGTGGCATCGCGGCGGACATAGGTCATCTCCCCCTCGCTGCCATCGGGCAGATACATGACGTAGCGGCCGCGGCCATTGTGTTCTTCGTTTTCCACGGGGAGGTCGAGGGGCATGGCTGACCTTTCAGCACCAGGTTCTTCGCGCACAATATGGGATGCGGCAGGGCTGCCGTGAAGGCCGGCTCAGATCTGTGTGGCCGGAGGACGATCGAGCTCGGGGAAATAGCGGCGCTCGGAGAGGAAGGGATGGATGGCAAGGGCCGCAGTCATGTCCTTGAGAGCGAGGGCGCGCTTGCCCTGCGCCAGGTAGATGAGGGCGCGGCCGCTGAGCGCGCCGAAATGGCGCGGCTCGAGCTCGAGCACCCTGGCACAATCGGCCAGCGAGAGGTCGAGGTTGCCCATCATGTAGTGAATGGTGGCGCGCTGGTTCCAGCCTTCTGCATAGTCGGGATAGTCGACCACCAGCGTGTCGAGCAGCCGCAGGGCCTGTGCAATGTTGCCGATGCCGCGGGCGTAGAGCACGGCGCGCATGCGTTTGTGCAGTTCGGGATCGGACGGGTTGGTCCACACCGCCCAGATGGCGCGGTCGAGTTCGTGGGCGGTCGCAGGATCCTCGGCGCTGCGCAGGGCGGCGAAGAGCTGGTCGAGCACTTCGGCGGAACGCGGGTCGTCCGCATGCGCGGGCGACGACAGGCCGAGCAGGGCGGCCGCGAGCAGCGGCGCCAGTACCGACCCGATCAGTCGAACCAGTTTGCGCATGAAACGATGCTGCTCCCGCCCACAGGCGGGAGCAAGTAGGGATTTCGTGAACCCGGCGGTTCGTCCTGCCGCTCAGTGGACCGTGTCAGTGCCCGGCTTCTGCAGGCGGGCAGCGAGGTTACGGCCGAACGCGCCGAGGAAGGGCGTGATGGCGAGCACGATCTTCTTCCAGAAGTGGATGAGCACGAAGAGCACGGTCAGCACCAGCGCGCCAACGATGATCACCAGCTCGAGGCTGAGGCCGATCGACTTGAGCCAGCCCGTCAGCAGCATGCCGGGCAGGATGTGCGCGGCGGCCCAGACGAAGGCCGAGATGACGTTGATGATGGAGAAGTGCCGGTAGGACATGCCCATCATGCCGGCGACCCCCGGGATCACCGCCTTAACGCCGGTGATGAAGCGGCCGATGAAGATGGCCTTGCCGCCATGCTGGGCGAAGAAGCGCTCGCCCTGCTCGATCAGGGCGACATTCCTGTTGAAGGGCCAGACCGTTTTTATTCGGTCCTTCAGGGCATAGCCCACCGCATAGGAAATGGCGTCGCCGATGATGGCGCCGAGTGTTGCGGCAAAGAAGATGGGCCAGAAGGGCAGCGCGCCCTGGGAGATCAGCCCGCCGGTCAACAGCAGAATGGGCAGCGAGGGAACCAGCAGGCCGAGGATGAAGACCGCTTCGCCAATGCAGACCAGAAAAATGAAAAGGAGGGAAAGCCAGAAGTTGGAGGAGATGGTGTTGAGGATGGCCTCAAGCCAGGCGGAAATATCGTGGATGAACGAAAACATGTAAGGCGAAGCACTCCCCGGTTGCCCCCGGACCGAACCATCAGCGTGGCACGTAAGCGGCTGCGCCGGAAGGGGCGTGGCCAACGTGACGCAGGCAGAATGGTTGCCGGGCCATGAACTATGAGTGAACAGCCCGGCCCGCGGCGGTTGACATCGGGACGTACTGGGGATGGACATCCCTGGGTCCAGCCAAGGAGACGAACGACGATGAGCCTGCCCATCCACCACATGATCACTGCCGGTCCGCGGCCGGTGGCGCCCTTCAGCCATGCGGTGGAGGCGGATGGCTGGGTGTTCGTAACCGGCCAGATGCCGACCGATCCCGCCGCTCCCGATGCGCCGCTGCCCGAGGGGATCGAGGCGCAGACGAGGCGCGTGGTCGAGAACCTCAAGGTGGTGCTGGGCGGCATCGGGCTCGCGCTCGAGCACGTGACGATGGCGCGCATCTACCTCACCAATTTCGAACGCGACTATGCGGCGCTCAACGCGATCTGGCCGAGCTTCTTCGAGCCTGGCAAGCTGCCGGCGCGGACCACGGTGGGTGTCACCGGCCTTGCCGTGGGGGCGCTGGTCGAGATCGACCTCGTGGCGCGGCGGCCCTGAGCTAGACCAGGGCGAGGCAGGCGCCCAGAAGGGCGCTTGCCAGCACGACCGCCGGCGGCGGGACCTTGCGGAACAGCAGCACGAGCGCGGCGACGGCCCAGGCGATATCGGGCCAGCCGGCGATGGAGCTCGTTGCCACCGGATGCCAGAGGGTGGCGAGCAGCAGGCCGACCACGGCCGCGTTCGCAAGCGTGAGCCCGTTACGGAGGCGGGCATTGCCGCGCAGCGACTGCCACCAGTCGAGCGTGGCGAAGACCAGCAGGAAGCTCGGCAGGTAGATCATGCCGAGCGCCAGGATAGCGCCCCAGAGGCCGTTCGGCGCACTGGTAAGCAGCGCGCCGGCATAGGCGGCGAAGGAAAAGAGCGGACCGGGCACCGCCTGCGCGGCGCCGTAGCCGGCAAGGAAGAGATCGCGCTGGATGAGGCCGGGGCCAACCAGCTCGGCTTCGAGCAGAGGCAGCACGACATGGCCGCCGCCGAAGACAAGCGAACCGGTGCGGTAGAATTTCTCGGCGACGGCGATGGTGGGCTCGCCGCTGAGGCCGAGGAGGGGCAGGGCCACGAGCAGCCCGGCAAAGAGCGCGAGCCATGCGAGGCCTTCGCGGCGGGGCAGGGCGAGATGGGCCGGCGCGGCTTCATCGCGCGGGGGGACGAGAATGCCGATGACTGCTGCTGCGGCGATAAGGGCGACCTGGGTCACCGCCGACGGCAACGCGAACGCCAGCGCCGCCGTCGCCAGTGCCAGCGCGCGGCGCGGCCAGTCCGGCGTCAGCGATCGGGCCATGGCCCAGAGGGCCTGGGCGACCACGGCGAGTGCGGCGATTTTCAGCCCGTGCAGGGCGCCTTCGGCGTGCGGGCCTGTCAGGGCGGTGGCGCCATAGGCGAAGGCGAGGAGCAGCAGCACCGAGGGCAGCGTGAAGCCGGCAAAGGCCGCGATGGCACCCGGATAGCCGGCGCGCAGCTTGCCCAGCCCCATGCCAACCTGGCTCGACGCGGGGCCGGGAAGGAACTGGCAGAGCGCCAGGAGGTCGGCATAGGCCGCATCGTCGAGCCATTTTCGACGCTCCACGAACTCTGTACGGAAATAGCCCAGATGTGCCACCGGACCGCCAAAGCTGGTGCAGCCGAGGGCGAAGAACGCGAGAAAAACTTCTCTTGCGCTGCCCCGCTGCATGGCGGGCGGGGTGTCCGGGCGGCCTCGGTCAGACACGATGAAGCAGCCTCCGTTGTACTCTTGAACTCAAGGAAGAGTTTCCTAACTCATCTGCTGCCGGTCGCCGTAAGGGGCCGGCCGTCCGGGAGGCGACCCTTTCGGGCACCTCTCATATCCATGTTGCTCATAGGAGGATGTGGCTATGACCAGTATCGACTTCTCTCCCCTTTTCCGGTCGACGATCGGTTTCGACCGGGTGTTCGACCTGCTGGAGAATTCGCAGCGGGTCATGAGCATCGGCAACTGGCCGCCGTACGATATCGTGCGGGAAGGCGAGGACGCCTACCAGATCATTCTTGCAGTCGCCGGTTTCGACAAGGACGAGCTCAGCATCTCCGTCGAGCCCAACCTGCTGGTGGTGAAGGGGGAGCGCAGCGATCAGGGTGAACGGACCTACCTGCATCGCGGCCTGACGGGCACGAGCTTCGAGCGGCGCTTCGAACTCGCCGACCATGTCGAGGTCACCGACGCCAGGCTCGAGAACGGGCTGCTCACCATCAGCCTGAAGCGCGAGCTGCCCGAGGCGATGAAGCCGCGGCGCATTCCCATCGCCACGACGGCCACCCCGGTGGCGGAGCCCCGGCAGCTTGAAGCGAAGAAGCACGCCGCCTGAGGGCAGCGATGGAGCACGTCTTCGCTTCCGAGTGCAGGCCGCTGGTGCCCAACCAGTACGTGCTGGTGCACGTGGCGGCCCGCCGGGCGCGGCAACTGGGCCACGGCGCCGAGCCGAGAGTTCCGGTGGACGGGGTGCGTTCGACGCCGCTGGTGGCGCTGCGCGAGATCGCCAGCCACGCCTTCACCGATAGCGAGATCGAGGCGCTGATCGCTCCGCCGGCCCAGCCGGCCGAGGACGAGCCGCCCATGCTCGAGCGGATGAGCGCCGACGAGACACAGCTCCTCGACGGCATGGCTCTCGATGCTGCCGAGGGCTTCGCACGCGACGATGAATGACGCGAACCATGACAGAATGGAGAAACTCGAATGCTGAACGATCGCAAGAGTACCGATACCGTGGTGCACGGGCTCAGCGCAGTCGCGGGCCTGGCGCTGTTTCTCTCGCCATGGCTCTTTGGCTTTGCGGCCGAAGCCGCGGCAGCGTGGAGCGCCTGGGTGCTTGGAGTGCTCATCGCGCTGGGCGGGATCGCCCCGCTGATCAAGCGACAGAGCTGGGAAGACTGGGCCAACCTGGCGCTGGGCTTGCTGGCTTTCGTCGCGCCCTGGTTGCTGGGCTTTGCCTCGGTTGGGCCGGCCTTGACGATGCACATGACCATGGGCGCGATGGTGGCGGCGATCGCCGCCTATGAACTGTGGAAGTCGCGCAACCGGCCGCTTTCGGCAGCATGAATGAAAAAGGGCGCCCACCAGGCGCCCTTTGCTTCTCCGCTGGCGCCGGAATCAGCCGGCGTAGGCGTAGGTCTTCTGCTGCTGCTCGCCGAGGCCTTCGATGCCGAGGCGCATGACCTGGCCGGGCTTCAGCCAGATCGGCTCGGGCTTCTGGCCCATGCCGACGCCCGGCGGGGTGCCGGTGGTGATGACGTCACCGGGCTGCAGGCTCATGAACTGGCTCAGATAGGACACCAGGTGGGCGACGCCGAAGATCATGGTCTTGGTCGAGCCATCCTGGTAGCGGTGGCCGTCCACTTCGAGCCACATCTTGAGGTTCTGCGGATCGGGCACTTCGTCCTTGGTGACGAGCCACGGGCCGATGGGGCCGAAGGTGTCCGCCGACTTGCCCTTGGTCCACTGACCGCCGCGCTCGGTCTGGAAATGGCGCTCGCTGAGGTCGTTCACCACGCAGTAGCCGGCGACGTAGTCGAGGGCGTTGGCCTCGTCGACATACTTGGCCGTCTTGCCGATGATGACGCCGAGCTCAACTTCCCAGTCCGGCTTCAGCGTGTTCTTGGGCAGCTCGACATCGTCGTTGGGGCCGATGATGGCGCTGGTCGCCTTCATGAACAGGATCGGCTCCTTGGGAATGTCGGCGCCGGTCTCCGCGGCGTGGTCGGCATAGTTGAGGCCGATGCACATGAACTTGCCGACATTGCCCACGCACGGGCCGATGCGCAGCGACTTGTCGAGCACCGGCAGGCTGCCGTGGTCGGCGGCGGCGATCTTCGCCAGGTTGTCCGGGCCGATGGTGGCGCCGGTAATGTCAGGAACGATCGACGACAGGTCACGATAGGTACCGTCGGTGTGGAGGATGGCGGGCTTTTCGGAGCCCTTGGCCCCAACGCGCAGCAGTTTCATTGAAGTCTCCTCAGGTGTGCGGGATGGATATTGCCCGAGTCCCCCTATGTCGAGGGCGACGTTGGGCGAATCCGTTCGGCCTATTCGGGGCGGATGATGCCCTTCTTGAGGAGGATGTTGCCGTAGAGGCGGCGCTCGCCCGTCTGCACCACCGCATAGGCGCCGCGCACGCGGTCGTAGAAGGCGAAGCGCTCGAGCAGGGTCAGCTTCATCTCGGGCTCGTGCTTTTTCACGATGCGGTCGAACTCGCCGTGGATTTCCACACGGGCATCCGGTTGGCCGACCACGGCCATGCCAATGGCCTGCTCGTCCACGAAGGTGTCGAGCGGCATCACGGTGAGGATGGCTTCGAGCACGTCGGTGGCGCTGAGGCCATCGAGGCGTACCAACTCGGGGCCGGCGCTGTCGCCGGGATAGTTGGCGTCGACGATGGCGATCTCGTCGCCATGACCCATGGCCCGCAGGATGTGCAGCAGGTCGGGGCCGAGGATGGGCGGAATACCTTTGAGCATGTGGTTCTCCTGAAAAAGGGGCGAAGGCCGGAGTGGCGGCCTTATCCGAACGGGAAGGTGGCGTAGGCCGGATCGTCGACCAGCAGGTCGCCATCGGCGAAAAGCTCGGCGTGGCCGCGGGCGAATTCGATCAGCTCGGCCATGACCGAGTCGATATGGGCGCGCATGGCGGCGGAGGCGCGGGCAGCGTCGCCGGCGGCGATGCCGTCGAGGATCGCCTGGTGCTCGGCCAGCGTCACCGAGAGACGGCGCGGCGTGAGGATGAGGCGGCGGGCGCGGTCGAGATTGGCGCGGGTGTTCTCGATCACCGCCTTCACCTTGGTGAAGCGCATGTCCCCGAAGATGATGTCGTGGAACTCGAGGTCGCGCTCGTGGAAGCCGTTCTGGTCGTCGATCTCCACGGCGGCGCGCTGGTAGCTCATGTTGCGCTGCAGGGTATCGACCAGCTCGGGCGAGTGGTTGCCGGTGACGACGTGCACGGCCTCGGCTTCGAGCGACTTGCGGATGAGCATGTATTCGAGCACGTCGGCGATGCGGACCAGCGATACGGTGGAGCCGCGCTGGGGCAGGATGTCGACGAGCCCCTCGGCCTGGAGGCGGGCCAGCGCCTCGGATACGGGGAAGCGCGAGACGCCTAATCGCTCACAGATGGCGCCCTTGTCGATCACCTCGCCCGGTTTGAGCTGCAGGGTCACCATGGCCTGGCGCAGCAGGTCGGTCACGAAAACGGTAACGTTGCCGCGCGTGGGACTCGCCGGGACCGAGAGAAACTGGTAGGGACTTGCTTCCATCTTCATGCTAACATGTTAGTTGGACGCGGAGGCCAATTCAACCGGCCGTTCCACTGTCCCGCCGACCACCGCACGATCACTTCCGAGAGCTTCTGCCATGTCCGACGTCATGTCCCGCCCCGCTGCCCGCACGCTGCTGCTCAATCCACAGGACAACGTGGCAGTGGCGCTCGGCAATCTTGATGTCGGCACCGACACCGCAGAAGGCGTGCGCATCATCAGGCGCGTCCCCAAGGGACACAAGTTCGCCGTCCGTCCGATCCAGGCGGGCGAAACCATCGTGAAGTTCGGGCAGATCATCGGGCGCGCCAAGGTGGAGATCCCGGCCGGCGACTGGGTGCATGAGCATAATGCCGGCATCGGCGAGGACCATGGCGCGTTCGAGCGCGATTACGCCTTCTGCGAGGGGGTGGTGCCGGTCGACTTCGTGCCGGAGGACCAGCGGGCGACGTTCCAGGGCTTCAAGCGCGCCGACGGGCGGGTGGGCACGCGCAACTATATCGGCATCCTCACCTCGGTGAACTGCTCGACCACGGTGGCCGGGTTCATTGCGCGCGAGATCGAGCGCTCGGGCATTCTCGACGACTATCCGAACATTGACGGCATCGTGGCGCTGAAGCAGGCGAATGGCTGCGTCATCGACTATCGCGGCGTGATCTTCGACACGCTGAAAAAGACCACATGGGGCTATGCCACCAACCCGAATATGGGCGGCGTGATCATGGTGGGGCTGGGCTGCGAGGGCTTCCAGATCCCCAGGTTCAAGGAAGCCTACGGGGTGACCGAGAACGAGACGTTCCGCACCATGACCATCCAGGAAGTGGGCGGCACCAGGAAGACCGTCGAGGCCGGGGTCGAGGCAGTGAAGGCGATGCTGCCCATCGTCAACCAGGCGAAGCGGACGACGCAGCCGGCATCCGAGCTGATGCTGGCGCTGCAATGCGGCGGCTCGGACGGCTATTCGGGCATTACCGCCAACCCGGCGCTGGGCGTGGCGGCCGACATTCTCGTGCGCCATGGCGGCACGGCGATCCTCTCCGAGACGCCTGAGATCTATGGCGCCGAGCACCTCCTCACCCGCCGCGCCAGGACCCGCGAAGTGGGCGAGAAGCTGGTGGAGATCATCCACTGGTGGGAGGATTACGCCGAGCGCAACAACATGGAAATGAACAACAATCCCTCGCCGGGAAACAAGCTGGGCGGGCTCACCACCATTCTCGAGAAGTCGCTCGGCGCGGCGGCCAAGGGCGGCACGACGCCGCTCAACGCCGTCTACCACTATGCCGACCAGGTGACCGAAAAGGGGTTCGTGTTCATGGACACGCCCGGCTACGATCCGGTGTCGGCCACCGGGCAGGTGGCGGGTGGGGCCAACATCCTCTGCTTCACCACTGGCCGCGGCTCGGCCTATGGCTGCAAGCCGACCCCTTCGATCAAGATCGCCACCAACTCGGACATCTACGAGAAGATGATCGACGACATGGACATCAATGGCGGCGACGTGCTCGACGGCAAGTCGCTGGAAGCCAAGGGGCAGGAAATCTTCGACTACATGCTTGCCGTCGCGTCGGGCAAGAAGAGCAAGTCCGAAGAGCTGGGCTACGGCGACAACGAGTTCGTGCCCTGGCAGATCGGCGCGACTTTCTGAGGTTCTGATCTTCGGGGCGGGCTCTGGTCCGCCTCGGTTGACTTTCCCGGCAGGCTGCCTACCTTGGTGGCATGACCAAAGGCAGCGACATCCTCGCCCGTTACATCCTGCGGATGCGTTCCGCAGAACGTCCGCTGCCCTAAGCCCGAGCGCTCGCGCCCCTCGGGCTTAGGGGCGATTGCGGCTGCCCGGCATTCCGGGCTCCAGCCACGCGGCGCACATCACCCAACATTCCCAGACCTACCGGACCGTCGCGCCCAAGGAAGGCAGCGCGGCCGAGGAGACTTGTCATGACCACGATCTCGCTTGCCGACTTCAACCTTTCCCCCGACATCATCGTCGGACAGAACGACCACCGCACGCTGCTGGGTCTCGCCATGGCAGGGCGCGGCAACACGGCCGACGATTCCGACGGGCTGCTCTATGAACTCGAGCGCGCAAAAGTGGTCGAGGACGAGGCCGTGCCGCCCGACGTGGTGCGCATGGGCTCGACGGTGCGCTACATGGCAGGTGGCGGAGCCGAGCGCGTCGTCACGCTCGTCTACCCCAAGGATGCCGACATCCAGAATGGCCGCATTTCGGTGTTGACGCCGGTCGGCACGGCCCTTCTGGGGCTGAGGGCCGGGCAGTCCATCACCTGGATGACACGCGACGGGCGCAAGCAGGTGCTCACCGTCAAGTCGGTGCTGCCGCCGGCCGAGGACGACGATCCCGGCCCGATCGCCGCCTGAGGCTTGCCAGCACCGCCGGCACTTGTCACTTTCCCGACTTGATCCTGGGAGGTGAGCATGCCGACGGTGCACGTGATCGTCCGCGGCAAGGTGCAGGGCGTCGGGTTTCGGGCTTACACGGAGATGCAGGCGCGCGCCTTGCGCCTCGATGGCTGGGTCCGCAACCGGCGCGACGGCTCGGTTGAGGCGCTCTTCTCGGGCGAAGCGGTGCTGATCGAGCGGATGCTGATCGCGCTCAGGGTCGGCCCACCGCACTCAGCGGTGACAAATGTCCGCTCCGAGCCGTCCGACGAAACGGTGCCGCCCGGTTTTCGGGTCCTGCCGACGGAGTAGTCCCTACCTTGCAAGGTCGATCAGCCCCGCAGCAGTGGGGCGGAAACCGCAGCTCTCGTAGAATCCGGAGAGGTGCGGTTCGTAGTCGACATGGAGCCATTGGGCGCCGCGGCCACGGGCTTCGGCGGTGACGAGTCGGACCAGTTCGCGGGCAATGCCGCGGCGCTGGAAGGCTGGATCGACGGTTGTGTCGAGCAGAAAGGCGTGGACGCCGCCGTCCCAGGCGACGTTGACGTAGCCGACAAGGCGGTTGCCGGCATAAGCGCAAGCGTGAACGAGGCTGCGCGCGAGGATGACGGCGAGATCGCCCCGCCACGGACTGCCCCAGGCGGCCGTCCAGGCCGGTTGCAGTTCTTCCTCGGAGGGAAACGGGTCCAGGCGGTAGTCGATCTCAGTGCTGCGCATGCGGCTCGTCGCCTGCGAGGCTGCGGATGATCGGGCAATCGGGCCGGTGGTCGCCGTCGCAGGCCTCGGCGAGCTGGGTGAGCGTGTCGCGCATCTCGGTGAGGAGCGCGATCTTGCGGTCGAGTTCGGCGACGTGGCCAAGCGTCAGCGCCTTCACTTCGGCGCTCTCGCGCTGCTGGTCGCCCCAGAGGCGGAGCAGGCCGCGGATTTCCTCGATGGAGAAGCCGAGGTCGCGCGCGCGGCGAATGAAGCCGAGCCGGTGGATGTCGTGGTGGCCGTAGTCGCGATAGTTCGACTCGCGCCGGTCGGCCGAGGGGATGAGGCCGATGGCCTCGTAGTGGCGGATCATCTTGGCGGAAACGCCGGTGCGCCTTGCGGCCTCGCCGATCTGCATGGGAATCACCATAGGTCCTGAGATTGTGCTTGACCTTACCATCATGGGAACGTGCAGAACAGCTCCACAATCGTTCAGGTCATGGGTCCGGGAGCGCAGAATGTGCGGCTTCCAGTCCCGCGCGACAGATTTGGAGCCGTTCCATGGATCACTCGCATCACCATCACCATGACCCTGTCGGTGGGACTCTGGCCCGCGATCCCGTGTGCGGGATGAGCGTCGACATGGCCAGGACGGCGCAAAGGACCACGCACGAGGGGCGCGAGATCGGGTTCTGCTCGGCCGGGTGCAAGGCGAAGTTCGAGGCGGCCCCGGAGCAGTATCTCACGGCTACCGATCCGGTGTGCGGCATGAAGGTGGACCGCACCGACGGCAGCAAGCCGATGCTGAAGCACGCGGGCACGCGCTACTATTTCTGCTGCGATGGCTGCAGGACGAGCTTCGAGGCGGATCCCCAGAAGTATCTGAACGCCAAGCCCTTCGAGCTGCCGGTTCGGAAGCCGGCGGCGGGCGGACACGACCATGCCCGTCACCATCGCCATGACCATGGCGGCGCGCCGGTCGATCCGGCCTCGGTGCCGGAAGGGTCGAAGTGGACCTGTCCGATGCATCCGGAGATCGTCAAGGACGGGCCGGGCGATTGCCCGATCTGCGGCATGGCGCTCGAGCCGATGGTGGCCTCGCTGGATGACGGGCCGAACCCGGAGCTGGTCGATTTCACCCGCCGGCTGTGGGTGAGTGCGCTGATGAGCATCCCCATCCTCGTGCTCGCCATGGGCGGCATGGTGGGACTGCCAGTGCGCGAGTGGATCGGCGAGCCGCTATCGAGCTGGATCGAACTGGCGCTCGCCACCCCTGTGGTGCTGTGGGCGGCGTTTCCCTTCTTCCGGCGGTTCTGGAACTCGCTCGTCAACCGTTCGCCCAACATGTGGACGCTGATCGGGCTCGGGGTGGGCGCGGCTTACCTCTTCTCGGTGGTCGCCGTGCTGGCACCGGGGATCTTCCCGATGAGCATGCGGCACATGGGAAACTCCGTGCCCGTCTATTTCGAGGCGGCGGCGGTGATCGTGGCGCTGGTCTTTGTCGGGCAGGTGCTGGAACTGCGCGCCCGCGACGCCACCGGCAAGGCGATCCGCGCGCTGCTCGACCTTGCGCCCAAGACGGCGCTTCGCATGGAGGGCGGCCGTGACGTCGAGGTGCCGCTATCCGAAGTGCGGCGCGGCGACCGGCTGCGGGTGCGGCCGGGCGAGGCGGTGCCGGTCGATGGCGAGGTGATCGAGGGGCAGAGTTTCGTCGATGAATCCATGCTGACCGGCGAGCCGGTACCGGTGGAAAAGAGGCCGGGCGAGCCGGTAACGGGCGGCACGCTCAACGGCGAGGGCAGCTTCGTGATGACGGCGACGCGGGTGGGCGCCGAGACGCGGCTCAGCCAGATCGTCGAGCTGGTCGGCAAGGCTCAGCGCAGCCGCGCCCCGATCCAGGCGCTGGCCGACAGGGTGGCCGGCTGGTTCGTGCCGGCGGTGGTGGCGGTTGCCGTCATTGCGTTCGTTGCGTGGATGATCTGCGGGCCGGGGCTGGGCGAGGCGGTGGTTGCCGCCATTTCGGTGCTCATCATCGCGTGTCCCTGTGCGCTGGGGTTGGCGACGCCGATCTCCATCATGGTGGCGACCGGACGCGGCGCCCATGCCGGGGTGCTGGTGAAGGACGCCAAGGCGCTCGAGGGCTTTGCCCGCGTCGATACGCTGATCGTCGACAAGACCGGCACGCTGACCGAGGGCAAGCCCACGCTCGACCAGGTGATTCCGGTAAAGGGCGTCGATGAGGGCTTCGTGCTCGCCGTCGCGGCAGCGCTCGAGAAGCACTCGGAACACCCCATCGCCTCGGCCATTGTCAAGGGCGCCGAGGAGCGCAGTGCCCGGGTCTACGAGGCGAGCGGCTTCCAGTCCATGACGGGCCGGGGCATTCGCGGCGAGGTCGGGGGCAAGACGGCGCTGATCGGCAATGCCGCCCTGCTCAAGGCCGAGGGCATCGCCGTGGACGACAAGCTCGCCGGGCTGGTTGAGCACCAGGCTGGGCGCGGGCGAACGGCGATCCTCGTCGCCCATGACGGCGCCGCCATCGGCGTCGTCACGGTGAGCGATCCGATCAAAGTCGGGGCGAAGGAAGCGATTGCGGCGCTGCACGCAGCCGGGATCGACGTGGTGATGGCGACGGGCGACGCGCTACCTACGGCGGAGACGGTGGGGCGCGAACTCGGCCTTGCCAATGTGCGTGCGGGCATGACGCCCGAGGACAAGCACGCCCTGATCGAGGCGCTGAAGCGCGAAGGCAAGGGTGTGGCCTTTGCCGGCGACGGGGTGAACGACGCGCCGGCGCTGGCGGCAGCCGATGTCGGCATCGCCATGGGCACTGGCGCGGACGTGGCCATCGAGTCGGCCGGGATCACGCTGCTCAAGGGCGAGCTCGGCGGCATCGTGAAGGCGCGGCGACTGGCGCTCGCGACGCTCAGCAACATCAAGCAGAACCTGTGGTTCGCCTTCGGCTACAATGCCCTGGGTATCCCGGTGGCTGCAGGGGTGCTCTACCCGTTTACCGGCTGGCTGCTCTCGCCCATGCTTGCCGCAGCGGCCATGGCTTTGAGCTCGGTCAGCGTCATCGGCAATGCGCTGAGGTTGAACGCGACGAGGCTCTAGGACTGGTCCCCCGCGCCGCTTCGGGTGGCGCCGGGGGGGCTGTCATTCCGCCGCGGATATACCGCCAAGGTCGCCTTGACCCCTGACATGTCAGTGCCTAGAACCGCCCGCGATATACCCGCGCGGGCGGGACGAATTGGGGCGCCTCATGGCCAATATGGACAAGTACCTGACGATCGAAGACCTGATGAAGGCAGCCAAGCGGCGCGTGCCCAAGATGTTCTTCGATTATGCGGATTCGGGTGCCTATACCGAGGGTACCTACCGCGAGAACACGACGGACTTCGAGAAGATCAAGCTGCGCCAGCGCGTGGCGGTGAACCTCGAGAACCGCAACCTCGCCACCACGATGCTCGGCCATCCGGTGACCATGCCGGTGGCGATTGCCCCGGTGGGCTCGACCGGCATGCAGTCGGCCGACGGCGAGATCAAGGCGGCGCGGGCGGCCGAGAAGTTCGGCATTCCCTTCACGCTCTCGACCATGGCGATCTGCTCGATCGAGGACGTGGCCGAGAACACCTCCAAGCCCTTCTGGTTCCAGCTCTACGTGATGCGCGACCGGCCCTTCGTCGAGCGGCTGATCGACCGCGCCAAGGCGGCCAAGTGCCCCGTGCTGGTGCTGACGATGGACCTGCAGATCCTCGGCCAGCGTCACAAGGATATCCGCAACGGGCTCAAGGCGCCGCCGCCGATCACGCCGAAATTCCTCTTCGACATCGCCACCAAGCCGGCTTGGGCCTTCGGCATGCTCGGCACCCATCGCCGCACCTTCCGCAACATCCACGGCCATGTGAGCGAGGCGACCAACCTCAGCACGCTCAGCCGCTGGACGGCGACCCAGTTCGACCTGACGCTCAACTGGAAGGATATCGGCTGGATCAAGGACCGCTTCGGTGGCCCGGTGGTGGTGAAGGGCGTGCTCGACCCTGAGGATGCCAAACTCGCCATCGAGAACGGCGCCGATGGCATTATCGTCTCGAACCATGGCGGGCGCCAGCTCGACGGCGCGCCGTCGTCGATCCGGGTGCTGCCCGAAATCGTCGATGCCGTGGGCCACAAGACCGAGGTGCTGATGGATTCGGGCATCCGCTCGGGCCAGGACGTGCTCAAGGCGCTGGCGCTCGGCGCCAAGGGCACCTTTGTCGGCCGTGCCATGGCCTTCGGCCTCGGCGCCGGTGGCGAGGCGGGCGTAACCCGCGCGCTGACCATCATCCAGAAGGAGATGGACACTACCATGGCGCTGATGGGCGAGCGCGACGTGCGCAATGTTGGCCCGCACAACATCTATTCCAACGACCTGCTGCGGCGTCAGGGATACTGAGGCGCAAGGCGCGCTTTACTTCGCAACCGGAACCCTGTCCCCTGATGCGGCTTTCCTTATGGAAGCCGTATCAGGGAGAATGAGCATGGCTACCGTTGTGGGGTTGAGCGAAGGGCAGATAGCGCAGCTGCTCACCGACCTCGAGCAGATCGAAGGCGGGCTCAAGGCGATGTATGACGAACTCGCTGAACTGCCTGTGCCGAAGAGACCCTCAGCCGGTTCGCGCATATCCACAACCGCTACAGCTCTGCGATCAACTTCCTGCTGCGGCAGCGGGAGCTGAGGGGCAAGGAGTGGCCGGCGGTCGAGCGCGAATAGGCCTCAGCTGCGCCAGGATTCGGCGCCCCCGTCGGGCCGCCAGGTCAGCTGGGTGTAGATCTTCTTCGCCACCGCCTTCATCTCCTCCTCGGGCAGGCTGCCGACGACGGTGCAGGTAATGCGGTCGTTGCTCCAGTAGAAGGCGTCGAGGGTCTCGCGCGAGGTGAACTGGTAGGCGTTCTTCTCGCCCGGAACCGCGGCCGTGATGTAGACGGTGACGCGGTCATTGGCGGCGTTCTGGTACATGAGCTGCGCGGCCGGTCCGGTCGTCCCGTCGTCATAGGCCGGTGGCAGCAGGCGGCCACCGACCAGCTCGAAGCCTTCCGGCGTAAGGTCGGGCGGGGTGATGGACCGGGCGACCCGGTTCGAGAGCCAAGAGACGAGATGGTCGCGGTCGGCGGCGGCCACCTCTACCGCGTGGCGGTTCTCCTTGACGTAGAGTGCGTGGGCGGTGACGGCCGAGGCGATGAGGCCGGTGCTGCCGTGCGGACGGTCGAAGTCGCGCAGGGCCCAGCCGGCGCCGGCGCCGAGGGCGAGGATCAGCACCGCGGCGGCAGCCAACTGCGGCCAGTCGAGGGTGACGCCGCGCGGCTTCAGCGCCAATTGTCGCGGCCTCAGCCGGTCGGGGATGCTGTCGGGGGCGACGGGCGGGTAGAGCGCAATGAGCGCCTCGTTCTGGCGCTGCCAGTGCTCCACCTCGGCGGCTTTTTCGGGGTGCCCGGCCAGCCAAGCCTCGACCTCGGCGGCGCGGGCAGGGGGCAGCAGCCCGTCGACATAGGCGTGGAGATCGTCCTCGGGAATGGAAGCGGGGCCGGGCGTCATTTGACTGTCCGCAATCTGGGTTCGTCGCCGGAGCCGGTCAAAGCGCGCAGTGCGGCGCGGGCGCGGCTGAGCCGCGACATGACGGTGCCGATGGGTATGCCGAGTATGGTTGCAGCCTCCTGGTAGGAAACGCCTTCGAGGACGACGAGCAGCAGCGTCTCACGCTGGTCGTCTGGGAGGCGGTCGAGCGCGCGGTTCATTTCACCGAGCGCCAGCCGGCCATGCTGCGGCGCGGGGATGGACGGTTCGACTACGAGCGCATCGTAGGCCACATGCTCGCCCCGGCGCCGCTCGGAGCGGAGCGAGTTGCGCCACAGATTGACGAGGATTCGGAACAGCCAGGCCTGCAGCGGACCGGTGGGGCGAAACAGGCCGCGCTTGCGGATGGCCCGCTCCAGACAATCCTGGACGAGGTCGTCGGCGCGATCGGCGTTGCGCGTCAGCGCACGCGCGTAGCGTCGCAGGGCCGGCACGCAGCTCTCGATCTCGTCCAGAAAGTCCATCGGTTCCAGCGCGCGGTTACTCGACCGCAGTGTGCCAGACTTCGCCGACGCTGTCGCCGGTGGTGTCGCCGGGCTTGGTGTCCTTGACCCACAGGTAGAGCGGCATGCCCTTGTAGGCCCACATCTTCGTTCCGTCGGTGCGCTCCACGATGGTGAAGTCGCCCTCGGCGGCGGCGCCGTCGGAGACGAAGAGCGGCGGCCAGTTCACCGCGCATTGCTCGTAGCAGTTCGACACCCCGGCGGTGTCCTTGTCATAGGTGTAGAGCGTCATGCCGTTGGCATCGGTCAGCACTTGCTGGCCGCCGATCTCGGTG
>ENA-UOVV01000442-UOVV01000442.1-compost-metagenome-genome-assembly--contig:-NODE-442-length-50384-cov-17.668163_pt1 | contig 50384 bp, 46 predicted proteins | sample MGYA00238155_ERZ761577 | MGnify/ENA primary metagenome ERZ761577 (study PRJEB28898, sample SAMN06268775) | compost metagenome | isolation source: Emeryville, CA | place: USA:Emeryville, CA | collected... | reverse complement strand
AAATCGTATGTCGTTTGTCGTCTGTCGCAAATCCCATCCAAGCACAAGTTGTCAATTGTATATTAATCGAATCTTTTTAATTCTTGCTTTTAAGGATGGGATATTCTCCTGTTCTATTTTATCCAAAAGTTCCATAAAGCGCTTTCGGTCAGCTGCGGAATTTCCGGGTATTTCAGATAAAGTTTGGATTGAAAATACTCTTACAATTCTGCTTTCATTTTCATCTGCGGCCCATTGGTAGAGCAACTTTCTAATAGCGGATTTTTCCGAGGGTGAAAATTCCAATCTGGCAAACAACTGCGCCAGATGCCATTTCATTTCCTTCTCAGAAACTGTTTTTGCAAGATGTATAAAAAATTTCTTATGGGGTTGCAGATATTCAGGTTTTTTAAGCGTAATCTTTTCAATAGCGTCTGCCGCCCGCATTCTGATTTTCCTGTCAGAATCTTTCAGGCACTCCATCAACCTATCAAAATCTTGTTGATCCTCAATCATAGTTGAAACCTCATTAGCTTTGCCAATGGAGCGAAGATCGCCGCCTTTCAGAAATTCCCTGAACTTATTCATTCTAACTTCCTTTATCTATAGGTAAAAATTGTACAGGTAATAATTTTTTAATCACTGCTCTCTTGAACAAATTGAATATTCAAATGCTACTAATTTCCTTTTCCATAGGGTGAGAATCTGTTTTGCTATTAAACCCTTTCCCGTTTCAACCACCGTGATGCGATCCTTGAAAGATTGAATATATTGTGTCCACACCCGGCCTTTGGAATCTTCAACCAAAAAATAAAACCCCGGATCTCCGAATTTATCTCCAGAGGATTCCAAAATTAATTCTCCGTTTTTACCAACGGAAGGCTCCATAATTACGGTAGTATTTCCGTTAGGAAGAGGAAAAACAGTTTTAATGCATACCCTGCCATCGGGTAACCGGCATGTATCATAAATTCCGGAATAAATTACTTGTTTATCAGAAGATTTCTTCCTCAACCAAAATGTATATCGGCATACATCAGTTTCCTTTTCCGTTAATTGTATGATTTCACTTGTTAACTGCTCGCCATCAGAAAAATTTTCCAATGGGACGTTCAGTTGTTGAATCCTTTTACTAAATAATTTCGATACAATGTTCCCCAAAATCCGGAAATACTTATTCCATTCTACTTTCAAGGTAAAGTTATATTCAGTGGTTTTCTCATAAAAGTGAATAATCTTGCTGGAAGGGAGATGATTTTCTGAAAATTCCAATTTATAAAAGGATGAAAGCAATCCGCTATTTTTCGGGTTTATGTTTATAGTAAGCCCTTCTTTTTTTGCAAGGTATTCCATAAACTGCTCTCCTGTTACACCGGGTAATCCAAAAGGTCTGCATAACCACGGATATTCATCAGTGGTTATTCTCTTTCCAAATGTGATATTCCATTGTTGAGAAAACCAATCCTGAAATTGCTGATCATTTTTAGCCCAGGCCATTTGGATGAATTTTTTAATGTGTATGCAGGGTGCCTTCTTCGGATATTAACCTGAATCTTAAAGTGGTAAATTCTTTATAAAAATCCCTGCGGTTTCTTTCTTTCATTGCCTGAATATGCCGTTGAGAATCCACTACATCAGATTTTCCCATAACCATATCCCGCATTGAATTTTCATTCTCCCAAATGGTAAAAGTAGAAATAACTTGCATTGGCCTGAATCCTGCCATTGCCACTTTGACACCCGGATGGCTTTTTACCTGTTTCTCCACTGGCAAGCCCCATTTTATAAATCTAACCATTTCCATAGGCTTCATCTTTGCAATCGTAATTGCTACAACTTTATCTTCTAACGGCTTGGCCTGACCGGGAATTTCGCTTAATCTAAATCCATTATCATTTCCCCATCTCCTGACAGGATCAAGTCGGGCATGCCATCCCTCATTGAGTAACCTGCCAAAGCTATTTTTGGATAAAAACGCATCCAGACAAGACTCCTCTTCCCATTGGGCAAAAAAGATTAAATGATTTATCTTATAACGGGAAAGAGAAAATATTTTCTCGCCGAGTTGCATTCTCATCATCCTTTCAGAATAAATTAACCCGGGAACAGCTTTCAAGGAAGGATAATGATAATACAATCCCCGTGCGCCTCTTACACCATTGCTTAGAAGATGATAGGAAAAAATGCTCATAAAAGGGAAGTTAATAATCTTTTAATTTCCCCCAAATACTCATGAATGCCTCTTCCCTATCCTCCCGAGATGAGTATTTTGAAAACTATCTGAAAATTTTAAGCCGTAGCCAAACATCCTGTCCATTGCCGAATGTCCGAACAGAATAATACCTGCCAGCATGAGTCCGGAATGTTGAAAGTAAAAACCGCAAAGCCCGGCCGCAATTGCGGTTAGTTTGTGATGAAACAGATTATAAGAATAAGCGCCTATTCGGTTGCCAAAAGCGTAACCAAGCATGGATATATCTGGCAAAAGCAATAAAGCAGGAAACCACCACCAGGAATAATCCAGCATGGAAAAGAGAAAAACAGAGAGAATAAACAGGCCAAAAGCCTCCAGTTTTAATAAAAAGGACATAGTACAGTTTTTCCAAATAAAAAAGCAATATCTTCTTTTTATCTGAAAAACTGATTTAGACAAGTACTATAAAAATCTTTTACCAATAAAATATAAATTGTAAGGATTACCTAAGCATTCATTTAATCCTTGATTTTTAAAAAATTAAAGGGAATTACAGATTCCGGTAATCCTTCAGGTGATTCCGGTTTCATTACTGAATACTACCATCTAATTGCACTTCCGATCCTCCTGAAAGTTTTACTTCATATTCAAAAACTTAGAATCTCGGACCCTGGAAAATGCATTTTTATATAGTGAATAATTTGATTAGGTGCTTCGACAACGTTTAAATATTGGTCCCCGGCTTGCAGGAAAAAACCTGAAAGTAGAGAAATAGGGGGAGGATATTTTTCATAATATAATTTTAGATGGAAAGATTATTCTTCTGACCGGTCTTTTTCCTATTTCCATTATTTCATACTAGCAGCAACCCTTCTGTTAGCAGGGCGAAGATACCATGACAAAACGGTTGCAATCATCAGCGTCAGGGAAGGCATGGCTTCCAACATTCCCTGCCCCATTATCAGATGGGACAGAAATGCTCCCGACATTACAAAGAAAAACCCCGCATATGCCCATTCTTTAACCATAGGGAAACCAGGGACAAGGATGGCTATGACTCCTAATAACTTCCAAGTCCCGATGATGCTTAACATATATCTTGGGTAACCCAGAGAGGCTACAATTTCATTATATCCTCCAATTTGCAACAATTGTTGAACACCTCCGGCAGTCATGCCCAGGGCAAGAAATGCAGTGACCACCCAATAGAAGATATTGCGTGATTTTTTCATGGTATTCGTTTTAGTAATCAAAATTTAAAAAATTTCAGCAATCAGACAAGGTCATCTTTATCATGTTACTTATAAAATAATCATGTTCGAAAAATACACAGTCTATTGATTCATATTGTATTTTGATTAATTAATTTTCAGTTATGAGTTACTGTACGGCAATTGAAAAGATGCAGCCTGAAGAACGTAAACACCTGCATAAAAAATATCATGATTATCATTATGGGTTTCCTCTTCATGACGACAATGAATTGTTCGGAAGGTTACTCATGGAAATCAATCAGGCCGGTTTAAGCTGGGAAACCATATTAAAAAAAGAGGAGGGATTCCGTAAAGCTTATGATCAGTTTAATATTAAAAAGGTCGCTTCCTATAATGACAAAGATTTTGAAAGATTGATGGCAGATCCGGGAATTATCCGAAATCGTTTGAAGATAAACGCCGCTATTGAAAATGCAAAAACCGTATTGAAAATTCAGAAGGAATTCGGTTCTTTTGAAAAATGGCTCGACCACCATCACCCCCTGAGCAAAGAAGAATGGATAAAACTATTTAAAAAACATTTCAAATTCACCGGAGGGGAAATCGTAAACGAATTTTTGATGAGCATAGGTTATCTTCCCGGAGCACACGATGAAGACTGCCCGGTATACAAAAAGCTTATACAGCTAAAACCTAAATTTCTACAGCTAAAGAAGAAATAATATTACAGTCCTTTAGGAAGAAATAATTTTAAACTCCCTTTACGAAAACTGATTTCGTCCAAATGACCCATTTGATTTTTGTCAGAGGTAATCAGATGCATATGCAAATAGGTATCATGGTGGGTAAAGATTGATTGGTGGCTTGTAGAAAAAAATCCTACGATTTCAAATTCCGCATCTGTTAATGAATAATTGATTTGCCCCTGATGCGCTTCCTGAGGTGAGTTTACTTTTGTCCCTTCCGGTAAATTCACAACATGTATGATGGCGCTGTCTGCTGTTCCGGTAAGCTTAAATAAAAATGGCCGGGTGAATTGGTCAGTATATGTATCGAGAAATGTTTCCAGTTGGGAAATGTTCAGTATGGTGTCTGAAAGAAGAACCTCCTCCCATTCTTTAATATTTGAATAAGCAAAGAAAGGAGCTTTAATATCAAAATCTTCTTCCACAGTCATTGTACTATCGGAAACCACTTTGGATATAAATGATTTACCATCTATTATCAAAATCTCTCCTTTCAGATATTCCAAAGGCCCTAATCCATAAAGGTGAGGGTAATCCTTTAAGCTATCAATAGATATAATTCCTTCCAGTTCTCCTTTCCACATTACATTACGCATTTCTCCTACTACTTCTACCGTATGTTTCTCGTTTATTGTTTCTGAATTGCAGGAAAGCAATGAACACAATAAAAAAACAGTTAATGATTTCTTCATAATAAAATAAAGCTTTCGGGTAAATATAGTTTCAAAAACTGCAATAATAAATATTCTGTTTCCATCCGGCAAACCCTCAATAACTTACCCATTGGCCTTTCTGCAGTTCTTCTGAGGAAACTCCATTTTCAAACAACACAGGGACAGAAATTAACCCATAATTATCAGAGGGTATTTTCATATTAAAATGCAAATGGGGAATATCAGTAAAACCTGTCATTCCGCTGATGGCAACCGGCTGGCCTTTTTTGACAAAATCTCCCAAAGCCACCAGTGCGCCTTTGTAGTGCAGGTGCACATATTGAGAATACAATCCGGAATGGGGATGGTAAATGGTAATATAATTGCTTTTATCATCTTCCCTCCATTTCTTTCCTGTTCCGTGGTGTTTATAGTCCTGAATAAGCCCTACCACAAAACCTTCATCTACCGCTGTAACGGTATCGCCAATTTTTAAGCCAAAATCCACTGCATATCTGCTGTAGATACCACTATGCGAATATTTCCCATTATTTCCCTGAATCACTTTATACTGTTTTCCGCCCGGAAAGGGATATGCAACAGGATGATTTACAATTTTTTTATTTACGTCTCCATACCGCACTAAATATCTGGTACGGGAGGTTGTGTCAAATTCCGGATATAAAATACTTACTATAGTATCCCCGGAGGGCTGAAGAGTTATTCTACTAAATAATGATGAAATGTCGGGGTTTAAACTGTCCTGAAGAATTTGAATATTCAAAGGCGCCTGAACGGGGTTTTTCAATTTAAAAACAACGCTATCATTTCTAAAATCTCTTTCAAAGAAATACAGGAATTCGTAATAATGTTCTTTGGGAAATTTTTTCAGAACGGAACATGCGAGGAATAAGGAAATTAATCCCGTAATGATCAGCAGCCAGATTGGCCGGAAATAATTCAAGATCCAATTCATCTCTTTGAATACCTAACGGAAGTTATTCTTTTTTCCTGAATTTATAATTTACTCCAATTGAAAGGCTCATCAAATCTGGATATCCCGGAACAAATGATATGGCAGCATCGAGCTTTTCATTAAGATGATATTTGTATTCCAGCTCTCCACCATACCATAAAAACAGATATTGCCATTTGGCAGATTCATCCCCTTTGAACCTGTTTAAATTTTCATAGTCATCCATTTCCATCCAGTTTCTGCGAAAAACAAGGGTTGGCCCAATTCCTCCCGAAAAGCTATGACGTTTTATTTGAAAAATCTTCCCTCTCAATCCGACATGAAAAAATCCACCCAACCTGGCCGCACAGTCTGCATATAAAGCCTGAACAAGCTTTACTGAAATCCTATCCTCTACCACAAATTTTTCATACATCCATTCTGCCCCAAGATTCAAAACAAAAAATCCGTTTTCATCCAATCGGTTGGGCATCAGCAAAGCGTTCTCTTTTTCTCCTTTTGGATGAATGCTTAATCCGAAGAACTTAACACCAATATTATCCTGTCCGAAGGCACTGACATCAGGTAACAACCCCGCAATAAGTAGTAAAACCGCCCAAAACAGTTTCATTTGTAAATTCTAAACTTAATAAACGGGCGGCAATTTAGATATATAGTTTGAAAAAAAATGCGACATTTTAATTTATCCGGGCAATCTGTACTCACTTTGCCTTCTTACCATCCAACCCGGATACTGATTAGGCAGAGGACTCACTTTATCTATCCTGTTAAGATCTTCATCGGAAAGCATCACATTTACAGAATGGATATTATCCTTTAATTGATCAACAGTTTTAGCTCCTATAATGGTTGAGGTAATGCTTTTTTGTTACCTTACCCAGGCTAGCGCAACCTGAGCGACAGATGCACCGTATTGTTTTCCGATTTCCTTCATGACCTCTACAAGATTATAAGCCTTTTCTTTATCTACAGGAGGAAAGTCGTAACTGCTTCTTCTTGCACCTTCGGCTAAAGATTCTCTTGTAAATTTCCCTGTAAGAAAACCACCTGCAAGCGGGCTCCATGGGAAGATTGCAAGATGATACTCTTCAGCCATGGAAACCAGCTCATGCTCAATATCCCGGTTTACTGCAGAATAATGATGCTGGAGAGCGATGAACTTATGCCATCCTTTTGCTTCGGCAAATGTATTGGCCTTTGCAACCTGCCATGCATACCAGTTACATACCGCTATATATCTTACCTTTCCCGTATTCACCACATCAATCAGGGTATGCATGATCTCTTCAATCGAAGTTTTGGGGTCTACACCATGCACATAAAGGAGGTCTATGTAATCTAATTGAAGCCTTTTCAAACTGGCATCCACAGAATGAAAAAGGTGATATCTGGAAAGCCCGCAACTATTGGGCTTATCACTCATCTTTCCCAGCACTTTGGTGGCTATCACAATTTCATCTCTGGGTATATCCAGATCCTTTAATGCTGTTCCGAGAATTTATTCAGCTTCACCAAATGAATAGACATTGGCAGTATCAAAAAAATTTATTCCATAATCAAAGGCAGTTTTAACCAATTCCTTTGCATTGTCATGTTGTACTCTTCCCATATTCGCCCACACGCCATCGGGGCGGATACCGAAGGTCATCGTTCCGAAGCATAGTTCAGAGACCATCAGACCTGTTTTTCCTATATATCTGTATTTCATATGCAGGAATAATTATGGTTGAAAATAATTTCGGGATTAATCAAATTTGATAAACATCCTCTCAAAGTTGAGGGTCATTTTTTGAAACTGCGTAATCAGATCCTGTCCTATGTTTCCATAGACCTTTTCATCTTCCTTAATTTTTTCTTTTAGCAGTTTCACATTTTCCAATTTTGCTTTTTTATCAAGGATTTCAAATTCATAAGAAATGGAATAACCGGAAAATTCTTTCACTCCTCCGGCGCCTCCAAAACGAAATCTAGCTTCAGGATAATTGTCTATCACCTCATTTTTTATATGCTGGTAAAAATTCTGATACAACATCGATTCCGAAGCTCCGGTATCGAAGGTAAAATGAAATCCATTCATATAAATAACCGGTTGCAACCCATCAAGAGCCAAATTGGGAGGAAAGCCGGTAATGGTTTCCTTTTCTGGAATTATAAATTCGTTATCTGAAGTAATTTGAATTTCCCTAAATGCGCTTATTACAGGAAAACCAAGAATTCCTTTTATGGTATAGTCTATTTGCGGGAAACTTAGCACAGAGTCGGGCAAAACCAGGAATACCGCATTCTTAATTTCTACATCGCCCATTTTCAGAGAAGGTGCAACAGCCAGGGAAGCTTTTACTTTTTGTCCGGTAATGGTACCTACTTCAATTTCTGAGGGAATGTCTACCATCTTTAGTCGTTGGGCTGTAGATTCAATAATTGTTGAAATATTGGCCCCCGTGTCGAATATAAATCCAATTGTATCATTTCCATTAGATATTGAAAGATTTTTCAATCCTGCTTTATCGGCATACATTTTTAACCTGACAGTGGCAGGAACCATAACTTCCTGAGGAGTAACATCTTTTAACGCTTCCCATATTTTTAAAACATTCAAAAAATCATTTGTTTCTTTCGCAGGCAGTATATGGGAGTATGAGTTTAAAATAATTTGAATTGTTTCTGCAGCCTTCCTGTAATTAAATAGCTTTATGTAATTATCGGATTGAATCCTATATATCTGTAGCGCTATACTATCCGGCAACTCACTGTGAGAAGAAAGCAACTGGTTAGCCAGCTGATTGGACAATTCATTTTTATTAAATGCATTTTCCAGAATAAGAGAAATATATAACTGATCCTGTTTGGAAAGGTAATGCTGATGTTGTTCGAACAACTCTCCGGCTTTAAAAAAATTTTTCTGATCTACTTCAGCCATAATATCTGAAACACCCTGCCCTATACCCTTCAGGGAAATCATCAGAAAGAGGAAAATTAGTTTGTACATAATTGTAAAATTTTACCAAAGGGGAAAATTACTTTTAGCAGCATTCTTTTCCTTTGGAAATGTTATAAACGGCAGGGAGGGAAATCTGACGTAAAAGCTTGCTGAAATTTTAATTTCTCCATAAGTGCTTAGATAGACTAGATAAAGTTAAAACATTTGAGGAGTAAAAAACAGGAAACTTAGGAGTAAAAAGCCATGGAGTAAGATTGTAGGTAGCATAGATTTACATTGCCGTCAACATAGTTACAAGCAGCGGAAATCTTTCCGGGAGATTGAAGCTGAGGATAGGATGAAAGCCTAAATGGGATTGCTATAAACGTATTCAAAAAAAAAGGAGTGTTGGTGGTGGGGGAGGGAGGGCCCGCCCGGGGGAATTTCCCGAAAGGCTTTAGGGCTTTTCCCTTTCCACTGCACCTAATCCTCATGCCTTTCTACCCTCTCAAAATCCCCCTTCCCTTCCCCATCTCAAATTCTTTCTACTTCCCCCTTATTTAAATTCTTTTCTTCCAAAAAAATATTACCCTGACATTCAAACAGATTTTCTATCCAATGGGGGCATAAACCCCCGTATCCTCTTCCGTATGCAAATGCTCCCGGAAATCTTTAAGGGTAATTTTTTTCTCCAAACCGAAACCAAAACGAGGCAGGAAAAGTCCGAATAAAAACATTCCAAAAGGCATAGCCATTCCGGGTTCGAATCCTTCTTTAAAACTTATATATATCGCCCATAAACAGGTTAAAAAAACCGGAATCAGCCACAACAGCATAAAACCCAGCACAAAAGCTGATGGCCGCAACCTTAATCTGATTGCTGTATACATTCCGTTATTACACACCACTCCTTTAATCTTCGGCACAAAGGAATTTTTATAGCCTATTCTTCTTACTATTTCAAAACTGTCATATTCCACTTTCCCTTTATAAGGCTTTTTGGAAGGCCCATTTTTGCCATCATTGCTGTTGGCCGAAGAAGTTTCTACCAATTCCCTCAGCTTTTGATACACCTCAGCAGGAGTAAGATCGGTACGAAGCTTAATGACACTGTAAGGAAGAAAGCCCATAAGCAATGAATTTTTTAAATCACCTCATCTCATATGGGCCGGAAAGCCATGAAAAATTAAATTTGATGCTTATAAAATATCCTGAATGATTTTTAATCTTTCTTCCTTAGCAACAATACTATTATTCTGGGAAGGCCGGTGCGATTGCTTTCATCAAAATATTCATTCAAATTTTCTATAGTAAATCCATTCCTGAGGGCAGTCCTTGCAAAATCGGAAATATGGTGATTGTAACAATCCACCACCATAAGTCCTTTCTCTGTTTCAAACCTTGCCTTAGAACCTGCATATTGCTTAAAGGGGTGCAGCTCCCCTATATAAACATACCCACCAGGTTCAATAACCGAAGTCATCTTCTGAAAAATGGGATCAATGTTTTCTATATGTTCCAGTACAAGGCTGAAGGTGATTAAATCAAATTTTTCCCCATTTAAAAAACTCCATTCCCTGAGAATGTCAGCCTGAATAAATTCAACCTTATCGGAACGGACTTTTAATTTGGCTTTATTCAACATTTCCTCAGAAAGATCTACAGCAATAATCTTTTCCGCCATCTCTTTCAGCCAAAGAGTATTCTTTCCCGTACCACAGCCAATTTCCAGGCAATGCTTAAAATTGTACCCGGAAAGGGTTTCTCTAAATGCCCTCCCTTCCAGGTCACGGGTTTTATTATCATTGGTGTCGTATTGCTGAGCCCAGAGATTATATGCTTTTTGTACATCCATAACTATAACCTTTGATACAAATTTACCGGTTGCGGTACGAGCAAACCTAATTCATACCCATTTTTTTTCTTTAATTACACTACAATGTGTTAGTATTTATGCACCGAATTCCATTAATCTTTAATGGACCTGACATACCTCAAGTAGATTTCCGTCTGGGTCGCGAAACTGGAAATAAGTTACTACATGGTCTGTAATGATTTCTCCTACCTCCACCCCCTTTTTTTTCAAAGCGGTATGAGCTTTTCCGGCATCCTGCGTGCGGAAAATCGGATATGCAGCAACAGAGGGATTAACTTTAATCTCTTCTGATGTTTCCCATAAAGTAATACTGGTGGGACTAAATGTATCCATGACCACCAGCCGAAGTTTTTCATCTTCGTGAACATTATTAAATCCGAGCTTTTCTGTATACCATTCTTTTGATTGCTTTACATTTTTTACCCTCAAAATAATGGTATCAATTCCCTGTAAAATTCTATTGCTCATAATATTAAAAATTAAGCCTTTACAATTTTGATGAAATTTTTCCAAGTAAGTAAAAGATTTATAAAAGATAAGGTTCTTTACATTGTAATAACCACCTAAACCCACATATTATCATAAAATCAGGCAGCAAAACCCGTTACTTTAAAGTGTCGGGCAAATACATTTCAAAACATTTAGATTTCTCAATCAGATAATATAAGCAATGACAATGTATGAAACCAGATTGCCCATTCCATGGCAAATCCAGCCTGTGATGATGCTTCCGTTACTTTTCTTCTCATTGGCATATCCAATGAGCCATCCCATCAGGGAAGAAAACAAAAATATCAGTATGATGGCCATTGGTGAATCTTGTAATTGAGAAAAAAACAGCACCACATGTAACATGCCGAAAATAACTGCCTGAATAAGGTTACCCCTGTCAAATCCTAATCCATTAATTAATCTCTTACCTATAAATCCCCTGAAAAAGATTTCCTCAGTAAGAGAGGTTTTAACAAGGGCTGTAATCAGGAGCATGAAAACTGCTTTACCACCAAAAGGTATATCCCTCAAAATTCCTGTTATTGAAGGTGGTTGCATGGCAGCCTGTTTTAAGTTTTCATTCATTAACACAACGCCAAGACCAACCAATAAGCTCACAGGAAAAATCAACACTCCGAAATACACACCGTTTTTACCGGGATGGGTAAATCCGATATACCTGCTAAAGGTGACAGACTTATCTTTTCGGAACAGAAAAAAAATGTAAGGTATAAGCAAAAGGACCGCTAACTGAAGTACGGTTGAAATTAATTCGGTAATTACTTCTATAATTCAAGGATTCTAGAGGTTTTAACGCACACAAAAATATAAAGGACGCAAGTTCCTGAATAACATAATTTGATAAATGGTAAATTAAAATGAAAAGTTCTTATTGATATTCTGGTAATATACGTGAAAAAAAACGGGCAGCCCATCGCTACCCGTTTGTATTGTATATATCTTATTCGATTACTGATCCCACCACAACCTTGAAGTAAGATCGCTAACGGCGGGTACATTGGCGCCGTTCCTGGTTTTTTCAACAGAAGGATAATCCATTCTTCTGATATAGGTAGGCAGTACAGCTCCTAACGGAAGCTGGAAGCCGGTGTATTGATAATCAAACCTTCTGGCATCAGTCCAGGTACCGGGATGCAGGAACATGGCTTTGTATTTTTCATCCATAATTCTTTGCAAAGTAAGGTTACCTGCACCTACGGCTACATCAGGATGGTTTAAATAATCATCCCTCTCTGCAGCAGGAACTCCCAGCTTATCCATATGTGCTCTGATACCTTCCAGGTATGCATCATATGCACGCGCAGGATCAGTAGGCAGCGTTACTTCTGCTTCAATAAATTTCATTTCAAAATATGTGGCAATGAATAAAGGTGAGTTGGTTGAACTGTATACACCGGTGGTGGTTAACACACTTTCTTCATTACTGGTACCATCACCTACCCTACCGCCACCGTTACGGGTTCCTCTGTAATCACCAAACTTGGTAAGGTTGGTAATTAACGGAAGCCTTGGGTCGAACACTCCGAAAGTGGTTCCGTTCATGGCATCCACAAAGTTTTTGCTCAGCCAACCGTCAAGCAGCAGGCCGGCGTTGTTAACAGCTACCTGGGCCCATGGGTTTCTTACATTGAAGGTGGTAAGTTGTGCATCATGAGTGCTTGACTGATATGCATTACTCAGTGCCTGCAAAATAGCTGTAGGATTGTACTCCGGCCTTTTGCTCAGCTGGTTAAGCAATCTCGCTTTAATGGCGTATGCAGTTCTGATCCATGCATTCACATCTCCTTTGTGAATCAGGTCAAGCGTATTGCTGAGTGCTACGGTGGTGTTGGAGTTCTGCAATAAAGCCACACCTTCATCCAGCAGTGATAATGCATTATTGAAAAGGTCCTGTGCATTATCATAAGGAGGAGTAGGATTATCCAGAGTGAAAGCCTTTGAATATGGAGCATCTCCCCAGATGTCGTTTAACAGGCTGAGGTGAATGGCCATCATTATTTTGGATACGCCCTGATAATGGGTGGCACCTACTTCTGCTGCCATATTATCCATATCATAAAGGTCGGTCATGTTATCGTAGATGTTTGTCCATGTGGTGCTCGCATCTACAAGATCATATACATCTATGGGAGACCCGGGGTTGGGAGAAGCCAGGTATTGTGTGTAATAAGAAACCTGGTTACCGGCATAATACATGTTCATGCCTGTCATATATGTCACCCCTCCGAGTAAACCAGTCAAGGGCGCTGTGGTGGGGGAGTTGGGGTTGTCATTAACATCCAGGAATTTCTCACAGGAAGTTAACCCTGCCACCAACATCAATGCAAATAAATATTTAATATATCTCATTGTGTCGTTATTTAAAGTTTACGTTAAGGGTTACCATAACTGTTCTGGCTGCAGGATAAGTAAATCCGGCAAATCCGAGGGCGGCGTTGGAGCCTGCATTAAACGGAGAACTTTCAGGATCGTATCCGGTATATTTGGTTGACAGCCAGAGGTTGTTTCCTGTTAAAGAGATTCTTGCATCCCTGATGAATGTATTGTTGAAAATAGATGCAGGAAGGTTATAACCCAGTGTCAATGACCTGAGCCTTACCCATGAAGCATCTTCCACAAAGTTTTCAGAAACACCGCGGTGAATCAGCCTGTAGTATCCATCACCATAGTTTACGCCATCTTTTTCACCTTGTCCGAGCCATACTTGCTTAGTATTGGGCGTACCGTCTGCCAGTACTCCGTCAAATACCACATAGCTGTCTCTGTTTTCAGTGTATTTGGCAATGGCGAATGACGACATAAAGTTACCCAGCTGGTTGTATTTCATAAATCCTTGCTGAGCATCGAATAGGAATGACAGAGAGAAATCTTTATACCTGAAAGTATGTGTCATACCTCCAATCCACTTCGGCATAGAGTTTCCTATCTTCCTTTGGTTCAAATCCCTGATGGGGAAACCGTCAGCACCTATCAACCATGGAAGGTCTTTCTGAAGTGTTACTCCGTCATCAGGTTTTCCGCCGTAATATCTTCTGTATGTTAAACCATAAAGATCACCCACAGGTTGTCCGGCAACATATTTCATGGTAACGGCAGAGTTCAGATAACCTGAAAGGCTACCTACCACGATTTCAGGAAGGTCGTCGCGGATAGATTTCACCATGTTCCTGTTTCTGGTGTAGTTTACACTTGCATCCCAGGAGAAATCATTGTTTTTAATTACAGTACCACTTAACACAACTTCAAGACCCTTATTCTCAATTTCACCGGCATTGGTTACATAGCTGGTAAATCCTGTTGCAGGTGAAACCAGTACCGGTATAATCTGGTCTTTGGAATTGAGCTTATAGTAAGTAACGTCTAAGGTTAAACGATCCTGAAGGAATCTCAGTTCGGTACCTACTTCGAATGTATATGTGCGTTCGGGTTTCAGCATCCTGTCTCCACTTGAAGCACTTCTTGTCCACAATACCTGTGAAGTGGAAGTGAGTACGTATGAACCATAATAAGTATTGTTCCTGTAAGGATCGGTATCCTTTCCAATTTCAGCATAGGACCCTCTTACTTTGGCGTAAGTCCACCAGGTGGGCAGTGTTACCATGTCGGATACGATAGCAGATAAGGTGTAAGAAGGATAGAAGAAATCGTTCAGACCCTGAGTAAATACTGAAGTATGGTCTCTCCTGCCGGTTAATGTAAGGAAAAGTTTATTATCCCATCCCGCAGTGAATTCACCGTAAAGGCTAACGATTCTGTATAGTGATTTTTGTTGGGAAGTAGTACGTACTTTGGCGTTGTTGATGGTTAACAGAGTGGGAATATCCAGTTCTGAACCTTCTGCGTTCACCCTGTCGTATTTAGATTCCCTTACCTCATTACCTACCCTTAGGCTGGTAGAAAGTTTACCGTCTAACCAGTCTTTAGTGGCAGTAGCCATCAGGTTAGAGTTGATCAGCCTGTTGTAAAGGCGGTACTCTCTTACAAAACCAAGTCCCATGTCTCCGTGACGCATTTCCCCTACAGTTCCGCGCGGACCTTCTGCATGGTGACGACGCAGGTCATTATACTGGTCAACACCGAGTTTGTAATCGATATCCAGGAAGCTGAATGGTTTATAAGTAAAGGAGATATCTCCAATCATACGGTGAACATCATCCCTGAAAGGGGCACCATAAGTTCCGTAAACCGGGTTGTTGGTAGTACCGTATGATTTCATGGTACCGTCTTCTTTTTTAAAGTCCATTACATTGTGTCTTGGGCTCCAGTAGGTAAGACTCTCATTGTAACGGTTGGCATTTACCCTTGCGCCTCCGGAATTTGAATAATATAAAGAAGGACGGAAGCTGAGTTTTTCACTCAGTTGAAGCTGGCCGTTAATCCTGAAGGAGATGTTCCTGTAATCGGAGAATGGAATCATACCTTCCTGATTGAAGTAAGATACAGAAGACGAAAGCCTTGCCCTTTCAGTTCCTCCGTTCATTGATAATGTAGTACGGAATTGGTTACCTGTCTGGAAACCCTGACCGTAGTGATGATACAGCTTATCGGGGTGAGTGGGGTCGATAGCTTTTGCTTCTTCCACTGTTGGGCCGAATGAAGGCCAGAAATCATCTGGGTTATATTCATAATACCATCCCTGTGAGTATTTGGTTTGTACCTCAGGAAGTTTGTTTACTTCATCCAGACCGTAAGATGTGGTTAACCCTATCTGCATTGAACCGGCTTTGGCAGATTTGGTGGTAATCAGTACCACGCCGTTTGAACCTGCCTGTCCGTAAAGCGCAGTAGCCGCACCCCCTTTCAGTACTGAAATGCTTTCAATATCATCGGGGTTGATATCGGCAGCACGGTTACTCATACCCCTTAATTCTGCCACGTTACCGGCAATGTTGGTAGAGTTATCCATGATGACCCCGTCGATAACGAAAAGGGGCTGGTTGCTCTTACCGGGATCGAGTGATTTGATACCCCTGATCAGGATGGAAGCTCCTTGTCCCGGGGCACCACCACCTGCATTGATTTGCACTCCGGCTATTTTACCTTGTAATGCGTTTACCACGTTGCTCTGTTGCCCAAGCATAATATCTTCATTGGTAACTTCCTGAGTGGAATAACCAAGGCTTCTTTTGGCTCTTTTAATACCAAATGCGGTAACCACCACCTCATCCAGGTCTGCAGATGGGGTTAGCTGAGCATTTACCACATTGGCGTTGCCCACGGCAATTTCTTTTGATTCAAAACCTGCCGCAGAGAAAACCAGTACGGCATTGGAGCCTGATACGGAAATAGAATAATTGCCGTTTTCATCGGCTGAAGTACCCTGGGTACTGCCTTTTACCAGTACCGTAGCCAGCGGAATGGGTTCACCACTGGCAGAAGTAACTTTACCTGTAACCTGCCTGGTTTGGCTTAAGGCCAGCATGGGCAGGCAAATTAGCAAGCATAACTTCAAATAAGCCTTAATTTTTCTCATTAGTAATAGTTTGTTAGTAATGGAATATATAGTTAAGAGTTCATCAGCACTCTTTTAGCTGCTTCATAAGGTAGCCTGCTTTGGAAACAGATACACTAAGCCGGAGGCATTTAAACCGACTTAATCTGTCTGTTTACAAAGCAATAGCATTAAAATCCAACTTATTTTCTGGGAAGATAAAACCCGGCGGAGTTCCGGAAGTTTTCAACTGATAAAAACGGGCAAGCTTTCTCATAAAATATTGTATTTAGTTTTGGCCGGAAAATGTTGTTTTATGCCATTTTCTTCGCATTAAGTTACTTATTTTCTGCAGACAATCATAAATATTTGGCAAAAACTTGCACGACTTCAGATTAAAATCTGCAATTTCTTCAGTTAGGCCATGCCTTTTACAACATAAAACCGACAGTTTGGGTATATCTGGGAGATTGGTTATATTTTTGTGCTTCATTATCCGCGTGTTAACCGGAGAAGATTAAATTATTCGTTCACATTAAATACAATTTATTATGGCATTTACATTACCACCTCTTCCGTATGCTGCGGATGCACTGGAACCATACATCGACAAAGAAACCATGACCGTACACCACGGTAAGCACCATCAGGCTTATGTAGATAACCTGAATAAAGCCATTGCCGGTACCGAACATGAAAATAAATCTCTTGAAGAACTTGTAGCCAGTGCCGGAAGCATAAGTGCTGCTGTAAGAAATAACGGTGGCGGCCACTGGAACCATACTTTCTTCTGGGAAACAATGGCTCCTAATGCCGGCGGAAAACCCTCTGGAGAACTGGCAAAAGCTATTGATGAAGCCTTCGGATCTTTTGAAACTTTCCAGGAAAAATTCAATAATGCCGGTGCAACCCGTTTTGGTTCAGGGTGGGCATGGCTGATTGTAAAAGACGGAAAACTGGAAGTTACTTCTACTCCTAACCAGGATAACCCCCTTATGGATGTTGCTGAAGTAAAAGGTACTCCAATACTGGGTGTTGACGTTTGGGAACATGCCTATTACCTGAAGTATCAAAACAAAAGGCCCGACTACCTCAAAGCTTTCTGGAATGTTATTAACTGGAAGAAAGTGGAAGAAAGGTACAAGGCAGCAAAAAAATAAGTTTATTGTATATTTCTGCTCCCGGTTTATCCCGGGAGCTTTATTTTTTAATAACCCCCCTTATAAAATGAAAATTCAACCAGCACTACTGTTTACCGCATTATTTACTTTAGTCCTTTTCAGTTGTAGCGATAATACCAAGAGAGTATTAATAATGGCCAGCGGAAAAGTTAGCGTTAATAAAAACAATATAACACTGAAAGCCGGTACTACTCATACCGAAGAATATATTACCATTTCCGATGACAACATTCAGGTAAATGGTCCTGATGGCCAGCAGACCATTGCCTTAAGTGAAGGAGGCGGACTGTATATTGTTAACCTGAAAAACGACACCCTGGTAGGAAGTTATCAGCGTGTAGGAACCGACGACAGCCAGAAGAAACTCTCCAGGGCAGAATTAAAAATGCAGCTCGACAGCCTTGCTGAACTTCAGTTAGGCAAAAACGTTAGCCCGGAAAAAAGAAACTATTGGATTCCCCCATACACCGCTAAAAAAATCACAGAAAACAAACTCGCAGATATCTATGGCCCGTTCAGCTCCATTCCCGCTACCCTTTCTCCCGGGAAGGAATATGAAATTTATAAGTTCTATACCAATAAAGGAGTAAATGAAATTATAGAGAAACTGAAACCTCTGGCAGTGGAGGAATTAACAGAACAATAGTCAATTTACGAATTAAGATTAAAGACTTCTATCAGTTTTATAGAGCACGAATTTTAATAGTAAATTAAAAAGACGGTATCTTAAATCAATACAAAACGGGGATTAGAATATACTTCTTCTCCCCGTTTTGTATAAATAGACTTTAAGAATTTTAAATCAATTCGTAATCCCGGATCCTCCGATTCGAAAATTATTAATGTAACGCTCCTTCTTTCTGAAACTCTACATTTTCTTTGATATGATCAGGAAGCTGATCAACAGGAGTAGTGTACATTTCCTTACGGTAGGGATCGTAAGTGTTTCTAAGGTTTTTAAATGAATTCCCATCCCAAAGGAAGGCAATGATAAACCAGATAAATAACAGCGTTGGAAAAACCAGGGTAAGCACGAAGCTTCTCAGTTCATCACCCAGGTGCATGAATATGGCAATGATGTAAAATGCTTTAGCCAATGTAAGGATAACCATCAGCCCTTTGATGAAATACACCATGCCTTGTCCGAAGCTTGGATTAGCATACAGGAACAGACCTAGCCCTACTTCAGCCATGGTTACGAAAAGTAATATCCAGAAAGTTCTCCAAATCCTTTTAGTATTATCAGGTGGGGGATGTGGAAAGGTTACTTCTGGAGCAAATGGATTATGCTGTTGTTGATGTGACATATTCAAATTATTTAAATCCTTTCTTTTACTTTTAGATTAAATAGAAACATAAGAACACAAATACCCAAACCAGGTCTACGAAGTGCCAGTACAGACCGATTTTTTCAATCATCAGGTAATGGCCTTTTCTGTCGAAGTTACCATTGAGGGTCATAATCAATGCAATAATCAGCAGGATAACACCGGTAGTTACGTGCAAGCCATGGAATCCTGTAATGGTAAAGAAGAAATTGGTAAAGTTGGGATTAGCCAGCGTATGGTCAATATTATTGAAAGGATTGGATCCCCACCAGGCTCCTACGTGATAAAGGTGAGTCCATTCCCATGCCTGGCTTCCCAGGAAGAATAATCCACCAATAATCGTAAAACTCAACCATTTAATAACACCCTTCTTATTCATTCTGTGTCCTTCATGTACTGCCAGTACCATAGTTACAGAACTCATAATGAGGATGAAGGTCATCAAACTCACAAATGCAAGTGGAAGGTTGGCATCTCCCATGAAGGGGAATGAATGAAACACATGGTTGGGGTCAGGCCATGAATCGCTTGAAAACCTGACTGTACCATAAGAAATTAGAAAAGCCCCAAAGGTGAAAGCATCACTCAGCAGAAAAAACCACATCATGACTTTTCCATACTCCATGTTATAAGGGCTTTTACCCCCGCTCCACCATTTTTGTTTCCCCGGAATTGCTTGTGCCATGTTACAATATTAATTAAACGTTCTAAACAATTTTATTATCCTGTGATGAGGAAAAATACCAGCAGATAAATCCAGAGGATATCTACAAAATGCCAGTATGTCCCCACCAGTTCAACAGGAACAATGTTATAATATCTGGTTTTCTGATTAAACGATCTTAAAAAAAGAACAATCAGCGCAATAACACCTCCAACAATATGCAGGGCATGCAGGCTGAAAATAACATACAAAAACTGTCCTGCTCCTGCAGTACCTTCAAAAGTTACCCCTTTTGAAAACAAATAGCTGAATCCTAACGCCTGCAGTACCACGAAGATTACTCCCAGCACGGCAGTAAGGGTAATCAGCGTTTTATATTTTCTCATCTGCCTGGAAGCAAATGCCTTTTTGGCCAGAATCATGGTAAGGCTGCTTACCAGAATAATAAAAGTGGAATAATAAAAATGAATGGGTAATTCCACTGTTGACCATCCGGGCATGTTTCCTTTAACAATGTATGCACTGGTAAGGCCGCCAAACATCATTACGATGCTGGCAATACCCAGCCACAGGGCAAACTTGTGCGGATGTATCTTTTTATTTTGATTTACCACCAGTTCCGACATCACAATTTTTTTTTAATATTTCTATGATATATTCTTATCGGCCAGCAATGCAAAAAACACAATGGCCAGATAAAAATAGCTGCTAAACATTACTCTTCTTGCCGCCTTAGGAGTCATTTCCCTGAACAGCCTTACGCTTTGAATCACCATAAAAATATTGGCGGCCAGCACAATATAAAAACTGATGATTCCGGTAATGCCTGTCAGAAAAGGCAACATCCCTGCAGGTATCAGGATCATGGAATACATGATGCTTTGAATAGCCGAATACCTGGTGGGTCCTGCTACCGATGGAAGCAACCTGAATCCTGCTCCTTCATAATCTTTATATGCCAGCCATGCGATAGCCCAGAAATGCGGGAATTGCCAGAAAAACTGAATAGCAAAGAGTGCCCAGCCACCTGCGGAAATCTCATCCTGTCCGGCTACCCAGCCTATGAGACAAGGTAATGCGCCCGGAATGGCTCCCACAAATACCGATAAAGAACTCTTCTTCTTCATGGGCGTATACCAGTAGGCATACAAAACCCAGCTTAAAAGGGCAATTCCTGCTGAAAGTAGGTTAAAGTACACTGCAAAAATCAGCAACCCCACAATAAGCGAGATAATGGCAAAGGTCCAGGCTTCATTTTCCGACATCCTTCCGGAAGCCAATGGCCTGGAAGCAGTGCGCTTCATTTTGGCATCTGTATCTTTCTCAATTATCTGGTTAACAGCATTGGCCGATCCAGTTACCAGCATACCTCCAAGGAAGAGCAGGGCAATCATACCCCAGTTATACTCTACCACTTTCGGTGCCACCAGGTAACTGATAACGGCGGAAAAAACCACCAGAAAACTGAGGCTGAATTTGATCAGCAGCCTGTAATCTTTCAGCTTGTCAGCGAATGTAAAAGAACTTGTTTTTTTCTCTTCTCCCACGCCTTTTCTACACTCCTTTTTATTGGTTTTCAATTAGTGCGACGACTCGTTAGGGCTAATGGGCTCAGTTTGTGGAATGAAATCACGTCCGTCTTTGCTGTAATCATAAGGCCAGCGATGCACTTCAGGAATTTCTCCTTCCCAGTTTCCGTGTCCGGGCCTGATAGGAGTTGTCCATTCCAGGGTATTGGCATGCCATGGGTTTCTGGTAGTCACCAGGCGGCCTTTAAAGATGGAATAGAAGAAGTTGAACACAAACAGCAACTGAACGGCAAATACCACAATTGTTACTATCGAGATGAATTTATTCAAACCTTCAAACTGGTTGAATGAAACCCACTGGGAATAATCGTAATACCTTCTGGGCATCCCGGCCAGACCTTCATAGTGCATTGGCCAGAAAATCAGGTAAGCACCAACCAGGGTTACCCAGAAATGAATGTAAGCCATGGTATTATTCATATACCTGCCAAACATTTTGGGGAACCAGTGATAGATGGCTGCAAACATTCCAAAGAATGCAGATACACCCATTACGATATGGAAGTGTGCAATGACGAAGTAAGTATCGTGAAGGTGAATATCCAAAGTAGAGTTACCAAGGAAGATACCGGTAAGACCTCCTGAGATAAACAGGCTCACGAAACCAATTGAGAACAGCATACCGGGAGTAAACCTCAGGTTACCCCTCCAAATAGTAGCCAGCCAGTTGAACACTTTGATTGCAGACGGAACGGCAATCAACAGGGTAAGCAACACAAATACTGATCCTAAGAATGGGTTCAAACCTGAAACGAACATGTGGTGAGCCCATACCAGGAATGAAAGCACGGCAATACCAAACATAGAAGCCACCATTGCAAGGTAACCGAAGATGGGTTTCCTGGCGTTCACACTCATTACTTCCGATACCAGACCCATCGCAGGAAGAATAATGATATATACTTCAGGGTGGCCAAGGAACCAGAACAAGTGCTGGTAAAGGATGGCGCTACCACCTTCGTGAGGCAGTGCAGTATTGGTACTTGCTATAAAGATGTCAGACAGGTAGAAACTGGATCCTGCATGACGGTCGAAAAGCAACAGAATAAAACCTGATAACAGTACAGGGAATGAAAGCAGACCAAGCACGGCAGTGAAGAACAGCCCCCATACAGGCAGAGGCATTCTGGTCATAGTCATTCCTTTCGTACGCAGGTTAAGTACGGTAGATATATAGTTCAAACCACCGAGCAACTGAGAAACCACGAACAATGCAAGACTGATCAACCAGAGGTCAACACCGGTTTTGGAACCGGGTGAAGCATCACCAATTGCAGAGAGCGGAGGATAAGCAGTCCAACCACCACTGAAAGGACCGGTTTGTACAAAGAATGAACACAGCATTACGATACTGGCAGTAAAGAAGAACCAGTAAGAAAGCATGTTCATAAACGGAGAAGCCATATCCCTGGCACCAATTTGAAGCGGAATGAGGAAGTTGGCGAATGTACCACTCAATCCCGCAGTAAGCACAAAGAATACCAGTACGGTACCATGCATGGTAACCAGAGCATAATAAGCCTCAGGAGTAATTTTACCCTCTGCAGTCACCCACCATCTTCCGAGAATATCGGACAGCCAAGGGAAAGTTTCACCTGAAAAACCGATTTGAAGACGGAAAAGTACCGACATCAGTCCACCCAAAATTGCCCAAACAATACCGGTAATCAGGAACTGCTTGGCAATCATCTTGTGATCCTGAGAGAATATATACTTAGTGATAAAATTTTCGTGATGATGATGAACATGATGGTCATCATGGTGCAATTCATGAGTTGTAACTAAATCCTGGTGACCATGCATTGCTGCTTCATTGCTCATGATTCGTGAGATTTTTTAGATAATGTAATACGTTTTCTAAAGTATTCCGTTTTAATCTATTTAGCCATTGCCACTGCTGTACTGTCGGCCGCAGGGGCTTCAGTACCTTCTTCATCAGGGAAGGCGAGTTTATAGTTGGGGATTTGTTTTGCTCTCCACAATATAAATTCATCCCTGGTTACCACTTTAATTACTCCTTTCATGGAATAGTGGCTGTTACCGCACATCTGGTCGCAGGCAATTTCATATTCGAAATTGGGATTTCCGGTAATTTGCCTCATCTCCTCGGTTGTATACTTTGGAGTAAAGGTAAGCCTTGTTGGGATACCGGGAACTGCGTCCATTTTCATCCTGAAATGAGGCAATCCAACACTGTGCACTACGTCCCTGGAGTTAATAATCAGTTCCACGGGTTCGTCTTTTACCAGATACAGCGCTTCTGTGGTAACAATATCGTCATGGGCGTTTTTATCTTCCCATATTAAACCAAGCATGTTATTGTCAACATCTGATATAGCCCTGAAATATTTTTTACCGAAGGTATTATCCTTTCCGGGGTATCTGTAAATCCAGTTAAACTGGCGTCCGGTAATTTCAACCTGAGCAGCACCTTTTGGAGCAGCACCGGTCATGTTATACCAGTAATACAAACCAAAACCTACCAATATACAAAGTACGATGGTGGGAATGGTTGTCCAGATTATTTCCAGGGTATTGTTATGAGGATAGTAATAAGCTGTTCTTTTCTCGGAATACTGATACTTATATGCAAACCAGAAAAGCAGAATCTGAGTGATGAAGAATACCAGGCCGGTGGCAGCAAGGGTAATCCTCAGCATATTGTCCACTTTCTCACCATGGTCGGAGGCGGAAGGGAACGGCATTAATGTTTTGTGGTAAAGAAGGTTGTGGCACCATCCCAAAGCTACAAGGCCCAGAACGAGAAACACCACCATCAGAAATCCATTCACCCTGTTGCTTTGTTGAAAAGATTTCTTTTCTCCTTTAAGCACAGATACGTACTCACTGGCCTTTGCAATCTGAAATGTGATTATAAAGCCTAATCCGAGTATCAGTAAGAGAAAAATAGCTGTTGTTGACATGATTTTTCAGATATTTTTATACACTCAATCAGTTAAATACTCCTTTATTCACTAGGTATGGTGAATAATACTTTCCTTGATATAAGGATGGTTCTTCACTTCCAATGGATGTTTATTCAATGCTTTACCCGTTACCAGCATAATCACTCCGACAAATCCGAGTGCCAGACCAATATCGAATAAGTTCAGCACCACATGGTCGGGAGATACTGAAGCAAAAATCAGCTGATGGAAGTTGAGCCATTGGCCGAAAATTACCAGCATTGCCATGATGGTCACAGTAGTATAGTTTCTTTTTGAACCTCTTCTCATCAGAATCAGCAAAGGAGCCAGGAAGTTGATGAGGAAGCTGAACCAGAATATACCGCTGTAAGTACCGGTGGCTCTGTTGTTGTAATAAACTGTTTCTTCAGGAATGTTAGCGTACCAGATCAGCATGAACTGGGAGAACCACAGGTAAGCCCAGAATATGGAGAAAGCAAACAGAAACTTACCCAGGTCATGTAAATGCTCCTGATTCACATAAGGCAGGTAGTTTTTGTTTTTCAGGTACACCACAAAAAGGATGATCAGCGCAATACCGGGCTGCCAGGTACTTGCGAAGCTAAACCAGCTGTACATGGTAGAATACCAGTGTGCGTCTATACTCATCAGCCAGAACCATGGAGTTACTGACATTGCGGTTAAAGCAAATAATACGATATACAGAGCCGCCCAAACGGTGGTGCGGAAAACGTATTTACTTTTCTCTTCTTTAGTCTCAAGAGGTTTTTCATCAAGTTCCAGTGAAATTTTCCTCATTTTCCATCCGAGCAGAGACCAACCGCCAATGGTAACAATTGTCCATACAGTGAAAAATCCGGAATTCAGGAACCCGCTTTTACCCCTGATGATGGCATCAGTTTCAAGAGTATGCTTGTCAGTCCAGTGATATATATGGCTCATGTCTGAACCTCCAAAAACAATGGAAAGAAGAACTACCAGCGCAAGCAATCCGATTACGGGTACACAGGAAGCAATTGCTTCAGGAACCCTGCGGAATGCGAGTTGCCATCCTCCGTGAGCAAGTGTGGTTGCAGCCACGAAGAACATACAGGTATTCACTACCATCAGGAAGAAAACGCTGTTTTGCAGTAATGCAGCCCAAAACCTTGTTTTATCATGCACATCATCACTGGCTCCGTACATGATGTATCCTATTATCAAAGCCAGTATACCTGCTCCTGTAAGCCCTAAAGACCAGGTTCTGTAAGTTTTCGGAGTATTAAAATATTCTAAATTAGCCATCATCAAAATTTTATATACTTAGGTCTTTCTTCTTCAGTTTACTTTTTGGCTTCAGCTTGTTTGTCCTTAATATAATGAACAAGCATCCAGCGCTGGGTGGTTGTAAGTTGCGGACCATAAGGACCCATCATACCTTTTCCGTAGGTAATGGAATAGAACATTTGCCCGGCGGGCATGTTCACCACAATCTCGTCGGCCAGCAGGTTTCTTGGTGCTGCGGCATACGGACCGTTTCCACCTTTGTACAGAGGACCGTTTCCGTCCAGATTGGATCCGTGACAAATACCGCAGTGAATCAGATAAAGCCTTTCAGCTTCCACTCTCTGATCATTCGTCAGTGGAGGCAGAGGGTTGGGTACTGACATAGAAGCTTTATAATTGGTTTCTTCACCGGGAGTATCCTGTGCATAAGGGAATGGATATGCCTCACCTCTTTTGATGGTACCGGCCACAGGCTTCCTGGTATAGTTAATACCTTGCTCCTGCAGGGCTTCGGTACTGCTATAAGTTTCCAGTGCACGGCTATAGGCCATATCGGGCATGTATATCTTTCCCGGATCACGCTGAGGGCCGGACGAACAGCCCACCATTCCGGCAACAACTACTGATAATGCTATAATCGATACTTTTCTCATTGTCTATAAAATTATCAGATAACCGCAGGTTCTCTGTTTTCGTATAATTTGTCTTCTTTAGCGTAAGTTCCCAGCCACCAGCCGTCTTCAGCTACCTGTACATTCACATCAATGGCACCAAGGGATTTCAGTTTTTCCGCAATTTCGTTTTCGTTTGATTTGGAAGTACATTCAATCACCATCACCATCAGGTCGTCGGTAGACCTTAAGTGAAAATGATGCTTCTTCACAAACGGAGCCAGCTGGCAGAGATAACAAAAAGTAAGCACCATACCTACTGCAGAGAATAATACAGTAAGCTCAAACAGGATAGGTATCCATGCAGGCAGGGCGAAATGAGGCTTGCCTCCGATATCCAGTGGCCAGTCGGTAGTAAAAGCCCAGGTAATGAAGGATAAACCTACCAGAAAACCTGTGGTACCGTAAACAAAACCGGCTGTATGCAAGCTGGTATCTCTCAGTCCCATTGCCTGATCCAATCCGTGAATAGGAAAGGGTGTATATACATCATGAAGCTTGTAACCGCTCTTCCTTACAGTTTTCACTGCATCGAAAAGCTGTGCTTCTTCCGTAAATCCTCCAACTACAAATTTTTTAACTGCCATTGTTTTAATAATTACTTGTTTCGATTTTTCTTATTAATGATGATGAGCAGCAACTACTTTTTTATAAAAGTCATCGGTTGACATTTCTTCCAGGTCGCTAACACCTGCTTTATAGTTGTCTCCTGATTTCTTCAGAATATGCTTGATTTCTGCAATCGCAATTACGGGGAAGAATTTGGAGAACAGGAAGTAACAGGTGAAGAACAGTCCGAATGTTCCGAGATAGAAGCCAATCTCCCAAATGGTGGGTGAATAGTACACACTCCAGGAACTTGGCAGATAGTCTCTGTAAATTGAGGTAACGATAATCACGAAACGCTCAAACCACATTCCTATATTCACAATAATAGACATGAAGAATGTAACGGTGATGTTTCTTCTGAGCTTCTTAAACCAGAAAATCTGCGGAGAAATCACGTTACAAGCCATCATCAGCCAATAGCTCCATCCATAGGGGCTGAAAGGATTTACCCTGTTTTCCAGGAATGCCCATCCTTCATATTTGTTCATACCATACCATGCCACGAAAAGTTCGGTGAGGTAGGCAATTCCTACAATGGAACCTGTAAGAACAATAATCTTGTTCATTACATCAATATGCTCAATAGTAATATATTCCTGAAGGTTCAGCACTTTTCTGGTAATCACCAGAAGAGTTTGTACCATCGCAAATCCTGAGAAGATCGCACCGGCAACGAAGTAAGGCGGGAAGATGGTAGTGTGCCATCCCGGAATTACTGAAGTAGCAAAGTCAAAAGATACCACAGTGTGTACTGAAAGTACCAGTGGTGTACTCAACCCTGCCAGTACCAGTGAAAGGCTTTCATGCCTTTGCCAGTGCTTGGTGGAACCGGTCCAGCCAAAAGACAGCAGGCCGTACATATTCTTTCTCCATTTCAGTTTTGCCCTGTCCCTTACAGTTGCAAAATCGGGAATAAGACCGGAATACCAGAATAATAATGATACGGTGAAATAAGTTGAAATCGCAAATACGTCCCAAAGCAGTGGTGAGTCGAAGTTCACCCAAAGAGGTCCCCTTGTGTTGGGATAAGGCAATACGAAGAACGCCATCCATACCCTACCCATGTGCCAGATAGGAAACTGGCCCGCACACATTACCGCAAAGATGGTCATCGCCTCTGCCGCACGGTTTACCCCTGTTCTCCATCCCTGACGGAACAACAGGAGGATTGCAGAAATCAGGGTTCCGGCGTGACCGATACCTACCCACCATACGAAGTTGGTAATATCCCAACCCCATCCAATGGTTCTGTTAAGGTTCCACTGGCCAACACCATAAGTCACCTCTCTGTACAGGGAATAAACTCCAAAGAGCAATAATGCCACGGAGACAAGAAATCCTGTCCACCACAATTTGCTGGGCTTTGCTTCAATAGGACGCACAATATCCTCCGTAACCTGGTGGTAGTCTTTATTTCCTTCCACCAGCGGATTCCTTACCTGGGATTCGTACTTTATTAATGCCATACAATTTGAGCTTTGAGCAGGGTAATGAACTACCCAATCTTCAATGTCTTAATTTTATTTCCAAATAATCAGGAGTTCCACTCCACTTTATTAATGATGTTCAACTTCTTGTGGCTTCTGTGCTTCAATAGCCTCAGGAACGTTCAGTTCGGCATTTCTCACTTTAGCCAGATAGTTCACATTAGGCAGGGTATGAATTTGCTCAAGAGCAAAGTATATCCTGTTGTTGTTTTCTTTTCTGGTTTTGCTGATGGCGCTTTCAGCGTTGTTCACGTTTCCGAATACGATAGCATCGGCCGGACAAGCCTGAGCACAAGCTGTTGTTACGTCGGCATCTGTAAGCGGACGGTTTTCTTTCTTCGCTTTCAGCTTACCTTCCTGTAACCTTTGAACACAGAAAGAACATTTCTCAATCACACCACGGCTACGTACGGTAACATCAGGGTTCAGTACCATCCTGGTGAGATCTTCGTTCATCATCAGTACGCTGTCGTCGAGCTTACCAACACCGCTGAACTTCTGGTTGTTTTTGAAGCTGTCGGCACCGGTGTAATCAGCCCAGTTGAAACGACGTACTTTATAAGGACAGTTGTTGGCACAATATCTTGTACCGATACAACGGTTATATACCATTTGGTTGAGTCCCTCGCTGCTGTGATTGGTAGCAGCTACCGGACATACGTTTTCGCAGGGTGCGTTGTCGCAATGCTGACAAAGCATAGGCTGGAATACAGTCTGTATGCTGTCGGCATCATGAGGATCTCCACTGAAGTATCTGTCGATTCTCAGCCAGTGCATATCGTGGAAGCGCAATACCTCGCTCTTACCCACAACAGGAACGTTGTTTTCAGCTGTACAAGCTACCACACAGGCTCCGCAACCAAAGCAGCTGTTGAGGTCGATAGACATTCCCCAGTGAATTCCCGGCCTGTCATGCAAAGGATAGGGCGAACCGTCTTCACGGAACCCTTCCAGTCCTCCCCAGTGAGCCAGTTCGGCAGCTCTTTTATCCAGAACAGTGTTTGGCCTTTCTTTCAGTACATCCAGAGAAACTTCCCTGATTACCTCAAGCCTGCCCTCGTAAGAGTTGTGGGTTTGGTTCTGGGCTACGTCGTATTTTTTACCGGTTTTTTCAAGCGTTACAGTTCCCGGATTCCATCTGATGGTACCATCTGCAAAGGCGGCAAATCCGAATACGTTTTTACCCACATTTACAACAGCACGGCCAATGTTTTTGGCAGTATCTTCAGGATTTTGACTTTGCCTTCCGTAACCCACGGCAACGGCTACGGTGTCTTCCTGCATACCGGGAATAATCAGGGCCGGAAGCTCAACTGATTTGTCACCCAGAGTAAGTTTCAGCACATCTTTCTTCGGATGTACCTCGTAGTTATTGGCATCGCGTTGTTTGGCAATGTCGATACCCAGGATTTCTTTACCCAGTTTGGGTGAAATCATTATGTAGTTATCCCAGGTAGCCTTGGTGATGGGATCAGGCAATTCCTGCAGCCAGGGGTTGTTGGCAGAAGAACCGTCACCCATGGCAACATTTTGATATAATACCAGTTCAATACCGGAGCCGGAGGCATTTCCTACAGCAGTAAGTGCGGAAGCTACGGCAGAACTGTTATAATTTCCTGCAGAAACCGAAGCAGAGGCCGGTTCAACCACACCGTCTTGTAATGCCTTCATGTATAATTCTGAAGAACCCAGGCGTGAAGTCCAGTACCTCTTGTGATAGTCGTAATAAGATTCGGTTGATCCTGTGTATACCAGCAGAGATTCTTCAAACTGCCTGGTTGCAAACAATGGAGCAATGGTGGGTTGCATCATGCTGATGTAACCTGATTTGTATTCGGCATCTCCCCAGCTTTCCAGGAAATGGTTAACGGGGATGATATATTTACAAAGTTCTGCTGTTTCATCCTGTTTGGAGGTGAAAGCCACCGTGGTTTTTACTTTTCCTAAAGCTGCTTTGAAGGCTTCGGCATTGTAGTAATCGTAAGCAGGGTTTACTCCGTAAATGAACAGGGTATTTACATTTCCTGCATTCATTTCGGAAACAAGTGCATTGACATCGGCATCATTGCCTTGTTTGGTAAGCAACGGAGCAGACCAGTCGATGGTAGTGCCATATGCGCCGATTGCAGCGTTGATGGCGTTTACGATCAGTTGAATGTTGGTATCGTTGGAACCGCAAACCACAAGGGCTTTTCCTTTATTGTTGTTTAAGTCTGCGGCAACTTTTTCTATAGCTGCTTTCAGCTTTTCGCTGGCAATACCCGACACACCGTTTCCGCTAACTGCACTCAGCAGGGCTTTTGCGATAGCGCCAGTTTCTGATGGTTTGTGAGTAAAGCGCTCATCGGCATTGGAACCGGTCATGCTCATATAGCTTTCAAACTGATAATGCTTACTCATTTCAATTCTGTCTTGAGTAAGTTTTCGGGTTTGAGCAAAGAGCTTTTGATATTCTACGGGGTTAACCCATGTTCCCAGGAAATCAGCGCCAAGGCTAACCACTACACTGGCTTCATTGAATTTGTAGGAAGGGATGGCTCTGATTCCGAAGCTTGCCTGGTTTGCATTCAGGATACCGCTGTAAGAAACAGCATCGTACTGAATGTGGCGGCTTCCGGGATATTTATTCAGGAAATCTTTAATGATTTGTTTGGCAGAAGGAGATGTAATGGTATTGGTCAACAGCACAACAGGACCGTTTCCGATCTCCTGCATAATCTGCTTATCCAGTTCTTCCACTGCTATGGCAGTACCGTTGGCTTTGGGGAAGCGCAGCCTGGCGGTATCATACAAGTCAAGCACTGAAGCCTGAACCCTTGCACTGGTAGCACCTTTATATACAGAGGAAAGCGTGTTTCCTTCAATTTTAATAGGACGTCCGTCTCTTACTTTGGCCACAACAGGTACCACATCGCCATGACCCACGTAAGTGGTAGCATAATAATCAGCAACACCGGGAGTTACATCCTGAGGCCTGTTTAAGTAAGGAATAGCCTTATTTACAGGGGTTTCGCAACTGGCTGCAAGAGCTGCTGCAGCTGTACTAAAGCCAAGGTATTTCAGAAAATCACGACGAGAAGTGGAACCTTTCTCTTCAGCGATTCCTTCATCACCCACCGGCAGATCTTCCCTGAATTCATTACCGGCAAGTTCATGAAAATATTCGCTATCGGTTAATTCTGAAAAACTTTGCCAATATTTTTTGTTAGCCATATTCAAAATTTTTCCCAAAAACTCTGAGAGTTCTTTTTAATTCCTACAAGATTTCTAGAAGCTTTATCGCTCGTTCTGAATTAATAATGACATTTTTGACAATCCAGTCCGCCAATTTCTTCAACAGTCACATTCTTTCTCTTTCCGGTTCTGATTTCTTCATGATACTTTTCATAAAGGCTGTAGAACTTGTTGCCTTTTTCTCCGGAAGCATCTACAAAGTTGACATTGGTTTCCCTGTGACAGTTAACGCACCATCCCATGCTCAGGTCGCTGAACTGGAATACCTCATCCATTTCCTGGATGTTGCCATGACAGGTTTGACATTGAACCTGACCTGCAACGGTGTGTTGTGAGTGGTTAAAGTACACGTGATCGGGAAGGTTGTGGATTTTTACCCATTCAATTGGCTTGGGTGCTTTGTCGTAAGAGCGGGTATCAGGATTCCATCCTGCATACTCGTATAATTTCCTGATTTCGGCAGTACCATCCACCTTAGTTCCGTCTTCGCGGTAAAGTTGCGGACCTGTATATTCATTAATAGCCATATGGCAGTTCATACAGGTATTTACAGATGGAATGGTAGCATGCTTGCCTTCGGTAGCACCACCGTGGCAATACAGACAGCTGATTTGATTATCCCCTGCGTGCACTTTGTGGGAATAGAAAATCGGCTGCTCAGGCATATAGTTTTGTTCACGGCCCAGGTCAATGGCACCTTTTACTACAAGGTAACCACCCACCACAAATAATATGAGAGTGGTAAGGGCAATGTAGGCCTTATTTCTATAGAAAGGAACAGGCTCGAAAGAAGGAACACCTTCCTTATCATCTGCGAGTTTCCTAAGGTTGTTGTTAACGGTTAATAATACAAGGGCAATTACTGCCAGAATCAGTGTGAGGATACCAAACAGAATAGAGTTGTCTGATTCGGTTACAACCGGCCCGCCAGCACCTTCGTCCTTAATGGCAGTGGGAGCAGGAACAGAGTTGATATAATCAACAATGGCATCAATTTCCTCATTGCTTAAGGTAGGAAATGCCATCATCACCACGCCACCATACTGGTCTTTCAGCTTTGATGTATATTCATCATTAGCCATGTAGGCAGCAGGGTTCTTAATCCATTTGTACAACTCCTGACGGTCGCCCCAGGGTCCGCGGGATTCTAAACCAGACAGGGCCGGGCCAGCAAGGTCTTTATGCACACCATGACAGGAAGCACAGTTTTGCTGGAAAAGCTGCGCACCGTCTTGCGCGGAAAGCTGAAGACCCAGACTTAAAAAACCAATCAGGAAAAAACTGAATAACGCCCTTCTTCGACTTGTTCTTTGATCAATCATATCAATTGAATATGATGTAATTATGTGGAAAAATCTCCGGTTTTAGGTGCAAAAATAAGACAGGATTTTAACAAAACTGCAACAAGGCTGACTTTTTTTTAACCCGCTACCGGCGCGGGTTTCAGAGGATTAAATACCATTCGGTCGGCTTATATTCATTTTTTTTGTCATAAAACCGTCAAAAAAATTATGTGGAAAACTTATCTGTCTTTGGGGCAAAATTTTCCGCTTTTTGAAAGTCTTTACCGTTTAAAAGACTGTTTTTTGCAATCCGAACTTCGGTTTTTCACCTTTACCAAAAGAAAATATTAACGAAAATTCCTGCAACTTCTTCCGCTTTTGTGGGGAAATTGCAGGATTTAATCTCAAAAGCCTCAGGCAGTAATGTTTAACAAGTTAAAAGCGAAATGGAAGGTTAGCGGTACCCGGTTTATTCTTATCATGTGCGTTTTTGCCATTACCGGAACCACCACCGCCTGGATGACCCGTCAGATAACCATTTGGCTCGATATCAGCAAAGGCTCCCCGGAATACTGGCTGCTGAAACTTGGTGTGCTGCTCATCGGCTACTGGATACTTATATTATTAATAGCATTACCCTTCGGCCAGTTTAAATTTTTCTGGGAATATGAAAAAAAAGTCTGGCGTCGCATGACCGGACAAACCCGGAGGGAACGCAAAAAAGCTGAAGAAAGCCAAAAAAATCAGGCATCGCAGGTGCAAAAGTCCGAACTGTCATAGCTTAACTTTGACCGATGGAGAATATTATCATTTTTGCTTCAGGATCAGGAACCAACGCAAAAAATATTATTGAGTACTTTAAGCAGAAGGGAAACATCCGCGTTGCAGCCATTTTTTGCAATAAACCTCAGGCAGGTGTTGTAGACATAGCCAAAAATGAAAATATTCCCTGTATTATTATAGAAAAAGAAGCTTTTTTCAGGGGCCACTCCTATTTACCCGAAATCAAAAAATATAACCCTGTTTTAATAGTACTTGCGGGATTTCTTTGGATAATACCTCCTGCCATCATTCAGGAATACCGTGGAAGCATTATTAACATACATCCTGCACTTTTACCTAAATACGGAGGAAAGGGATTCTACGGAAAATTTGTGCACGAGGCAGTAATTGCCGCCGGAGAAAAAGAATCCGGTATTACCATTCATTATGTAGATGAAGTGTACGATCACGGCGATGCCATCTTCCAGGCAAAATGCGAAGTGCTTCCGGAAGATTCTCCCGATACGCTTGCAGCCCGTATCCACCGACTCGAGTATGCGCATTTCCCTGTTGTTATAGAAAAGCTGGTTTCACAAAAAATTCAAAAATCGGCATAGCAACAGCCGCTCCAATGGGCAGGTCTTCGTATATTAACCCGGTGAAACCCGGATTGTTCATTTTTGCTGTATTGTTATTGCTCACACCAACTGCCGATGCCCAGGAAAAGGTAAGGGTTTCGGGTAGAGTATACGATATGTCGCAATCCAACCCCCTTGAAGCTGTAAGTGTGGAATCTTCTTCAGGTGGGTTTACCATTACCGATTCATTAGGCCGCTTCAGCATAATAGTAAATGAAACCGATTCCATTTGGTTTTCCTACCTGCAAAAACCCACTCCGAAATATCCGGTTAACACCATTAAAAACCCTTCCAATTTTGAAATAGCACTCCATGTAAACATGGTGCAATTAAAAGAGGTGCGAATTGTACCCAAAAACTACAGGCTCGACTCCATTCAAAACCGTAAGGAATATGCAGATGCTTTTAATTATAAAAAGCCGGGAATAGGATCGGCACTGGACCTCTCTCCCGGAGGTGGCGTGGGACTGGACATTAATCAACTTATTGAAATGTTTCAGTTTGGAAAAACCCGCAGGATGCTGAATTTCCAGCAAAGGCTATTGCGAGAGGAAGAAGAAAAATACATTGCTCACAGGTTTAGCCGCTCGCTTATCATAAAACTCACAGGATTGCAGGCTCCTGAGCTGGATACCTTTATTAAAATCTACACTCCTCCTATAGAATTTATACGTGCAGCCAATGAATATGAAATAGGAGAATACATCCAGAAATGCTATGCCCATTATGTAAAATATAAACAGTACAGGAAAGCCATAGAAGGAAGGAAAGAAGAAAATCAGTAATTATTTTCTTCAAAGAAAATTTTATTCTGGAATTTTATTGAAGACTTTTCGGATAATAGGTTTACCTAATCTTTATTCATCTACCAAAAATCAAAATATATGCGATTACTTTTCCTGCTCACCGTTTTCCTTTTTAACATTATTGCTCTCCCTGCACAATCTGTCATTCAAACGAATCCTGATCCTGCAGCGGCAGGGTTTGATAAGGAAAGGCTTACGAGGCTGGATAATTATTTTAAGGAACAAATTGAAAAGGAAAGAGCTCCGGGAATTGCAGTACTGATTGTAAGAAACGGGAAAGTTGCATATCATAAAGCATTTGGATATAACGATGATGAAAAAAAACAACCGCTGGATAAAAATGCCATATTCAGAATTGCCAGCCAGACGAAAGCCATTACATCTACTGCGATAATGATGTTGTATGATGAAGGCAAATTCCTCTTAAACGACCCGGTTTCCAAATACATCCCCGAGTTTGCCAATGCAAGGGTGATAGACAAATTCAACCTGGAAGACACCAGCTTTACAACTGTTCCCGCCAAAAGGCAGGTAACCATTCACGACCTGCTGACCCACACCAGCGGAATTGGCTATGCCTTCATCGGATCAAAAGAAGCCAATGCATTATATGCCAAACATAATATAACGGCAGGAATAGGAATACGTTCCGGTGACCTTGCAAGAGATATGCGAACACTGGGAACCCTCCCTTTGTTTCATCAGCCCGGAGAAAAATGGACATACGGATTGAATACAGATATTTTGGGATACCTGGTAGAAGTATTATCCGGGCAAACGTTAGATGAATTTTTCCGCAAAAGGATTTTCGAACCCCTTGAAATGAATGATACTTATTTCCTTATTCCAAAAGAAAAAGCACACAGGCTGGCCACCTTATTCATTCCCGATTCTACCGGAAAATTCAAAGCTTATAGAGAGGGTATATTAGGTGATATGGATGGTAACTATCCCCTTGGAAGCCTTAAATATTATTCAGGCGGAGGAGGATTGTCTTCTACCCTGCTTGATTATGCGAAATTTTTACAGATGTATCTGAACGAAGGAGAATATAATGGGAAAAGATTGTTGGCTAAGAATACCGTGAGGATGATATTATCCAATCAAATAGGCGGACTTAACCTCGGATTTAATAAATTCGGGCTCGGCTTCTTCCTGGTAGAACCCGCAGATGCAGCAAAAACACCGTGGAATCCGGGAACATTTGGATGGGGCGGAGCTTTTGCCACTTCCTATTGGGCAGACCCGAAGGAAAAGCTGATCGGATTATTATACAAACAAATCTGGGGCGATCCTAACGGAGAAATTGCCGAATATTTTAAAGTGTTAACTTATCAGGCCATAAATAATTGACATGAACGAACAAACGAAACTTGGCATAGGAACAAGGTTACAGCATACCTTATACGGACCGGGAGTAATCGTGGGCATCAAATATGCCACCTACCTGATTTCATTTATTCATCATGGTATAAAAGAAATTGAGAAAACCGATAATAACCTCGATGAAATCATTCCTGAAAACGTCACTCCGGAAGTGGAAACGCATTCTGAAACAGAAGCTTCCTTACTGAAAATTTTAAGAATGTGGGGCGGAATTACCGAGGTTGTTCCAATGGCTGAAAAATGGAGAGGAGGAACCCTGATAATCCAGCCCAAAGACCCTTCACTGAAACCCAAGGAAGTTCCAATTGACGTGTTTTTTCATAAAATCGTGATGCTGCGAGACAGGTTAAGGGTAATGGAGCAGCAGATTAATGCTCACAAATTGTTAAGCGATGATGACAAAGTAAACCTTCAGCAATATATCACACGCATATATGGCACCCTGACAACTTTCAATGTTTTATTCAGAGAAAAGGAACACTGGTTTGTCGGAGAAAAATCTGGAACAGCAGAATAATGAATGACATGAAAAGAATTTTTATTTCCATGGCGCTGGCCATTGCCGGCATAACAGTATCCGCACAGAAAAAATTCATACTTGCCGATACCCATAATGATGTATTGTCGGGGTATGTACTTGATGGTCATCCATTCGACAGCGATCTTTCTTCCATGGCGCATTCCGATTTAAAAAGAATGCAGGAAGGTGGCGTAAGCATTCAAATGTTTTCCATCTTTTGTAATGAGCGATATGGCAAAGGACGTGCTTTTAAGAGAGCGTTGGAGCAAATAGACTCCCTTGATGCGGTAGTAAGGCGAAATCCGGATAAAATGATGGATGTTCGAGATTATAAATCTCTAAAGAAGGCTTTGAAATCTGGAAAGCTTGCCGCTATGAAAGGTGTTGAAGGCGGCCACATGATAGAAGATTCCATGGAATATCTCGATTCTCTTTATAAAAGAGGAGCACGTTACCTCACCCTTACATGGAACAATAGTACTTCATGGGCAAGCTCTGCTGCAGATGAAGCATCAAGCAAAACTGAAAATCCGGGGTTAAACGAATTCGGCAGACAGGTGGTAAGAAGAATGAATGAACTGGGTATGATGGTGGATATCAGCCATGTAGGTCCTGAAACGGTTAAAGATGTTCTGGAAATTACTACCAAACCAATCATAGCCTCCCACAGCTCTGTTTACAGTATTTGCCCGCACCCCAGAAACCTTACCGACGAGCAACTGAAAGCCATTGCAGCCAACGGAGGTGTGGTGTTTGTAAACTTCTATTCGGGCTTTCTCGACAGCAGCTATAACCGCAACAAGGCAGCCATTCAGGATAAATACCGCAAACAGGTAGATTCATTAAAGCAATTGAATAAAACAGGATATTTTATAGACGAGTGGCTGGCAAAAGAATATCCTCAGGAATTTGAGGCCATTCGTCCGCCTTTATCCTTACTGGTTGACCATATTGATCATATTGTGAAAGTAGCAGGCATCAACCACGTAGGCATTGGTTCTGATTTCGATGGAATAGAATCAGCGCCAAAAGGACTAAACGGTGTGCAGGATTATCCCCACCTCATTAAAGCGCTTAAGGAAAGGGGTTATACCAACAAACAAATTCATAAAATCACCGGCAAAAACTTTATAAGGGTATTCAAAGCCAACCAAAAAAATCAGGAATCAGGAAGAAACCATTCCTGATTCCTGATTACGATTTCTCCACTCAGTAATTATAAAGTTTGTCAACAGTTTCTTCCAACCTTGCTTTTGCCAGGAAATTCTTCTCCAGTTCCACGTTAAAAGGAACCGGGGTATCCAGTGAAGCACAGCGCATTACCGGGCCGTCGAGCATTTCGAAGCAGTTTTCGGTAATCCAGGCTGCTATGTTACCTCCTATTCCTGCAGTAAGCGTATCTTCATGCAGTACCAATACTTTTCCGGTGGCAGCTACCGCATTTCTGATAGCTTCATAATCCAAAGGAGCAAGTGTGCGAAGGTCGAGAATATGGAATGAAATATCCTTTCTTTTTGCCGCAAGTTCTTTAGCCCAGTGTACACCGGTACCGTAGGTAATAATGGAAATATCTTCTCCTTCTTCCACTACCCTTGCTTTTCCGATTTCAATGGAATAATATTCTTCCGGAACCGGGCCTGTAATGCTTCTGTACAATACTTTATGCTCAAAGAACATTACCGGGTTAGGATCTTCAATGGCTGCAATTAAAAGCCCTTTTGCTTCAGCAGGTGAAGAGGGATAAACAACTTTCAAACCTGCCACTCCTGCAAACCATGCTTCATTACTCTGAGAATGGAAAGGGCCTGCGCCAACTCCCGCACCGGTGGGCATTCTGATTACTACATCGGCATTCTGGCCCCAGCGGTAATGAATTTTGGCAAGGTTATTCACTATCTGGTTAAAGCCTACCGAAACGAAATCGGCAAACTGCATTTCCATTACAGATTTATAATTTTCCAGACTCAATCCCAGCGCCGCACCCACCACTGCACTTTCGCAAAGCGGCGTATTTCTGATTCTTTTCTTTCCGTATTTGTCAACCAAACCTTGAGTTACTTTAAAAGCACCCCCATATTCCGCAATATCCTGACCCATAATAATCAGGTTGGGATGCTTTTCCAAAGCCTGGTCCAATCCTTCAGACAAGGCTTCGATAAAACGCTTTTCTCTTCCCGGTTCGGTGCCTTCGTAAATTTTTAGTTCAGGGTCATATACCTGAGGGGCATAAATATCATTCAGCTCCCTTTTGGTGTCTATCACAATTGGATCGGAGTGCAAACCTTCTTCAACGGAAGCATCTATATATGCTTTAAATTCATTTCTGATAGAATGCTTCAGATCTTCAGTTAAAACCCCGGCATTCAGCAGATATTTTTCATAATTATCAATAGGATCTTTTTCCTTCCAGATGTCAAACAAGTAAGAAGGCACGTATTTGGTTCCGCTGGCTTCTTCATGACCGCGCATGCGGAAGGTAGTACATTCTATCAGGTAAGGCTGCTTTGTGGTAATGCAATACTCCCTTACGCCTTTTACGGTATCGTATACGGCAAGGATATCGTTTCCGTTAATTTTAACCGCATCTATACCATATCCTTTTGCTTTATCAACAAAGCTGTCGTTTTTAAACTGTTCGCTAACCGGAGTACTTAAGGCATAACCGTTATTCTCCACAATAAAAATCACCGGAAGATTCCACACCGCTGCAAGGTTAAGTGCTTCGTGAAATTCTCCCTCACTTGAACCGCCTTCTCCGGTAAAGGCTACCGAAACCTTATCTTCTTCTTTCAGGGAATAGGCCAAAGCTACTCCGTCGGCTACAGATAACTGTGGACCGAGGTGGGAAATCATCCCGCAGATATAATGTTCCTGCGAGCCAAAGTGAAAGCTTCTTTCCCTCCCCTTACTGTAGCCATCATACGCACCCTGCCATTGCTTCATCAGTTTTGCAAGTGGCATTTCACGGGTAGTAAATACCCCGAGGTTTCTGTGAAGGGGCATAATCCACTCATCTTTTCTTAGTGCTGAAGTTACTCCAACAGCAATGGCTTCCTGCCCAATGCCACTAAACCATTTACTCACCTTGCCCTGCCTGAGCAATACCAGCATTTTTTCCTCAATCATCCTCGGAAGAAGAATCTGTCTGTATAAGTTCAGCAAATCCTGATCGGTTAAATCCTTTCTGTCGAACAACATAATCTTATATTAGGAAGTTGAAATTTAATGAATTAATCGTTACGGCTGCTTTCCGGGTCTTTATACAAAACAGAGGTACATAAGGAAAGCAGGAAGCTGAACAATAATGCCCACCAGAAACCGTCAACAGTAAAACCCGGGATAAAATATTCCGCTATCAGTATCATCAAAGCATTTATCACAAACAGGAACAACCCGAATGTTACCAAAGTAATGGGGAAGGTAAGAATGATTAGAATAGGCTTCACAATAGCATTCAGCAAAGCAAGCACCACAGCGAATATGATGACTGTCCAGAAATCTTCAAAATGAATTCCTTTCTTCAACAGATAACTTAACCCAAATGCAATCACCGAGGTGACAATTATGCGCATGATAAATTTCATGATATATAATTTATGGTCAAATAACGGTTAACTGATAAAAATCATCTTTTACAAAGTATTTCTCTGCTATTTTTTTCAATTCCTCTGCTTTTATGGTTTTAATGGTTTCAAGGCTTTTATAGAAAAACTCCTCGGTTAATCCGTTTAATATAAGATTTTTCCACCTTCCTATCACTTGGAAAGGTCCATCAAGGTCGCCTAATATCGAACCTATCATGTAATTTCTTGTAATATCCAGCTCTTCCTTATCAATCAGTTCGTTCTGCAGCCTTTCTAGTTCCTTAAATACCTCTTCAATGGTGGCATTCATTACATCCCTCCCTGCTTCGGTACTTATCATCAATCCGCTTTCCTGAATATGGTTGAGCAGATAACTGTATATTCCGTATGTATATCCTTTTTCCTCCCTGATGTTGGCCATCAGCCTTGAACCAAAAAATCCTCCCAGCACATTGTTTAACACCAGCATGGGTATGAAATCGGGGTGATGCCTGTTGGGAAAATTCCTTCCTATTCTGATGGAGGCCTGAACCCCGTTGGGATCATTCATGATATGCTCTACTTTTTCGGTTGCAGGCTGAATTTTTTTCTCCGGAATGGCAACTGTAGTGTGCGGCTTCAAGGGAAGCCCACCAAAATGTTTCTCCAGTTGTTCTTCCAGATCCGGAGGAAGTTTTCCTGCCACAAAAATTACACAATGCCCGTTTTTATAATACTGATTATAAAACGATAAAAGCTGTGGCCTGGCAATGGCTTCATAATCTTCTATATTACTGTATTTACCGTAAGGATGCTCTTTTCCGAAAAGCTTGGCATCGATAATTCTTCCTGCCACAAAATCGCTTTTTTGCAAACCAATTTTCAGTTTCTGAATGGCATTCTGGGCATATATCTTTATTTCCTCTTCAGGAAAAACTGCATCTGTAAGGATATCTGCAACTACAGGCAATAATTCCCCCACATGGCGTGAAAGGGTATGCAACACCAGCTCGGCAGTTTCATTATAACATGCCCGGTTGAGATATGCTCCGTAAAAATCTACCGATTCTTCAATTTGATATGCAGTACGGGTTGAAGTTCCGTTTTTTAACAAATAATTCACCGCAGGAGCAATCGTATTCTGTTTTTCAAAATGATTCCCTGCATAAAAAACCCAGTTCAGCATCAGCACGTCTTCCGAACCCATATCTAACGCATATACCTGTACGCCGTTGCTCAGGGAAAAACTCCTGCATTCCGGAAGCCTGAGTTCAAATTCAACAGGCAGTTTTATTCTGGGTGGTATCTTTCTGTCAATCGTCATTTCAATTCTTATTGTTACTGTAGTAATACAGGGTATTGGAATTTTTTTCCCGGAAGATATTCCTGCAAAAACTGCTGATATCTTCTGCCGTTACAGCAAAATATTTATCTTTTTCCCTGTTGAAAAGGCCGGCATCTCCCAGCAGTTCGTAAAATGCAATGTTATTGGCCCTGGTAAGAATATTCATATCTTCAAAAGCCAACACAGCTTCTGTTTTATTCTTCACCTTTGCCAGTTCGTTTTCTGTTATGCCTTTTTCGGTCAGCTCTTCAAGAATACTGTTCACTGCTGCTTCAGCATCTTTCATGTCCACTCCCTTCACCAGTTTGCCTTCAATGGTGAACATGCCCTCTTCCACCGACCCGAAATGATAGCAATCGATATTGCTAAACAATCTTTGCTCTTTTACAAGCTTTTGATATAACCTTGAAGAAGCACCACCTCCAAGTATTTCCGTTACCAGATCGGCAATATAATATCCGTTGTCGCGCCTGGAAGGCATTTTCCATACCTTATACAAAGCATCCAAAGGAACATCGGCCCTCACTTCCAGCACACGGGCTTCTTGTTGCTCCGGCTCAGGTGGAATATTTCTTACGTATTTTGTTCCTGAAGGAATGTCTCCAAAATATTTCTCTACCTGCAACATCACCTCAGCTGCTTTCACATTTCCGGCAACAACAAGAATGGCATTAATGGGTGAATAATGCTTTTTAAAGAATGCTTTTACGTCTTCAAGTTTGGCATCTTCAATATGAGAGAGCTCTTTTCCGATGGTCATCCAGCGATAAGGATGTTGTTTGAATACCATTTCCCTCAGCTTAAACCATACATCACCGTAGGGTTTATTGATATAATGTTCCTTAAATTCTTCACACACAACCTTTTTTTGCACCTCAAGGCTTTTCTTATCAAAAGCAAGGGAGAGCATTCTGTCGCTTTCCAGCCATAAAGCTGTTTCCAGGTTATCGGCGGGAAGTTGAATATAATAATTGGTGAGGTCGTTGCTGGTGTAGGCATTGTTTTCACCTCCTGCAATTTGAAGTGGAGTTTCAAAATCGGGGATGTTGATACTACCCCCAAACATCAGGTGTTCAAACAAATGCGCAAATCCTGTTTTTTCGGGATTTTCATCTTTTGAGCCCACGTCATACATCACATTCACCACAGCCATGGGAGTGGAATGGTCTTCGTGCACTATTACCCTAAGGCCGTTATCCAGTACAAATCTTTCAAATTTGATCATATCTATCAGATTCCGGGCAAAATAACAACAGTTTGAGGAGTTTTTGCCTAACCGGGAAAAATACTGAAGTGTTTGTTATTTTCTTTTTAAAATATTCCCCACTTTCATTTCCAGCAAATGAGGCAGGCCGTCGCGCATAACAAGAAACTGAACCCTGGCTCCGGGTATTTGCATGAGGTGTTTGTAAGTTTGAATATCGCCTGAAAAATTATTATTCACCGCAAGGATGATGTCTCCCCTTTTAAAACCTGCTTTTGCTGCAGGAGAGCCTTCCATGATATCTTCCACTTCAATTACGTTATCGTAGGCATATATGCCCAGCCCGGTATAGGAATAATCGAATTTGTCGCGCAAATGCGAATTGGGCATGAGATACATGTCTTTCTGCGGATAATTCAGGATAATGTTGAATCTCCTCAGAATATCGTTTCCCACAATGCCTGCCAGGTAAGGATATGCAGTAATGTTATATTCGTCTTCGAATATATATGCCGGCACTTTTTTAAACTTGAAATTGCCGATTCTTACATGCTTTACCACCCCCTGCATCATGGAAGCCTTACCACCCAGCCCCTGCGCCTGGGAGGGATACCATTTCCTTCTTTTAGATATAATGGCACTATCTTCTGCAAACTCTTTGGAAAGCAAAAGGCACATTCCTGCTCCTGTATCGAAGTAAAACCTTGAATGCACACTGGATTCGTCACCCACAGTGGCGAGAAACACAGGAATGGTAAGCAGAAACGGCCTGATGACAAACCCACCCCGGGGGTACTTGAAGTTTCCCGGAGTATAAACATGAATTCGCAGGCTGTCGTAATCGATATGTACGATATAGCGGGAAAGGAAACTGTAACCAATAATTCCGTCTATTTTCACCCCGTAGGCGCTGGTAAGGATTGCATAATCATTAATATGGAAATCCAGGCTGTCGACGGTTAAGCCGGGAAGGTGCAATTGCTGATTAAAGGAAAACCGCACTTTTCGCACCCCTGCTATGCCGCGGATGCTGCGGTCGGTCATGGTATTGGGAATACGAAGCTTAGCAACGGTCTGAGAGTCAAGTGAAATACCGCCACTTCCTGTATCCAGTACAAAATTCAGCGAATCGGGTTTATCGGAAACGCGGGCTTTGATGAGGATAATTCCACCCGTAAGCATTTTAAAATCGAAACTGGTAAGATGGGTGGCATTTGGCTTTGTAAATACTTCCTGGGCCGGGGATCTTCCTGCAAAACACACCAGAAAAGCAAACAATAATATGGCCGAAAGTTTCCTCATATTAAAAATCTATTAAAAGTTACGCCAATTCTGCCAGACGGGGAAACCATTCATCAAAAAACTCTTTAAGGAAAGTCGGCCATGGGTTAGTAAATTTGCAGCATATTTTACAGGAATGAAACTGGACGATCTCTATCAAAAAGCCCTCAATCTTGAGTTTCTGGATGTTGAAGAAGGAATGTTTCTCTTTGAGCAAGCTCCCCTTTCAGATCTGATGTATATTGGCGACAGGTTGAGGCAACATCATGTTCCGCATGGCAGGGTCACCTGGATTATCGACAGGAACGTGAATACCACCAATGTGTGTATTGCCAACTGTAAGTTTTGCAATTTCTACCGTATTCCGGGGCATAAAGAAGCCTATATAACGGATATAGAAACCTATAAAGCCAAGATAGAAGAGACTTTCAGGTATGGTGGAGAGCAATTGCTGCTACAAGGTGGCCACCACCCCGAGCTGGGACTGGACTATTACGCCAACCTGTTTCGGAAGCTGAAAGAAATGTACCCCAACCTGAAGCTGCATGCCCTGGGCCCCCCGGAAATTGCACATATTACCAAGCTGGAGAAATCCACCCATCGTGAGGTACTTACCGTGCTAAAAGAAGCCGGCCTCGATTCCCTTCCCGGTGCAGGTGCTGAAATTCTGGTAGACAGGGTTAGAAGATTGATTTCCAAAGGAAAGTGCGGAGCCCAGGAATGGCTCGACATCATGCATGAGGCGCATAAACTCAATCTTACCACTTCAGCCACTATGATGTTTGGCCATGTGGAAACAGTAAGGGAAAGATTCGAACACCTGGTAAAAATCAGGGATGTGCAGGCCAGAAAGCCCGATGGCTCCAAAGGTTTTATAGCATTCATCCCCTGGACCTTTCAGGATGTGGATACCCTGCTGGCAAGAATCAGAGGAGTGCATAACCTTACCACCGCTGAAGAATATATCAAAATGATAGCCATTAGCCGTATCATGCTGCCGAATATTACCAATATTCAGGCTTCATGGTTAACGGTAGGCAAGCAAACCGGACAATTATGCCTTCACGCAGGAGCAAATGACTTTGGAAGCATTATGATTGAAGAAAATGTAGTAAGTGCTGCCGGGGCACCACACAGGTTTACTTACAGAACCATTCAGGAAGCCATCCGGGAAGCAGGATTTATCCCCCAGCTTCGCAACCAGGAATATGAATTCCGGGAACTGCCCGAAAATATCGAGGAGCAGGTTATCAACTATTAACCGAACCCTTTTTCAGCGGCAATACGCATCAACTGTTTAAAGGCAATAAACCTGCCTTTAAACAGTTATTGTATTAGGTACATTATAGCAAGCGATTTGACCATGAATAACCCTTACCGTAAAAAGCTCCTTTGGGCTTTCTGGATAATCGGAACCATTTCTTTGTTTCTTTTAGCCGGAAGGGTTTTGAATTATTCAGAATCCGGCGACCTGAAAAAACTGAATACCGTTCTTAATGCCATCAATGAAAGTCAATCCTTAAAGCATTCTATCCTCTCCGATGTACGATTAGCTTCCACTCTGGAAGAAGGTCCTTCCAAAACGGATGCAAAAGCCAGAATAGACAGCCTGTTTTCCGTATTGAAAAATCAGAATTCCCAAATCTCTGCAATTATTACTGATTTAAATACCGGTGAAGAGGAGTTGGGATTGTTGAAGGCGCATTTGCATAAGTCGGAATTGCTAATTGAAGAACTGCATACCACTGCAAAACTTTTTACCGACAACTCCAAAAGAGGAGATCCCGATTTCATAGCGCTTGAACTGAAATTCGAAAATACCGAAGACCAGCTGAGGGAATCCTATTTCAATTTATTCGCGGAGGTTACTTCCATTTTATCTGAAATAAGAAAAATGGAACACTACAACGCTACTATCAGACATATTCTCTTACTGATCATCCTTTTTATTATAGGCTGGCTCATTTCAGAAACTTTCAATAAAGACAGCATTATTCAAAGTAAAAAGTTGTCGAAAGCCACAAAGGAACTGGTTCAGGAAAAACAGTACCTGCAATCTATTCTCAATTCCCAAACGAACTTTGTATTAAGGGCCAATAAAGATGGTAACATCACTTATGTAAACCCTGCCTTTTATCAGGCATTTAATTATACCGAGGAAGACCTGATAGGAAAACCTTTCTATGTTATCATCTATCCGCGCGACCTGATGATATGTGAAGAAATTTTCAGGAAAACAGTTGAAAACCCGGGAAGGATTTACAAAGCCCGGTTAAGATTACCCATAAAAAACTCTTCTGAAGGCATATGGATCGACTGGGAAATCATTGCCGTAAAAGACGAAAACGGAGAGCCTACTGATTTACAGGCAATCGGATTGGATATCACCGATCATATCAGGGTGGAAATCCAGAAGAAAGAAGCAAATGAGACTTCTTCTTATGCCATGACCTATGCCAAGATGGGTAGTTTCAAATACTATTTTGAAACCAACTCATTTGTGTTCAGTAAAGAGTTTCAGGCCATACTGGGATTGCGCAGGGAAAAACCCTACAGGATATCAATGGAAGATTTCCTGGAAAGGTTTGTTCACCCTGATGACCGTGGGCTGCTTCAAAACGAATGCCTTAAAGCAGGGGATAAAAAACATGAAGAAGGTTTTCAAACCAGTTTCAGCATAAGGCTTCATTCCGTCTCCGGAGAACTGAAGTATATCTACCTGAAGAAAAAGGTACTGAACGACGGTACGGCATTCGGTATTGGCCAGGATATCACTGCCATGAAAGAAGCCGAATTGAAGTTGCAGGAAAGCGAACAAAAGTTCAGGCTGCTGGCCGAGCACTCAGAAGATATTATTACCAAACATCTGCCAAACGGAAGGATAACTTATATTTCTCCATCGGTAGAGAAAGTACTGGGTTATAAACCGGATGAAGTGATAGGAGAATTTACGGCTGCCTATCTGCATGATGATGATATTGACGATTTTATTTCCAAAACATCGGTGGAGAATATCCTGCAGGAAGGAAGCGTCACCTTAAGGTACAGGGTGAAGAAAAAAGATGATACCTACATCTGGCTGGAAACCATTGTTAAGCCGGTTATTGAAGACAATAAAGTCCGAAACCTTATTTGTTCTTCAAGGAATATCACCGAAAGGAAGCGTGCCGAGCAGGATAAGGAACAACTGATCACCGAAATGAAGCAATCTGAAATGCTTCTTCGCACGGTGATCAACTCTATTCCCGACTGGATATTCATCAAAGACCTTGGCCACAGGTACATCATGGTGAACCAGGCCCATGCCGATGCTTTCAATAAAAAACCACTAGACCTGATTGGATTAAACGAACTTGATTTGGGTTATCCAACAGAACTGGTGGTGGGCAATCCGGAAAAAGGCATTAAAGGCATGTGGGAAGATGAAAAAGAAGTCATCCAAACAGGTAAGACAAAATATTCTCCGGAAGAACATGTAGTGGTAAACGGAGAACATCAGATACAGAGCGTGGTGAAAGTGCCTTTGAAAGATGCAGAAGGTTTTATATGGGGAGTACTCGGTTTCGTACACAACATTACCGAACTGAAAAAATCAGAAGAAAATCTTAGGAAGAAAGACCAGCTCTTACAGGCAGTTGCAGAAGCCACCCATCAGTTGATTATTAACAACTCACTGGAAGATGCAATTGGAGAATCTATCCAGTTGCTGGGTATTAAGATGCAGGTAGATATTGTAAACGTTTACCGCAATTTTATTGATGAAAAAACCAAGCAACCCAAAACCAATCAGATTGTCCATTGGGACAGCAGTTTTGGCGAACTGAAATATACCGATCCTTCAATGCAGGGGCTTGTGCTGGATGAAAACAGCAAGATGATGCAAACCTTGCTGAATGAAGACCTTTATTGTATATCTACCACTGACGATCCCCACGACGAAGCACTGAAATTCTTTGAATCTGACCTGATACAATCGGTTGCCATCATACCCATATTTACCTTAAAGAATTTCTGGGGATTTGTGGCATTCGGATTTACCGAGAAAGATAAACAGTTAAGCATATCCGAATTCTCTATCCTCCAATCCTTTGCTTCTACTCTTGCTGCTGCCATTGAAAGAAAACAAATGGAGCAGGATCTGATAACTGCCAAAGTACAGGCAGAAAGTGCCAACCAGGCAAAGAGCGAGTTCCTTGCCAATATGAGCCATGAACTAAGAACACCCATGAACGGCATTATCGGATTTACCGACCTGGTACTGACTACCGACCTGCAGCGTTCTCAAAGAGATTATCTGAAGAGCGTGAAGAAATCTGCTTACGGATTACTCAATATTATTAACGACATATTAGACTTCTCCAAAATTGAAGCCGGTAAACTTGAAATTGAGAAAACAGCTATAAGGCTGGAAGAACTTGTTGAAGAAACGATAGATATTCTTACTGTAAAAGCTTTCGAAAAGAACCTTGAAATTATTGCAGACATAGATCTTGCCATTCCTTCCAAATTCCATGGCGACCCAGTAAGAATCAAACAAATTCTTATGAACATACTGGGCAATGCCATTAAGTTTACGGAAGAAGGGGAAATTAAAATTTCAGTGAAAAAGGCCGGATCAATTTATCTGAAAGACAAAAAGCAATACCTCGATCTGGAAATCAGCGTAAAAGATTCCGGAATAGGCATACCCAAAGAAAAACTGAACAAAATATTCGAAAGCTTTACACAAGCCGATTCTTCCACTACAAGAAAATTCGGAGGAACAGGACTGGGATTAACCATATCCAAACGACTGGCTGAGCTGATGAACGGTACCATTACCGTGAAGAGCGACGGCAAAACGGGTACAGAGTTCACTTTGCATATCCCGCTGGAAGTGGTGAATGAAACTCCGCAAATATCTCCAGAACACATGCCCGGATTGAAAACCGTATTGGTAATAGACGATAACGCCACCAACAGGGAGGTAATGAAACGCACCCTGGAATATTTCGGTATTGAATGTTTGATTGCAGAAAATAAAGCAGAAACTTTCAGTATCCTGAATGCTTTAAATGCTGCAGGAAGGTTGCCCGAACTGGTTATCCTCGACCATAAAATGCCTGATACCGACGGGTTAGGACTTAGTGCTGATATCAGAGCCGTAAAAGGAATGGAAGAAGTACCGCAAATTCTGATGATCAATCCGCTGGAGAAAAACATCTATCAGTCGGAAGCCGACAGAATGGGTATTTACAAGCTGATAACCAAGCCCGTTAAAACTTACGAACTCTATGCAATGATTTGTTCGCTTTTTGTGCCTGTGGAAAACACAACAGGACAAATGAACGTGCCCACCATTATCCGTCAGAGCGGATCAGATGAGCATCTGATTATGGTGGTGGAAGATGATATGATCAACATGATGCTGATAACAGAGGTATTGAAGAAAATGGGGTATTCCTTAATAACAGCCAATAATGGTAAAGAAGCATTGGAAATCCTCCGGCAATATACCCCTGATCTCGTCCTGATGGATATCAACATGCCGGAAATGGATGGTTTTGAAACCACCAGGTTTATCAGAAATATGGAAGAACCCATCAGAAGCATTCCGATTATTGCCCTTACAGCAGATGCCATGACTGGTGACAGGGAAAAATGTATTGCAGCTGGAATGAATTCTTATATATCCAAACCCTTCAGGTTGGAAGAAATTCAGGATGTGTTAAATACCCTTTTCTTCAAATCACAAAATGATGTGAAAACAGAAAAAGAAGATACAACCCTTGTAGGAGGTTCTGCATCTTTGTAAAAGAATGAACAACCACACAACCAAAGAAGCCTCTTTAGCCTTTTGCATCCTGATGGATCTGATTGGTTATGTATCCTACCTCATTCCGGGGGGAGTAATCTCCGATTTCATCTGGGCACCTGTATCTGCCGTTATCTTTTTCAAAACCTTCGGGGGTTGGAAAGGAGCATTCGGAGGAGTATTTAACCTGGTGGAAGAATTAAGCCCCGGACTGGATTTTATTCCTACGTTTTCGCTGGTGTGGTTGTACAGGAAGGTAAAAGCCAATCTTAAATTAACAATATAATTCACGAATTACGACTGACGGTTTTTTATGAATCGGTAATTCCGAAATTTACGCATCG
>ENA-UOVV01000440-UOVV01000440.1-compost-metagenome-genome-assembly--contig:-NODE-440-length-50801-cov-13.389883_pt1 | contig 50801 bp, 43 predicted proteins | sample MGYA00238155_ERZ761577 | MGnify/ENA primary metagenome ERZ761577 (study PRJEB28898, sample SAMN06268775) | compost metagenome | isolation source: Emeryville, CA | place: USA:Emeryville, CA | collected... | reverse complement strand
GACTAATCAACCTTTATTTCACTTATTTATTAGACCGTTGAGTTTTTGGCGTAAATTGATTTCGATATTGTTTGGTTGGTTAACAGTAAATTTTAATATTTGTATGGTAAATTAAAAAACGAACAAATACATACCCAACAAAATAAATTATAATAATATCCTTGCTTATTTTCTATTGATTCAACTACTGACTTGTACAATTATAGATTAATCAATACTTTAGGCGTTTAAATTTTTATGATGATAAAAACATTACTCCTTTTTTTTGCTTTTTTTACGGGTTTGACACATGCTTTTGCACAGCAATTTGTGAAATTACATGATTTTGAAATTCAGGATGGTAAATTCACATACAGTCATCTGGTCAGCGACGGGAACTACCTATACGGCATGACCAATTCGGGTGGAGAATTCGACAAAGGAACCATTTATAAAGTCAAAAAGGATGGAAGTGAATTTGTGAAATTGCATGATTTTGACGGAGCCAACGGTGATCGTCCGTATAATTCACTGACTTTGGTCGGCCAGGAATTATTTGGTGCAGCATTCAAAGGAGGCACAGCAGACAGAGGAATTTTGTTTAAAATAAATACCGACGGCAGTAATTTTCAGAAATTGGTTGATTTTGGAATTGGAAACGATGGTGAACTTCCGAACTGTACATTGTATCATCTTGATGATTTTTTGTACGGAACCACATACAGTGGCGGAGGTGGCAGCGGAATATTTTTTAAAATCAAAACTGACGGCAGTGAGTTTAATAAACTATTTAGTTTTTATACTACGGATGTGTCAAGTCCGAACGGTAATTTTGTGTTTGACGGAGAATATTTTTACGGTGCCAGCTTCAACGGAAATGGAGTGAGCAATTCAACCATTTACAAAATTAAACCCGACGGTACCGGCTTCATGAATCTCCATAATTTTCCGGATGAACTGACAAACACCAATGTTTCTCCCAATGAATTACTGCTGTTGGATGATGTGCTGTACGGAACGACCATATATTCTGAAACTGAACAGGACGGCTATGTGTACAGTTTGAAAACCGACGGTACCGATTTTTCTATCCTTCATCAATTTGTTCAACAAACGGGAATACAGCCGCGCGGAAAACTGATTTTCTCGAATGATTTTCTGTACGGAACGACTTCCATTGGTGGCGGTATATTTAAGATTGGAACTGACGGGGAAGGTTTTGAGAATATTTTTCAGTTCAACACTGAATCTGGTTATACCGCTTTTGCAGGACTGCATTTTGAAGACGACACCTTTTTTGGTGCTACGCTTTATGGTGGTACAAACAGCAATGGTACTGTTTTTAAATTTTCTGAAGAATCACTTTCTGTCAATGAGCAGAATACAGTAGAAATCAGTTTCTATCCCAATCCGGTCAAGGAAATTCTACAAATCCGTTCTACTATGGCACTAAAGTCATTCCGTGTATTCTCAGCCTCGGGAAATCAATGGATGAACGGCAGTTTTTCTGACAACTACAGCCTGAATCTGAGTCAACTTCCTCCAGGTGTTTACTATGTAAGCCTGCTGCTGGAGAACGGACAAAATAGAACGCTGAAGCTACTGAAAGAATGAGTTTGTTGTCAAATAGGGTAGTCGATAAAACTTGCTATTAATAAATAATTTTGCATTGGCCATACATTAGAATCATTCTAAATTTTATAGTTTTCAAATATTAGCTTACCTTTACACAAACTTTGTCAAACAGATTATGGACACAGTAAAACAAAGGAATTATGAGATTGTCAAACAGGTGTTTACCAATTTTCTGGAAGAACACGGCCACCGAAAAACGCCTGAACGATACGCCATATTGGAAGAGATATACTCCACTGATGAACATTTTGATATCGACAGATTGTACATCATGATGAAAGACAAAAGGTACCGGGTCAGTCGTGCCACCTTATACAATACCATCGAATTACTGATGGAAGCCCAGCTGGTCAGAAAACACCAATTCGGTGAACAACAGGCACACTATGAGAAATCCTATTTCGACAAAAACCACGACCACATAATTTTGTCCGATACCGGTGAAGTGATAGAGTTTTGTGATCCGCGAATTCAGGTGATCAAGACCACGATAGAGGAAGTTTTTGATATTAAGGTAGAAGGACACTCACTCTATTTTTATGGCAAGAGAAACAATTAGTCCATCAAAAATATTCCCTTTCCTTTGCTTGCTACTGCTCGGTTCAATACTTTCAGGCCAAGTGCAAAAGGATTTGAACAATGAACTACCTCAAAAAATCAAACACTTGCATTCCGATGTGCTGAAGGTGACTCCCGAAAAATTTGAAGGCAATCCGTTTGCCTACGGAAATGTAGCATTTGAACACGAAGGAACCCGTTTGTACAGCGACAGTGCAGTTTATTATCAGAATGAAAATTTCTTTCGTGCTTGGTCAAATGTCAGAATGATCAACGACACGGTTTCGATGACCTCTGACTCCTTGGAGTACGATGGCAATACCAAAATCGCCAAAGCTTTCAAAAATGTCCACATGAAAGACAGCAAATCTGAACTCTTTGCCAATTATGTGGAATACAACCGCGTAACAGATATTGCAGTAGCCACCGGAAATGTAGTGATGATTGACCCGAGCCAGCGCATTGAAACGCCTTATATGTCCTATGACCGAAAAACCGGAATCGCATACACCGACGCAGGAGCAGTCATTACAGGAAACGACGGAACTGTGACACATGCCCAAGTCCTGACTTATAATGCTAATACAAAAGTGATTGATTTTAATCAGAACACCATGATTGAAACCCCCGAATACAGAATTGTATCGGACAAGATGAAGATGGATCAGGCAAACGATATCACTGAATTTCTCGAAAGGACAACCATCACCGACCGAAAAAATCCAAGGAATTACATTGTCATGCCCGATGGCGGTGGAACCTTCAACAAAAAAACCGGCGAAGCAATTCTCAAAAAAAGAGCGACCATCTACAGAGACGGAAAAGAACTTTGGGGAGACGAGATGTACTTTAACGACAAAACCGGTTATGGCTGGGCAAGGGGAGATGTGCTGATCAACGACCCCGACGAAAATAGATTTGTAAGAGGTGAATATGGCGAAGTGTACAGAGATGTAGATTCTGCTTTCGTAACCGGCCGGGCTTATGCCGTCAAGGCTTTTTCGGCGGATTCGCTTTATTTTCATGCAGATACGATCATGGTGGTCAAAAGGCTGGATTCCACCCAAATTCTGAAAGCCTATTTCAAAGCACGGTATTTCAAAAGCAATGCGCAGGGAAAATCGGACTCTATTTTTTACAATGAAACAAAGGGCTTAATGGAATTTTACAGAGACCCCATCATGTGGTCGGGCGAACAACAAATCACCGGCGATACGATTTTTGCTTATAACAATCCGGAAAAACAAGTGATGGATTCGGTCAGGGTTTTTAATCACGCTTTTGCCATCGCAAAAGTAGATTCGCTGACCACAAAAGATTATAATCAGGTCAAAGGAAAATTCATGACCGGATTTTTTCTGAACAACGAATTGAATCTGGTGGAAGTACATGAAAATGCACAATCCGTGACTTTTGTGGATGACGAAGAAACAGAAACCGGCGAAAAGGAAAGAATCGGCATCAATTTGTCGGATTGCGGAATTATTGAAGCTGAAATCAAAGGAAATGATGTGGAAGTATTGGCTTGTAGAATCCAAGCGACTTCAAAACTTTTTCCTGAATCAAAACTGGAGGAATCCCAAAAATATCTGGAAAACTTTAAGTGGCGCGGGGATGAAAAAATGCGGCGATGGCAGGACATCTTTGACGACCCACCCGATTACATTGAAATTATCAGCGATGAAGAGCCAAAAGCTGAAGAATTGCAGCAGATTGATTTGGATGAATTCATCGGTTCGGACAAACAAAAATCTGAAAATCCAAAATAAATACCAAAGAGATTAGTATTTTTACAAATTAGAAGTTGACCCAAGAAATCATCTGAAATGAAAAAGAAATTAATCCCATTCATGAGTCTGTTGTTTTTTGCAGTAGGTTGTTATGTTTATAAACCCTATGTAGCGGATGAAGACATCGAGAATGCACAGGAGTCAGAACAGCAGCAAGCTGTTTCACTTAGAAAACCCAATCCTTCGCAGGGCAAAACCATGGTTGACCCCGACAAACAAAAAACTCCGCTTGTTCCCGCAGGGGATGAACTGAAAAGAAAGGAAGAAGAAATAAAGAAAAGACAACAGCAGGAAGAAATTAAAGCTATAGAAGAAGAATTGAAAAAGGCCGGAAATGATGATTCGGAAATGCTGCAATTAAAGCGTCAGGAAATGGTAAAAACAATGGAGGAAGACCAGAAGAAACAACAGGAAACTGAGCCCAGCCCAGACATAGTGCAAGCCCAAAAAGAGTCTTTAGAAGGGGGCAATTCGGCAGAGCTGAAAGCCAAAATTCACCCCAACAAATATTACAAAATCACCGTGGCCGATAAACAATACAAAATTCAGGCAGAACAATGGGAAGGAGATACCTTGGTTTCTCACAAAATGAGAAAGCCTGAGAAAGTGTTGAAGTTTCACCACAACCAAATCGACCAAGAGAACCTACTCGAAAGAAGATTCTCAAAACCTTATTCTGATTTGATTACAGTTGGTTCCTATGTGGCGGTGGGGGCTGCAGTATTGTTGTTGTTGCTGTAATGAAAACAAACGATTTGAAACAGGATTTTTTTAGATACCAAGCAAAAACCACTCAATTTGCCTCTGGTTTTGAAGTTGACTATGCCAAAGGTTCATACATCTATGGTAAAGATGGAAAGGCCTATTTGGATTTTGCAGCTGGGGTATCGGTCAACACGCTCGGACATTCTTTCCCAAGAATCATTGATGCCATCAAAACACAGTCAGAACGGTATTTACATGTAATGGTTTATGGTGAATATGCTCAGGAAGTGCCCGTCAGACTCTGCAGAAAACTGGCTGAAATTCTACCCGACCCCTTGGACACTACTTATCTGGTCAATTCGGGAACAGAAGCGATTGAAGCCTCAATGAAACTCGCCAAACGATACACAGGGCGTGAAGAAATCATTGCATGCAGAGACGCATACCACGGCAATACCCAGGGTTCTCTTAGTCTGGCAGGAAGAGAAGAAAAGAAACGAGCATACAGACCTTTGCTTCCCATGATCAATTACATAGGATATAATTCCGAGGATGAATTTGATAAAATTACAACCCAGACAGCTGCAGTAATTTTGGAAACCATTCAGGGTGCTGCTGGGTTCATTACTCCAGAGAATGATTTTCTAAAAAAAATAAAGCGAAGATGTGAAGAAACAGGGACATTGTTGATTCTGGATGAAATCCAGTCCGGCTTTGGGAGAACAGGTAAAATGTTTGCTTTTGAACATTACGACATAGTGCCCGATGTGCTTGTCATGGGCAAAGGAATGGCAGGTGGAATGCCAGTGGGTGCACTCACAGCAAGTGCCGAACTGATGGATTGCTTGTCGAATTCGCCTTCTCTTGGTCACATCACCACCTTTGGTGGAAATCCGGTAGTGGCTGCAGCTGCATTGGCAGTGATCGATGAACTATTGGAGGGGCCTTGGATGGAGCAGATAGACCATAAAGAGAAATTATTTAGAAGTTTGTTGCAGCATCCCAAAATCAAAGCCATACATGGCCGCGGACTGATGCTGGCTCCTGAGTTGGAGTCGGATGAATTGGCTTTACTTGTGGCAGAAAGATGTATGAAGAAAGGTTTAATTATTTTCTGGCTGATGTACAGCAATTACAACCTTAGGCTTACACCTCCACTGACCATTTCTGAAGATGAAATCAAAAAGGGCTGTGAAATTCTTCTGAATGTACTCGATGAATAAATTTTTAATTTATTTTAAAGCATAAAAAAAGGATTGGCTTTTGCCAATCCTTTTTAATTTGTTGAAAAATTAGATTATTTGATAATCAGTTTTTCGGTGGTAATTCCGTCAGCTGTTTTAATTACAATGACATATGTACCTGTAGGTAATTTTAGTTGATAAGACTGAGAGTAGTTTCCGCCAAAATGGTTCACATTCTTGTTGTAAACTGTCCTGCCTGCAGTATCATAAATGGTGGTCTGAACATTTCCGTTAGACACATTTGCTGCTTTCACATAGAATTGACCGTTGTTGGGATTTGGATAAATGCCTACTTCAATATTTCCAATGTCTGTAACACCCATTGCGCCGGTCAGATTGAATTTTCTTGAAACTGCATAGTAAATATTGTCAACGGCTTCAACCAATACTCTTGCATTGGTTCCGGCAACTGTACCTGCAGGAAGTGCTACTACTTCGCTTCCGTCGTTGGCCGTACTTTCGCTGAGCACGGTAAACGAAGCACCGTCATCTGTAGAAAACAGAATTCTCACATGGCTGGTATTGATGGGCGCGCTATCTGTTCCTGCCACATCCCATTCAACCAGAAGGGTGCCATTGGCCAAGTCCACATTTTGGTTTTGTGCAGGATTGGTGATTTTGAACGGACCTGCAGCTCTCACATTGACTTTCATAGCATCTGTTGCAGTTTGCGGGCCTGCGGGGTTGTTGTCACGAACAGTAAATTTAAAGTTGAAAACTCTTTCTACAGTAGTTACAGCCTCCCATCTTGTCTGCCACCATGCAAGACTGGTGTCGGGTTCTGTAGTCAATACATAGTCAAATCTTGGGAAGTATCTTGTTGGCACGGTCAGATGCGGATTGGATCTGAAGTTAGGCCCTATGGTCTTGGTAAAATAAACCCGGCTGTTGCCTCCTGTAGTTGCATTGGTTCCGGTGTCTGCCTGTTCCCAATTGTACACCAATACATCATCATCGGTGGCTGTACCTGTAAGTTTGAATGCAGTGCCTCTGGGAATGTCATAATTGGGTCCGGCATCTACGACGGGTGTGTCATTTCCGGTAATGTTTGTATTGTTTGCACACGGTTTGTTGTGAATATTGACCTGAATTTGTTCAACGCTTTTGTAACTGAAATAGTCATCAGAATGTGGTTGAACATTATAGCCTGTGATACCTGCATAACCCATGATAGTTGAGCCGCTGCCCGGTTCCACATTGGCACCTGTACCTTCCCATCCGAACGAGAAAGTATGGTTGGCACCCAATTGATGTCCGTATTCATGTGATACATAATCTATGTCGAAGTTGTCTCCTTCGGGTCCTCCAGTACCCGGAGAAGTATAGCCAGTTCCTTTGTTGGGATTGTTGCAGACACAACCAATACAGCCTGCGTTACCACCTCCACCTGACCTCCCGAACAAATGCCCGATGTCATAATTGGAAACACCAATGATGTTGTTTAGCGTGGTTCTCAATTGATTCGGCCAGTTGCCCATACCTGATGGTGGAGAGTAAGGGTCGGTATTCGGATCAGTGAATACAACATCTTCATTGTTGGCAACCAAAATCAAATTGACTGCCAAGTCTTTTTCGAAAACACCGTTTACACGAGTTAGTGTAGCATTGATACCTGCCATCGCGCCGGCCACAGTACCACCAAAGTACACACCGTACTCACCGGTACAGGATTGTGCAAGACGGAAAGTTTTGAAAACACCCACGCTTGATTTTTCTTGATTTTGTTGTGTCAAATCCATCAATTCATTGGAGAGTGCAGTGGTTTCATCAGTTGTACATTCAAATGCTTGTGCACCGACAGCTCTGTGTGATTTTGAGTTGAATACGATGTATCTGCTGTTGTCCACCGTGTAGGGTTCAATGAATTCGGATTGTCCCGGTCTCAGTGTCATGGTTTGAATTCCTTGGGGAGACAGGCTGAACCTCAGATAGGCATAGGGATCATCTATTCCCACACCAACAAATGAACGGATGTCCGGAAATTTTGCTTGCAATTCTGGCTCAAAGTTCGAGGCTTCCCAAACTTCAAATTTCTCCATATTTCCTTCTACATTTGGGATGGATATAATCTTCCCAGACAGACCAGAAAAACGCTCAGGCGCATTTGCTAACTGCTGTTTGAAGATTTGAGTGTCGAAACTATAAAGACCTGCTGCCTCTATCATTTCCTTTCCTTGTTTGACTTCAGCAGTACCGAGTGTTGCAGTCTTCCATTGGGGAAATGCTGCAAGGGGCAAAACCATAGTCAAAGCGAATAAAAATTTTCTCATCGAATATTGTTTTTGTTAGTTTTGATTAATTCGTACTGCTAATATAATTAAAAATCTGTCTCACCGTAATTTTTTTATACCGAAATAAGAGATATTTACACAAAAAAAACAATTTACTTTGGGAGTTCAGCTTGTTGATTGTGATGATTTTGTGAATCTCTTAATTCATTGCTGTTTTTTTTGGGAATAAAAAAAGACCGGATGATTCCGGTCTTTTTGTTGTAGATGATTGATTTTATTATTTGATAATCAACTTATCGGTAGTAATGCCATCCGCAGATTCAATTACAATCATATAAATTCCTACGGGGAGTCTCAGCTGATAAGCTTGTTGATAATTTCCTCCAAAATGATTTTTGGTTTGGTTAAACACGCTTTTGCCGGTGGTGTCGTAAATGGTGGTTTTTATATTTCCACTGGATACATTTGCAGCTTTTACATAGAACTGACCGTTGTTGGGATTCGGATAAATTCCGATACTGAATTGACCGAGGTCAGAAACACCCATTACACCACTTAGTTCGAATTTTTTTGAAAGAGCGTAGTAAATATTGTCAATGGCTTCCACCATGATTCTCGCCTCTGAGCCCGCAACAGTACCAGCAGGAATATTCACAACCTCAACACCGTCATTAGGCGTGCTTTCGCTGACTACTGTAAATGTGGCACCGTTGTCGGCAGAAAAAAGGATTCTTACATGGGAAGTATTTATAGGTGCTTGGTCCGTTCCTGCCACATCCCATTTTACTTCGATTTGCCCGGTACCCAAGTCGATATTCTGATTTTCGACAGGAGCTTGGATTTTAAATGGACCTGCATCTCTTACATTGACTTTCATTGCGTCGGTTTGGGTTTGTGGTCCTGCCGGGTTGTGGTCTCTAACTGTGAGTTTAAAGTTAAATACCCTTGGCACTGTAGTTACGGCTTCCCATCTGGTTCTCCAGAATGCTTCTGTCTCATCTGGACTCATCAAAAGAACATACTCAAAATTAGGGAAGTATCTGTACGCTTCGGTCTTGTGTGGAAGAGATCTAAAGTTAGGACCCTGTGCTTTTGTAAATCCGACACGACTGTTATTTTCAGTCTGAGATGAAAGCATCGGGTCGGCTTGTTCCCAATTGTACAGCAGTGCATCTCCATCCGGGTCAGTCGCCTCACCGGTGAGTTTGAAAGCAGTTCCTTTTGGAATGTCGTAATTGCTTCCGGCATCGACTGTGGGTGTGCCGTTGCCTGTAATTGGGGTGTTGTTTGCACAAGGTTTGTTGTGAACATTCACCTGTACCTGTTCAACACTTTTGTAGCTGAAATAGTCATCGGCATGTGGCTGAACATTGTAGCCCAATCCTGCGTAACTCATAATGGTAGAGCCACTTCCGGGTTCAACTTGAGCTCCGGTTCCTTCATACCAATGGCTGGAGAAAGTGTGGTTGGCACCCAACTGATGACCGAATTCGTGTGCGACATAATCTATGTCAAAATTGTCACCTCCGGGAACGCCATCGCTCGGAGAAGTATATCCCATACCTTTGTTTGAGTTGTTACAGATACATCCGATACAACCAGCATTTCCGCCACCACCCTGACTGTGAAAGATATGTCCGATATCATAATTGTTAGGACCAATCACTGAGTTGAGCGTGCTTTGCAGTTGAGACTGGGTCAGCGAAATGTTGTTTGGATTGGTGTATGGGTCAGTAGATGGATTAGTGTAAATGATGTCTTCATTATTTGAAATCAAAATAAGACTGAGTGCAAAATCTTTTTCAAAAACACCGTTTACCCTTGTCATGGTTGCATTGATTCCTGACAATGCTCCTGCAACTGTGCCACCGAAATACTGAGAGTATTCACCGGTCACAGACTGCGCAAGACGAAAAGTTTTGAAAACACCCACATTCGATTTGTCAGAATTTTCGTTGACCAAATCCATCATTTCGTTTGACAAAATATCTGCAGAGTGGTCTGTTGAACATTCCCAGGCACCTTGACCTTTGTCTCTGTGTTTTTTTGAATTGAACACAATGTATCTACTGTGGTCTGTGGTATAGGGTTCAATGAATTCAGAATCTCCAGCCCGGAGTGTCATGGTCTGAATTCCTTCGGGTGAAAGACTGAACCTGAGATAAGCATAAGGATCATCAATGCCAATACCTATGTATGATTTGATTTCGGGGAATTTGGATTGAAGTTCAGGCGAAAAGTTAGAAGCCTCCCACACCTCAAATTTTTCCAGTTGTCCTTCTACATTTGGAATTGAGATGATTTTCCCGGTTTGACCGGAAAATCTTTCAGGAACATTCATCAATTGCTGTTTAAATAGCTGTACATCAAAACTGTAGAGACCTGCCGCCTCTATTTTCTCTTTTCCTTGGATGATCTCGGCTTGCCCCAAAGAAGTGTACTTCCATTGCGAAAATACAATCAGAGGAAGTACCGTAGCTATGGACAATAAAATTTTTTTCATGTGTTTTTGTTTATTTACTGTTTAACAATTTGGCTAATATAATAAATTATTAGTATTTGCGAAATATCAGTTGAAATAAGCATTTATAAATCGGTGAATAAAAGACATTTAGATGTTATTTTGTCGAGAAAATTAATTTAAATCTCAGCAGGTCTTATTGTCTGAGTATGTCTGAATTTGTGGTGGAATTTTTTTTCAAAAAGTAGTTTGATTGTTTATCTTTGCAAGAATCAAACCCAATAAATATGCACACTGTACTGCCTTTTAAACTTTTATCAATGCTGAGTTTTATGTGCTTCATCTCGTCGTGTAATACAACTCAAAAAATTGATAATGAATTACTTTTGAGTGTTGATATGGAAATGGCAACCCGTGGAAATTCATCCAAAATTCATTATGAAAAAAATCAAATCACCAAAGAAAACAAGCAGCTCAGTGAAGTAGCAGGGGAGAAGATTCGACAAAGAATTTCATCAGAATGGGATGAAATCAACCGACTGGTTTCAAAACTTAATTTGGCTGAATTCGAAAATTGGGAAGCACCGACCCAAAAAAGATTTTATGACGGCGCAAGAGGCACAACCATCAAATTGAATTTTGCAGACAAAACATTGTCTTCACAAACTTTTGACGAAGGAGAACCACCAGCAGAACTCAGTGAATTGTATGATTATCTGGTGTCTGTTCTGAACCAATAATCATCCTTATCTTCCGTTGATTCGCCGTATTTTTCTTCCAGTGATTTTCTTTCTGATTCAGGAAGGGTTTCCTTGTATTTTTCCCATAACCACTTTTCGCGTGAATCCGGTTCGCTTCTTTCTTCCCAAGAGTATTTTTTCTCACTCGGACCATATTTTCTGGTCAAAAAAGCAAACAACAAACCGACCAACGCACCAGACAAATGACTTTCCCAAGAAATCGGATTGCTGTCCTCTCGGTAGAAATGCGGCATCAACTCTTCTGGGATAACCCCCCAGACCATTCCGCCATAAAGAAACACCACAATCAGAGAAACCGCTATCAGATTTCTCGATTTTTTTATGACACCACTAAAAAAAACATAAGAAGCCAGCATATACACCAGACCACTTGCACCGATATGACAGCCTGTCGGATAGCCAAATATCAAATTGCCTCCCAGCCAGACAAGCAGTCCGGTGAGAAGCCAACCGAAAATGATGACAAAATAAGCGGTCCGTTGATAAAACAATACCGCAAAAAAACTAAGAACCGACAGTGGAACCGAATTGTTGATGATGTGTTTCCAACCCGAATGAAACATGGGTGAGAATATGATTCCTCTCAACCCTACAAAATTCCTCGGCACTATGCCGTAGCAGTTGAACTTCCCCAATCCACTCAGTTGTAGTAAAAAAGTGCCCCAAATCAGGAACATAAGCAACAGCGGAACGACCCAGGTGTTTTTGGGAAGAGGATATTTCATACGATAAATTTCAACTCAAAAATCACAAATCATTCCAGCCGTACAAAACTGACAAAATTGCTGCATTCAAAACAATCGTTTGATTATTGCCTTGTAAAAATCGATGGTTGAATAGGTTCTGGGACATGATTTTGAGATTTTGTACTGAATGTCCAGATGTCGTTTCACCTCACCGTATGCCCGCCACAAACTGAATTTCTCATCATAAATGTGGGTGGGTTCAGAATTTGCTCCGTTGATTTCCAGAATGATGAATTTTCCGATTTTCAAATCTTCCATGCTGGCGGCTTTTATGTCCATCCTGCCGTAATTGAAACCAGTTATGTTGTTGGCCACCCTCTGGACAGCACGAAGCAATTCGTCGGTGATCAAATCCGAAGCATCAAAAAAACGGGTGCCGCGGTTGTGATTGCCAATGGGCTCCAAAAGAATTTCCCTGCCTTCAGGTTGAATGAATTCCCATTCGTCTCTGAATTTTTTTGATAAATAAGCCAGCCTGTCAGCTGCCCTTGGGTGAGAAAGTACAAAATCCTTTATACTTGATTTGCCGTCTGCTCTGAATCTTAGAAATTCCTTACCGGTAATCGATAAAATCGCTGCTTTGCCTTGGTACCTTGCATAAAAAATCCCGAATTCCAGCGGCAACTGCACAAATTCCTGAACAATCAGATTTTCGGTCAACGCATAATTGTGCCAATCTGATTTGTTGTTGATTAACTCAACATTCACACCCCGCTCGCCAAAATCCGGTTTGACAATGAAAGGAAATTCAGGTAGGGTTTTTAAATCGTCTTTGTGTTTGAGAAAAATAAATTTGGTTTTGAATTCTTCGGGCAACTGACAGAGAATTTTTGATTTTGAATAATCCAGAAATCCACCAAATTCAATTCCCGGATTCACCCGGCAGAAATAACTCAATGAGCCCGCACTGACCGACCGCCACAGCCAGTAGGGAACAAAGGGAGCATAAAATAGTTTGTAAGGCCAGTATTCGTATGCTGTGATTTTTCTTTTCATTTGAATTTTTGCTGTCTTCCATGCTTGTCAGACAAAAATAGGGATTTCGGTGTTCTGAGCATCGATAAATTTGGAGCAATACAGCAGCTGGATTAAATATATCCCATTTATAAAGGTGGATTAATTTCTTATCGGTAGATTTTATAGAATCAATTTGAATGAATAAAATTACTACTTCCCGATACAAAATTTCCCGAAAATAGTTCCCAAAATATCTTGGTCCACATCGATCTGCCCGGTGATGGAACCGATGTGCCGGAGCGTGTCCCTCAGATGAAAGGCCAATAAATCACCGGTCAGCCCTGACTGCATTCCGGATTCCACATTTTCTATAGATTCCATGGCTTTGAGCAATGCCTCTTTGTGTCGGACATTGGTGATGATGACCGTGTTTTCGTCCACGCCGCTTTTGACCGATTCGACCAATTCGTTTTTGAGCCGGTCGAGATTGATGTTTTTTTTGACCGACAATCCAAAATGGTGATAATTGGGATGATTCCTTTGCAGTGATTCCATGTCCATTTCGTGGTCGTGGCCTTCTTTGTCAATTTTGCTCAACAGATTGAAAACCACTTTTTCTTGCAGCATTCCTTCGAGCTCTTTCAAGATTTCAATATCATCTTCATACAAATGAATCACAATTTTTGCTTGCGTAATTTTTTCTTTTGCTTTTTCCACACCGATGGCTTCAATCGTGTCGGTGGTTTCACGGATTCCGGCGGTGTCGATGAATCGGAATGTAATTCCGTCGATGGTCATGGTTTCCTCAATGGTGTCTCGGGTGGTTCCGGCAATATCGCTGACGATGGCTCTTTCTTCGTTGAGCAAAGCATTGAGTAAGGTTGATTTTCCGGCGTTGGGCTTTCCGATGATGGCCACAGGAACTCCGTTTTTGATGGCATTCCCATATTCAAAAGTTGTAATGAGATTTTGAATTTTAGATTTTAAATTTTGAATCAAATCTTCTAATTCCTTTCGGTTGGCGAATTCCACATCTTCGTCCGAAAAATCCAATTCCAATTCAATCAATGCAGTGAAATTGATTAATTCTTCGCGCAAATCTTTCAATTCCGAAGAAATTCCGCCGCGCATCTGGTTGAGCGCAATCCGGTGCGAAGCTCTGTTTTCGGCCGAAATCAAATCGGCCACAGCTTCTGCTTGTGACAAATCAATGCGGCCATTCAGAAAAGCGCGTTGTGTAAACTCGCCCGGTTCAGCCATACGAGCACCTTGCTGAATCAAAGCCTCAATGATTTGTTGTTGAATATAAGGTGAACCATGGCAGGAGATTTCCACCAAATCCTCGGCTGTAAAAGTTTTGGGTGCTTTAAAAACCGAGACCATGACTTCATCAATCATGTTGGAAGACTGAAGTTGGGTGTTAGAAGTTCTTTCCCCTCTGAGGAAGGTTGGGGAGGAAATAATAAATCCATAATGCACCGTATGTGATTCTGCTTCCTCTATGTTTTTTCCCTTGAAAATTTGGTTGACAATCTTGATAGCATCTTTGCCTGAAACACGGACAATGCCCAATGCGCCAATGCCTTGTGCTGTGGAAGTTGCACAGATAGTATCCTGAAAATCCATGCTCATATTTTTTCGACCAGAATTTTGTCAGCAGCTTTGTTGCTGAGTGTCAATATGTTGTTTTTGAATTTCACATTCATGCTTTTGTCAAATTCTTCGATTTCCAGAATCTCAAGCTTGGCTCCTAAATTCAGGTTTTTTGAATTCAGGTATTTCAGAAACCCATCATCCGAATTGGTAACAGCCAGTATTTTGATTTTGTCTCCTTCTTGAAAACTGTTTAGTGTGCGGTAATTTTTCAACTGAATTTTTCCATCTCTGTCAGGAATGGGCGAACCGTGTGGATCTACTGTGGGATAATCGAGCATTTCGTCCATTTTATTAAAAAATTTGGGTGAATGAATGTGCTCGATTTGTTCCGCTACTTCGTGTACTTCTTCCCAACCGAAGCCCATTTTATCGACCAGAAACATTTCTGTCAGTCGGTGTTTTCGGATGACCAATAGTGCTTCTTTTTTGCCGGAAGTGGTAAGCTCAACCGGCCTGTAGGCAGTGTATTTCAGATATCCCTTTGAGGCCAGCTTTTTGAGCATACTTGTGACGGTTGGCATTTTGATGTCCAAAGCTTTGCTCAATTCATTGACGCTGACTTCACCGGTTTTCTCGGAAAGATTGAAAATGGTTTTCAGATAATTTTCTTCTGTAAATGAATTCATGGCGCTAATTTAAGCAATATTCGAGCAATAATTCAGCTATGAAAATTGAGATTTCATTCATTTACCCCATAAAAAAGCCTTCCAAAACGGAAGGCTTTCCTTTGTAAGTGGGCGGTTTTACTTTTTAATCACTCTCACGGTTTGCATTGCTTTATCAGTATATATTCTCAACGAATAAATTCCAGATTTGTATTGGCTGAAATCAATCATTCCGCCATTAAGCTGATTGATTTGATTCAATTTTCGACCTGTTTCGTCAAAAATCTCAACCAACTCAATGCTTTGTTTACTGTTGATGAACAACACTGTTTCTACCGGATTCGGATAAATGCTAAACATTTGCGCATTCAGGTCATTCGTACCCAAAGCCAAATGAACAGTTATGGCAAACAATGCACTCTCGCAGCCATCAATGGTTTGACTAACGAAATAGGTTGTTTGGTCAACCAGTTCAGTGTTCTCAGGCAATGAGACTGTTCCTTCTGCGTCGGCATACCAGCTAAGCTCGCCGATTGCTTCCACAACCAAATCTGCCAAGGTTTGTCCTTGAGTGAAATATTGGTCTGCATCTCCAGTGGGCGCGTCAGGTGAGGGGTTGACAGCGATTTCGTATGGTATCATTTCGGATTCACAGATTTCAACTGAACCGGTTTCTACCGTCCAATTATAGAAGAAATAATATACATTATTATTGGTGTTTGAATTATTGATGGTACCTCCTGTAACAATTCCCACATCCCCGATAGGATAGGGGAATCCCGGGTGTTGAGAGCTAAATTCTCTGATCATGACCGGACTTGATGAAGCCACTAACCGATAGGTTTGGTTAGCTTCTACTGAGAAACTGAGCGGAACAGCAAACTGCACCGGATTGGATGAATTTCCTGCCGGGCATTCGATGACTGATTCATCCAATACCTGCCAGTTTTCGTCCAACAATTGCATCACTAAGCTTCCGGGATTGGCTGATGCCAAATAAACATCAACCGAGGTAATGGTAAATGCTTCTGTCGTTTCAAATGACAATCCCCAAGGCGAAGTTGCGGTAACCACACTGCTCGATGAATTTCCGGTAGGAGCCAATCTTGCGCCTCCTTCAATGATTTGACCGTTGCCTTCTCCGTAATTGACAGCCTTTGCCCAGAAAGTGGTGTTTTCAGTAAGTTCGGGGGTAGTGAATTCAGTACCATTATAAATGGGGGTGGTTGATTGCTCTGAATCATACCAGAATACTTCTTCGCCATTTGTGTTTGCAATAAGCGTTGCAGTGCTGTTCTCACAAACCGATTCTGGGCCGTCAATGCTCAGTGTTGGCGTTGTACAAGCTGTTTCTTCGGTATTGATCAGTGCGAAGAATTGTGCAGAACCTGATTTGAGTGTGGTGCTATTGCCTGTAGCTCGGTTTAGCAGATGAATACCACTGCTGCTGGTCCAGAGAATGTTTCCATCGCCGGTTTCCATCACCCCTCTGGCTCCAGATTGTGACCAGAAATCGAGTTGTTCTCCTGTTTCTAAATTGAAAATATAAATTCCGGCTGTTCCGCTAAATGTGGAAACCAATAAATTTCCATCCTGTGTAATCCACATTTGTTCTGCAAAATTCAGTACATTGGGGCTGACAACAAAACTCAGGAAATTCCCTGAATAGTCCCTTTTCTCAATGGGCGAACCTCCGCTGATGTAAGAAATTAAGACCTCTCCATTGCCGATATCCAGCACATCAAATGAAGACCTGTCGTCCGTCAAAAAATGACCCAGAAAATTCCCATCCGTATCAAATCTAATGATGGCATTTCCGGGTGCTCCATTACCGCTGCTTGCATTGGTTACCCAGACCTCGGTGCCGTCAATGATGTCCAGACCTTTGATATTGTCCATATTTCCTTCAATCTGAGATATGAAATTTCCTTGTAAATCGTAACGGTAGATTACATCATCGATTTGGTCTGTAATCCAAATTTCATCTTCTACCTGTCTGATACCTTTTGGTGTGCCGGTATCCTGTGGCTCCAAGTCGATGAACTGTTCGTTTTCAATCATCCCTGTTTCTGCATTTAGAAGCAGAACATAAGGTTTTTGAATCACTGCTATGTATTCTTGAGCAATTGCAGCAGAACCCATGAGCAGAATTGTTGTTAAAAAAGATAGTAGTTTCTTCATTTTTGAGTGTATTTAAGATTTGACTCTTTAAAGTTAATAATAAAAATTTATAGAATCAAAATCAACGGATTTAGTTGGGGTCCAATGAAGAGAATTAACAATAATATGTTTACTTTTACCCCAAACAAATAATCATGGTAAAAAAGCTGATTTTTGGAATTTTCTTGTCTGGACTGTTGTCCTGCCAGATTACCGAGAGAGTATATTTGTCTGAATCCGGAATGATTCGGCAGCAAACCGAAGTCGATTTTTCTTCTATGTTGGGTTTAGCCCTTTCTCCAGAAAAAATTGATTCTATGAAAATGGCAGGAGAATTTCCATTGGATACAGTGGTATCGTTGGCAGAAACTGGAATGTTGCCCGGTTCGGAGGATGAAGTTTCGGAAGCCGAAATTCAGTTCAGGAAATCGATGGACAAAACCAAAGTCAGAATGTTGATTGATGAAGAAGAAGCCAAGTTTGTGTTGTTCAATGAGGAAATGAGTATAGCTGATTTCAATAATTACCAGAAAACCATCAATGAATCATACAGACTACTCAAACAGCAAGACAAAAAATCTGCGGATGAATTCGTCCAATCGGGATACGGTTCCATGCTGCAGTTTTCATATGACAACGACAGCTTTGAAAGAAAAGTGCTGAACGACAAAGTTGATTTTGACTCTCAGGAACTCGATTCTATGGGTTTGTCGGTGAGAGAAATGATGAAAATGTACACTTATAAGCTCGAGTATCATTTTCCTAAAAAAGTAAAGTCCACTACGCTGAAGAAGGCTGAGATTAGCCCTGACGGCAAGACTCTGACAGTTGATGTGGACATGGCGGATTTGCTTGAAAACCCCGACAATTACAATTTCAAAGTTGAATTCTAAAGTGAGTATTGGCAGAGTAATATTGTCCATTATTTTTCCACCCTTAGCAGTTTATGACAAAGGCTGTGGTTCTGTGGTCATCGTGTTCATACTCAGCCTGGCGTAATTGCCGCACTTGTGATACTGAACAACCCCAATCGATGAAAACAAAACTTATCAACAGATACACACAATCCCACCTGGCTTTTATCCACAAAGGCCTGTTGGAAGAAAACGGCATTGACGCTTTTGTGTTTGGAGATCATTTTATGAATACTTTTCCGAACATGTCGGGCATACTGAATGCAGGCATAGAGCTAAGAGTGAGAGAGGAGGATTATGAAAAAGCGGTTGAAATCTTAGAAGCTGAAAACTCAGAACCTTTGATCTGTTCGAATTGTGGTTCTGAAAACATTGAATTTACCTACGGGAAAAGTAGTTTCTCAAAAATTGTATTTTCACTTTTTTCAGCCATAGCCGGTGAGCCATTTGGCAATATCAGACGGCATTATTTCTGCAAAGAATGTGGTTTCAAAAGTGGTGAATAATTCAGAAAATGAATCTCAAGTTCCCTATATTCAGGAGTTTAAATCCAGAGTCTCTGCCAGTTTGTCGTAATCAAATCCTGCTCTGAGGAGTGCTCTTTTCATTGCTTCAAACACCACTGGATGTGTATTGAAAGGATGAACCGGAACTTTTGAGACTTTCGAAAGTTTCTCCATGACCTCTGCGGTTTGGTGTCGGGTGAGATTCTCACACATATCATACATGCCCCCTTCTTCTTCCTCAAGTTGGTCATGAACTTCGAGTATGTGTTTCAGCACTTTCACCATTTTCATTTGCGGCTCAATGGTCATCAGTGCTGTCAGGGCACCGTGGTCCAGTCTTAGTTTTGCCGCCAGAGGAATGGGCTGTCCGCCATTTCCAAGCACGGCTGCCGGGAAAAGAATTTTTTCTTCCATTTTAATGTGAGTGAGCAAGCCTACTCTAAATCGATGGTACAATTCCAAATCAATTGCTTTTGGATTTTTTACGGCTCGGTCGAGTAATTTGTCGATTCTTTCGTGATCGTTGGTGAAGAAATTATAAATCGGTCTGTCCATATTTACATTGAATTTCACAATATTACAAAGAAATAAACAGCCCTCGTATGAATTTGCTCATCCATCACTTTAATTATTTGTCATTCTAACAATTTAATGCACTGATTATAAGTAGGATAATTCTAATAAATAGAAAATTGAATTTTCAAAAATAATAAGCAGAAAAATATTCACACATTGTGTTGAATTTGTTGAAAAATCAACTCAAATATCATTCGTTGTGCCAGCGAAAATTCGTACTTTGCAACCTTGTAATTTCGTAGTCGTTATTTTTTTCTGAGCGACTACAAAAACATGTTGTATAATCAAGATTTTAAACCGGATTCCTGTGAATTCGGCAGAACTTAAAAAGAATATGAATGAACAGTGAAGGAGAAAGATTAATCCCAATCAACATTGAGGATGAAATGAAGTCAGCCTACATCGATTATTCGATGTCGGTGATTGTTTCCAGGGCCTTGCCCGATGTGAGAGACGGCATGAAGCCGGTACACAGAAGGGTTTTGTTTGGTATGTACGAACTGGGTGTATTGTCTAATCGTGCACACAAAAAATCTGCCCGTATCGTGGGCGAAGTATTGGGTAAATATCACCCACACGGAGATCAGTCGGTGTATGATACCATGGTTCGCATGGCGCAACCTTGGTCACTCAGATACCTGATGGTGGACGGACAGGGCAACTTTGGTTCTGTCGATGGCGACCCACCGGCGGCCATGCGATATACGGAAGCAAGACTGCAAAAGATCTCAGAAGAAATGCTCGCCGATATTGATAAGGAAACCGTTGACTTTCAAAATAACTTTGATGATTCACTGCAGGAACCGAAAGTATTGCCCACCAGAATTCCCAATCTGCTGGTCAATGGAACTTCGGGAATTGCTGTAGGGATGGCCACCAATATGGCTCCTCACAATCTATCAGAAGTGATTGACGGCACCATTGCATATATTGACAACAATGACATCACTACAGACGAATTGATTCAGTTTGTGAAAGCCCCTGATTTTCCAACCGGTGGAATCATCTACGGATACAGTGGCGTGAAGGAAGCATTCGAAACAGGACGAGGTAGAGTAGTGATTAGAGGAAAAGCAATCATTGAAGAAGTACAAGGCCGTGACTGTATCATCGTTACCGAAATACCCTATCAGGTCAATAAATCAGACATGATCCAGCGTACCGCCGATTTAATCAAAGAAAGCAAACTGGAAGGAATTTCAGAAATCAGAGACGAATCTGACAGAAACGGAATGCGTGTGGTTTATGTGCTGAAAATGGACGCCGTACCCAATGTGGTACTCAACCTGCTCTATAAGCATACTGCACTGCAATCATCTTTCAGTATCAACAATATTGCTTTGGTAAATGGCCGCCCTGAACAGCTGAATCTGAAAGACATGATTCACCATTTTGTTAACCACAGGCACGATGTGGTCGTCAGAAGGACCGAATTTGAACTGAGAAAAGCCGAGGAAAGAGCACATATACTCGAAGGCTACATGAAAGTCATCGGTACCCAGGACGATTTGGACCGAGCGATTAAAATCATCCGTGAAAGCGCTACACCCGATGATGCTCGTAATGGTTTGATTGAAGCTTTTGAACTTTCCGAAATTCAAGCCAGAGCGATTCTGGAACTCAGATTGAGAACACTCACCGGACTTGAAATCGACAAAATAAAATCGGAGTATGAAGAATTGATGAAGCACATCGATTATTTGAGAGAAGTGCTTGCCAGCCACGATCTGAGAATGAAAATCATCAAGGATGAATTGCTCGAAATCAAAGAAAAATTCGGAGATGAAAGAAGATCAGAAATAGATTATGCCGGTGGCGAAATGAACATCGAAGACCTGATTCCTGACGAGGAAATGGTGGTGACCATCAGTCACCTGGGTTACATAAAAAGAACACCGCTTACCGAATACAAAAAACAGTCGAGAGGAGGAGTCGGCAACCGTGGAGCAGCTACAAGAGACGAGGATTTCCTCGAATACATGGTCGTCGCTACCAACCACCAGTATATGCTGTTCTTTACCGAAAAAGGTAGATGTTTTTGGATGCGCGTATTCGAAATTCCCGAAGGTTCAAAAACTTCTAAAGGAAGGGCCATCCAGAACCTAATCAATATTGAACCCGGTGACAAAGTCAGGGCCTACATCAAAACCCATGACTTGAGAGATGAAGAATATGTGAACAACCATTTTGTTATTATGGTCACCAAACGAGGAATCGTTAAGAAAACTTCTTTGGAAGCCTACTCCAGACCAAGAGTCAACGGTATCAATGCGATTACTGTCAGAGAAGGAGACCAATTGTTGGAAGCCAAACTGACCGATGGCAAAAGCCAAATCATGATTGGGTCGCTCAGCGGTAAAGCGATTCGCTTTGAAGACGAAAAAGTTCGCCCCATGGGACGAACCGCTTCTGGTGTCAGAGGCATCAATCTCGGCAGCGATGAAAATGAAGTCATCGGAATGATTGTGGTTGAAGACCCTGAAAATGAAACAGTTCTTGTGGTCTCTGAGAAGGGGTATGGCAAACGAAGTTCCATCGAAGACTACCGAATCACCAATCGTGGGGGCAAAGGAGTTACCACCTTGAATGTGACCGATAAAACCGGAAAACTGATTGCAATCAAATCTGTGACCGACCAAGACGATCTGATGATCATCAACAAATCTGGTGTCGCCATTAGAACCGGTGTGAAAGAAATGCGGGTGATGGGCCGTGCAACTCAGGGCGTGAGACTCATAAATCTGAAAAAAGGCGACGGAATTGCAGCGGTAGCAAAAGTTGCTTATGAAGAAGAAGATGTGGACGATGAATCACAGGAATTGATAGACAATCAGAATGAAAATCTGGATTCATCGATGGATAATTCAGACAAAAACACTAATTTAGATTCAGAAATAGAAAATTAAAATATGAAAAAAATTATTTTAGCAATCGCCATTGTATGTTTTTCCACATTACTCTTTGGGCAAGAAAAGGAAATCGATCTTGGCTTCGAAGCAATTGAAGCAAACAATGTGACACAAGCAAAAGAAGGAATTGAAGGGATTGATATCAACTCTGTTATGCTCAGCCCCGAATCAAAAGCGAAATATTGTTATACTGCAGGTAGAATTGCAATGTCGGAGGGTCGTTCCATCGAAGCTGCCAAAATGTTCAGTACATTAAGAAAATATGAGAACGGTGTGGTGTATGCCATAAAAAACAAAGACTCAAAAGACACTGAATATTACGAAACGAGGGCAGAAGCCGATGAAGCTTACGAAAAAGGAAATTACAATAAGCCAAAAGAACTGAACTTGAAACCTAACCTGATTACAAAAGTGGAACCCCTGATCAGATCAAAAGCAGAAACCCTGCTCAACCAAGCCAATTCAGCCAGTCAGTCTAACCAAAGCAAACAGGCCGGAGAAAAATTCCTCGAAGCCTCTTATTTGGTTGATGCACTCGGAGGTGACTCAGATTTGTTCAAGTACAACGCTGCATTGAGCTTCCATAAAGCCAACGAATTTCAGCAGGCCTTTGACATTTACAACGAATTGATTCGTCAAGGATATACCGGCGAAAACACCCAATGGGTGGGCATCGACAAAGAGACTGGAGAACAAAAAATATTTAAGACCCAAGACGAAGCCAATCTTCAGAAAAATCTTGGTCTGGTTACCGATGTGAAAATGGTCAAATCGGGTTCTATAGAAAAAGCCATGTTTGGTTATGCGCTGAATGCCTTGTCAAACTTGAAAAAATACGATACGGTGGTAGAGACAATTTCTGCCAAATATCCAGACGATTCTGAAATTCAGAACCTGGTAGGAAATGTATATTATTTTTCAGGCAAGGAAGATATGTTTATGTCAAAACTTGAACAGCAAATCAAAGACAACCCCGGCAATGCAGTCAATTTCTTTAATCTGGGTGTACTCAACATGGACAAAGGAAATGATGCAAAAGCAAAAGAATATTTTGAAAATGCAATTCAGATTGACCCTGCGTACAAAAATGCATACACCAACCTTGCATTGCTCATCATCAGACCCGAGAAAGAATATGTTGAAATCATCAACAACAACCTGGGGTCTTCTACCAAAGAGAAAAGTGTGTACAAAGAATACACAGACAAGAGAAAAGCATTGTACAATGAGGCAATCCCATACCTTGAAAAAGCATTTGAGTTAGACAAAAATGATTACGAATCAGCCAAAGCACTTAGACAGGCATACCAGGCTGCCGAAATGTTTGACAAAGAAGATGAAATGCGTGCAATCGAAAATTCGCTGAAAAAATAAATGTAAAATAGTTTTTTTTAAGCCCGTTTTTTAACGGGCTTTTTATTTTCCGACAATCGTGAAAAGGACTAATTTTGGAGAATATTTTAAAGTGCTCAAGATGGCTTTCTACACTAACGAAGAATATCTCAGATTCTATAAAAAACTGATTTTGCCCAGAATGATTGAAGAACGGATGATGATCAGCCTGCGGCAAGGAAAAATAACCAAATGGTTCTCGGCTTGGGGACAGGAAGCAATTTCGGTCGGCTCTACTTTGGCGATGAATCCAGAAGAATACATGTTGACCATGCACCGAAATCTTGGGGTTTTTACTACCAGAGAAATTCCGCTGAAAAAATTGTTTGCCCAATTTCAAGGCAAGGCAGAAGGTTTCACCAAGGGGCGCGACCGTTCTTTTCACTTCGGAACCAATGAGTACAAAATAGTCGGAATGATTTCGCACCTTGGTGCACAAATGGGCGTCTCGAATGGGATTGCCCTTGCCAATCTGCTTCACAAAAATCGTCAAGCCACACTGGTTTTTACCGGTGACGGCGGTGCAAGTGAAGGTGAATTTCATGAAGCACTCAACATTGCCGCAGTCTGGCAATTGCCGATGATTGTGATAGTAGAAAATAATCATTGGGGACTTTCAACACCTTCCAACGAACAATTCCGGATGAAATCTTTTGCCGACAAAGGAATCGGTTATGGTATTGACGCTGTCAGCATAGACGGAAATGATTTTATGCAGGTGTATGAAACCGTGAAATCTTGGGCAGAAGAAATCAGACAGAACCCACGCCCGGTACTGATTGAATGCAATACATTTAGAATGCGCGGACATGAAGAAGCCTCGGGAACAGCTTATTATCCGGATGGCCTGATTGAATCTTGGAAAGACAAGGACCCGATTCTGAGATTTGAAAATTCACTGAAATCAAAAGGAATCCTGAACGATAAAATCATCAACCAACTCAAAGATGAATTGAGCACTTTTGTGCTGAGTGAACTGGAAGCAGCAGACAATTACCTCAAAATCATTCCCGATAAAAAGATTGAATTGAAAGATGTTTACGCCGATTTTGACAACCAAGAAATCATCCCTAAATCAGTTTCCAATCGTGAACTTAGGTTTGTGGATGCAATTTCTGAAGCCTTGGATATCGCCATGGAAACTTATCCGAATTTGGTCATGATGGGGCAGGATATTGCTCTTTATGGGGGAGTTTTTAAAGTTACTGAAGGTTTTGTGGACAAATTCGGAAGTGAACGGGTGAGGAACACACCGATTTCTGAATCGGCGGTACTTGGTGCCGGTTTAGGATTGGCGGTTCGTGGAATGAAAAGCATGATTGAAATGCAGTTCTCCGATTTTGTTTCTGTTGGATTCAATCAGATTGTCAATAATTTGGCCAAATCGCATTACAGATGGGGTCAACCCTCAGATGTTGTTGTTCGGATGCCAACAGGTGGAGGAGTAGCAGCAGGGCCCTATCACTCGCAATCCACGGAGGTATGGTTTACTAAAGTCCCCGGACTAAAAGTCGTTTATCCGGCCACGGCTGAAGACGCAAAAGGGTTGTTGCTTCAATCGTTTGCAGACCCGAATCCAGTGCTTTTCTTTGAACACAAAAAATTATACAGAAGTATAAAATCAAAAGTTCCGGAAGCTTATTATACCCTCCCTTTCGGTAAAGCAAGATTTCACAAAAGGGGTGAAGACTTGACCATTGTCACCTACGGACTGGGCGTCTGGATAGCATTAGAGGTTATTGAACGGCATCCCGAAATCAAAATGGATTTAATAGATTTGAGAACTTTGATTCCTTGGGATATTGAATCGGTACTTGAATCCGTTCGAAAGACCGGAAAGTTGATTGTATTGCACGAAGACACCATGGTCAATGGATTGGGTGCTGAAATTTCGGCAGTGGTCACAGAAGAAATTTTTGAAGAACTCGATGCGCCGGTGATGCGAGCCGCATCGATGAATACGCCAGTACCTTTCGATGTGGAACTCGAAAAACAATTTTTACCAACCCATGAATTTGAAGAAAAATTAATCAGACTATACAAATATTGAGGCTCGTATGATGGCTGCTTAGATTTGCATTTTTTACTACCGAATGAAAATTATCCTGCGATTCAATAGGTTAATTATTAAAAAAAATATAAAAAGTTTTTTTTTATTAAAAATTATTCTATTTTTGGATGGAAATATTGTGAGAAGCGAGGCAAATTGTCTCATTGAAAAAGTAGCAAACCGCTTTGTCGCCTGGGCTCAGCCGAGGAGGAAAGTCCGGACACCACAGAGCAGCATAACGGGTAACACCCGTCGTCCCGGCTTAGCTGGGAAAGGACCAGTGCAACAGAAAGCAAGTACAGTTTGGCTGTAGTGAAATCAGGTAAACTCTATGTGGTGCAATGCCAAGTATACCGACAGTTAAGGATTGCTCGTCCGTTGTCGGGGGGTAGGCAGATAGATCTTTTTGGTAACAAAAAGACCAGATAAATGACAAAGATTCCGCATTTGTGGGATACAGAATCCGGCTTACAGGTTTGCTTTTTTAATAATTGAAATTTAACTTTTAAAACTGAAATGATATGAAAAAAATTATTGCAATCGCTGCCATGGTAGCAGCACCTGTTTTGTTTGCACAAAACCAACTTTCAACTGCCAGTGAAGCAAAATTGAAAGCACAGCAAACAGAAAAAAGAGCAGACCAAAAACAAGCTGATTTGAAAGCTGATAACGCTGACACTGTAAGAAAAGCTGAAGTGAAAAAAGCGCAAACTGAAGTAAAAGCCAAAAGAAATGAAGCTGCCACCAAAAGAAGTGAAGCAGTAAAAGCTGAGGCTGTTAACGCAAAATCAATTAAATAATAACTATAGTTTATTGTTATTAAAGTATAAAAGCCCACTTTGGTGGGCTTTTTTTATCATCTCACCGTCCATCCTTTTTCATTCTTCTACTGATACTGATGATTCGCTGCGTCCACGCATCAGTCCACTTAGAGTGAGAATGTATTTGTCTATGTAGAACTGTTTTTCCTTCGATTTATATTGTTGAATGTATCTTGGATGTTCGAGAGGAGTCAGCGTGCCGAACAAGCCGGCTTTGTCGTTCAGTTTTTTGATAAAACCCGCATTTTTTTTGCCGAGTATAAAAACCTCAGAAGTGTCCACACCCAATGCAATACTTTGTTTTAATGACTGAATCATAAAATTCTCCACCATTTCAAAAAGTTTGGGGTCATCGTAATAATTGGCGTTCAACCATTTGTCGCCTTTGGAGTGGCGGACGATGGCCAATGGAAAGGGTGAATTGATGTAGAATTTACTATAAAAAGCTTCGGGGCCTCCGAATGCCATGATCATATCATACAGAAAAACCGATGAGACTTCGTGTGTATGAACAGTCTTCATTTCTATCCCACAAACGCTTTTGAGCCGTTTGGTATCAGTAAAAGGAACGCCGGTAACACCTGCACCATGGCGGCTTGGATTGATACCGATAATAAATTTTCTTTGTCGGTTGTCATTGTAGAATTTTTTGTAAAATTCAGCCATTACTTGCATTGTCTCGGGATTCTCAATAAAAGGATTGAGCACCTTGAAACCTTTGGGCAACCGAGATGTGAAATGAAGTTCATTGTTGAATTGAATGACTCTCTCACCGAAGCTTTTTGACATAATATAGTTTTTGACTTAATCAACGCTAATCCTCAGTCGATTTCAACCAAAATCGGACAATGGTCGGAATGCTTGGCCTCCGATAATATGGCCGCTCTTTTCATCCGGTGTTCCATCGGTCGACTGACCATATGATAGTCAATCCTCCAACCTTTGTTGTTGGCGCGTGCATTGGCGCGATAACTCCACCAACTGTAGTGATGTGGCTCTTTCACAAAATACCTGAAAGAATCAATCAGTTCACATTTATCGATATAACTGCTCAGCCACTCTCTCTCCATCGGAAGGAAACCTGAAATTTTGGCGTTCCTCACCGGATCGTGAATATCAATGGCTTCATGACAAATATTGTAATCTCCGGAGATAATCAGGTTAGGGATTTGTTTTTTCAGAGTTTGAATATAATCCATAAAATCATAACAAAACTGCATTTTGAAATCTAACCGTGCTTCCATATTTGTACCGCTTGGTACATAAACACTGATAAATGAAAAATTATCAAAATCAGCTCTCAGTACACGACCTTCTTTGTCCATGTATTCTATGCCTGTACCGTATTCAATGTGATTTGGTTCATTTTTGGACAGTATGGCTACACCGCTGTATCCTTTTTTTTCTGCCGGATACCAAAAGCTTCGATAACCCAATTGGTCGAGTGTAGAAATCTCATCCTGAATCTGTTCTGGTTGCGCCTTGATTTCCTGTAAGCCCATCACATCGGGCTGAGTACTGTCAATCCATTCGTTCAATCCTTTTCTCATTGCGGCCCTGATGCCGTTGACATTGTAACTGATGATTTTCATTTGAAATTATTATGATGATTAATTAAGTCATAGATTTTAATTCTGATATGAATTTTTCGCCCAGATGATCTGCTTCCTGCTGAGAAGGTGCTTCGGTATATATCCTGATGATTGGTTCTGTGTTTGATTTTCGCATGTGTACCCAGCTATTTTCAAAATCGATTTTTATGCCGTCCACAGTAGAAATTTCTTCGTTTTTATATTTGTGAAACATTCGGTCGAGCAGTTCATCCACATTGATGTCTGTGGTGAGTTCAATTTTCTTTTTGCCCATAAAATAGTTTGGATAAGTATCCCTCAGTTGGCTGACACTTATGTCTTTTTCAGCAAGATGACTTAGAAACAATGCGATGCCCACCAATGAATCACGGCCGTAATGCAATTCTGGATAAATGATACCACCGTTGCCTTCGCCACCTATTTTTGCTCCGGTTTCCTTCATTTTGACAACCACATTGACTTCACCCACAGCAGAGGCTTCATAGCGTTGATTGTACTTTTCCGCTATGTCTCTCAAGGCTCTTGTGGATGAGAGGTTTGAGACGGCTGTGGACGGTGTCTTGCTCAATACATAATCTGCAACCGCCACCAGTGTATATTCTTCACCAAACATTTCACCGTTTTCTGAAATCAGTGCGAGCCGGTCAACATCCGGGTCCACTACGATTCCAAAATCTGCATTTTCCTCCACTACTTTTTGAGAAATCTCGGTCAGGTGTTCTTTCAGCGGTTCTGGATTGTGTGGAAATTGTCCGTTGGGTGTACAATGCAATTTTACATATTCAACACCGAGTTTGTCAAGCAGTACCGGAACGGCAATCCCACCGGTTGAATTCACTGCATCGATAACCACTTTGAATTTTTTTTTGGCAATTCCTTTTGTGTTTACCAATGGCAAATCGAGAATCATGTCAGTATGAATATCGATTCCCTTTTTGTTTTCAGAATAGTTTCCTAAATCATCCACTTCAGCAAAGATGTAGTCATCCTTCTCTGCGATTTTTAGTACCATTTCGGCATCCTCATGAGGCAAAAATTCTCCTTTGGCATTCAGAAGTTTCAATGCATTCCATTGTTTGGGGTTGTGGCTTGCAGTTATGATGATGCCTCCGTCTGCGTTCAATTGGGTGACCATTACTTCAACGGTCGGTGTGGTAGAAAGTCCAAGGTCAATTACATCAATACCAAGCCCCATCAGGGTTGCACAAACCAAGTTGTTAATCATTTCACCTGAAATTCTGGCATCCCTTCCGATGACAACCTTGAGTTTTGTCCCGGGATGATTAGTCGAAGCCAGCCAACTCCCGTATGCGGCAGCGAATTTGACTGTGTCAATGGGGGTGAGATTTTCGTTGATTTTTCCTCCTATGGTTCCTCTGAATCCGGAAATTGATTTAATAAGTGGCATAAACAGATTTTTTAACAGACAAAATTAAAGGTTTTTATTGACTGAGGGTCGATTTAAACTGACACAAATGGTCGGATGCATTTAAATTTATTTTAAATTTGATGTACATCATCTTAAAAAGAAATTATTATGGAGACAATGAATGTTATTATTTTCGGTGCCATTACGGGCATTTGGAGTTTTTTGGTCTATTTTGTTTTTGGTTTGATTGCTGCTGGAATTGCAAAAATGATTTTACCGGGTAAAGATCCGGGTGGCTTTTTGGTTACTGCCTTGGTGGGTATTGTGGGTGCGTATTTGGGGCATCATATGCGAACTTGGCTCGGAATGGACACCGACGGTGAAGTGAGTTTTATCAGCCCGATGGATTGGGTATTTACCATTTTGGGAGCGATTATCATACTGTTTATTTGGAAGAAAATTGCAGCTATGATTTCTAAGAATTAGAAACAACTGAAAATTAAAAGCTGTTCAACCGAACAGCTTTTTTTATGGGTTTAAATTCCGATATCAGAATAATCAGGAATGAATGGCTCTTTTTCCGCTTGCATCCAAAGCAGCTTCTTTGACGGCTTCGGTGTACGAGGGATGAGCATGACTGATTCTGGCAATGTCTTCTGCCGAGGCGCGGTATTCCATTGCGACCACTGCTTCGGCAATGATGTCAGCTGCGCGGGCGCCCACGATATGTACACCCAGCACCTCATCGGTTTCTTCATCTGCCAGAATCTTCACAAAACCGTCCAAGTCCATGCTTGCTCTCGCTCTTCCAAGTGCACGGAACGGAAAAGTTCCTGTTTTGTATTTCTTACCCGATTCTTTGAGTTGTTCTTCTGTAAGTCCAACGCCTGCCACTTCGGGCCAAGTATAGACCACACCGGGAATCAAGTTGTAATTGATATGGGGTTTCTGACCGGCAAGATGTTCAGCCACCAATACGCCTTCCTCAGAAGCTTTGTGGGCGAGCATGGCACCTTTCACCACATCGCCAATAGCATAGATATTGCTGACATTGGTTTGGAGGTGCTCATTGGTTTTGATTCTACCTCTTTCGTCGGTTTCCACACCGGCATTTTCGAGTGCAAGCCCTTCAGTAAAGGGTTTTCTGCCGACAGCAACGAGTACATAATCGCCTTCAATTTTTAGCTCAACTCCTTTTTTGTCTTCTGTTGTCACCGTTACTTTTTCACCTTCATTTGTAATTGAAGTTACTTTGGTTGATAGTTTGAATTTCATTCCTTGTTTTTTCAACACTTTGGTGATTTCTCTTGAAAGTGCACTGTCCATTCCTGGGATCACTCTGTCCATAAATTCGACAATGCTCACTTCAGCGCCGAGTCTGTGATAAACCGAGCCGAGTTCGAGCCCAATAACACCACCGCCGATGACAATCAGTCGTTCAGGGATTTCTGTCAATTCAAGTGCCTCGGTAGAGCTGATGATTCTTTTTTTGTCGATTTTTGCAAAGGGCAGTTCAGCCGAAGCAGAACCTGTGGCAATGATGGTGTATTTTGATTCAATCTCTTGTGTACTACCGTCTTCTGCTGTTACAATCAAATGAGTTGCATCTTTGAATGAACCGACGCCGTTAAATACCTCTATTTTGTTTTTGTTCATCAAGTATTCCACTCCCTTTACATTGGCATCGACTACTTCTGCTTTGCGCTTGATCATTTGTTTGATGTCCACTTTGGGTTGGGGAATTTCGATTCCGTGTTCCGAAAAATGCTTAAGTGCAGTGTAATAATGTTCTGAAGAATCGAGCAGCGCTTTGGAAGGGATACAACCCGTATTGAGGCAGGTACCGCCCAAAGATGATTTTTCTATGATTGCTGTTTTAAAGCCCAATTGGGCACAACGAATGGCAGATACATAGCCGCCGGGTCCTGAACCTATAATGGTGACATCAAATGAATGCATAATTTCTAATTGTTTTTTTTGAAAGTCCAAAATTAGTCAATAAATCTGACTTTATTTGAACCTCTGATTGAAAAATTGGAGAGTTTTGACGCAACCATTTCAAAAAATACCATCTATTAAAACACGAATAAAAAGCCAAAAATACTAAGATGAGAAAAATTAAATGGATTGCCTTGTATGTATTCACCATTGTGTTCACGGTTTCATGCCTCAACAACAATGACGACGGTATAGAGGTCGTAGAAGGCGGATGGATTGCCTTTTTCAATGTTTCACCGGGTTCAAATCAGTTGAGACTCTATGCGGATGGAGATGCAGTACCTGGTCAAGCAGTGAATTATGGTGAATTTAACACATACTCAAGATTAGATGTTGGTGAGTATGAGATTTCCGTTCGCTCAAGCAGTAGCGAGGACATGACTTCTTCACCGCTTGAAGTGGGAGTAAACAAGTATTATGGTGCTTATGCAGTCAATACTACAGAAAATATTGAACTGATTTTTTATCTTGACAACCACACTGTGCCTACACATTTTGGTAAAACACTTTTCCGTTTTATGCAACTTTCTCCCAATATGCCAGAGGTGAAGTTGAAATTTGAAACCGAAGATGAAGATTTTGGTACATACAACTTCAAAGAATCCACGGGTTTTCAGGAAATCGAAAGTTTTGAAAACAAATATGTTTATCTGATTGATGAAGCTACCAACGACACCCTGTTGTCTAAACAAATTTCACTGCTTGGTAGAACTTCTTATGTGCTTTTTAGCAAAGGAATCATGGACACAGAAAACGAAAATCAACAATTGGATTTTCAATTGATTGAATTTTAAACTTCCATTCATTAGTTTTATTTACGGAAAATCCCCGTCGAATATAATCCGACGGGGATTTTTTTTGAATCTTGTAATTTGGCTTTCCCAAAAAAGAAATTTGAATCTGATCAAGGCCGTTGTAGCCTATCAAATGTCAATGAATAAGACACGATGTTCCATTTTGATTCATTGCTTTGCCAACTTTTTATCCATTCACCAAAAACCGCTCAAATCAGTTGCACAAAATTTCACTTGCCTCTGAGTACTCTCAGTGCATTGCTCCATTTTTCCAGTTCTTTCAACATGTCTTTTGCAGAACTGACTGCCGAACTATTGGCTTTGAAATTTCCATTTTCGTCAATTTCCTTTGCGAAAAACGGAAGATTCACCTGTTGCGGAAGTGGCATCATGTTCAGCGTGGTTACTACCTGCTTGAGCATCTGTACTGAGCGGAGTCCTGCAGAAACACCACCGTAACTCACAAAACCGACAGGTTTGTATTTCCATTCTTGGTGCAAATAATCAATTGCATTTTTGATCGGTGCAGGAAATCCGTAGTTGTATTCGGCAAGCACGACGATAAAAGCATCGGCTTCCTCAATTTTTCTGCTCCAATTTTTGGTGTGTTCAAACTGATACTGCTTTAGCCTTGGGTGATTGGGTTCATCCATGAAGGGAAGATTGATTTCGGCCAAATCGAGCAATTCTGTGTCAAATTCTGAATTTTCTTTGGAGAATTCAAAAATCCAGTCGGCGATGATTCTGCCTTTGGCTCCTCTACGATTGGTGGATGTCAATATCTTTAATTTGAGCATAGCTGTAATAATTTAGGCAAATTTAAACCTAATTCATCAACCAAGAATTGATTTATGTTAATGAAGATTTCCAGGCTGAACTGATTTTTTTGAAGACCGTTTGGAGAAAAGCCAGATAAATTCATAACTTCGGAAGTTCAAAAAATAACAGCAGTATGAAGAAAATTATTACGAGTGTACTCATTGCAGTTTTGTTTGTTTCCTGCAAGCAGAACAAGAATAATCTCGAAAATCAAAACACCCAACCCGAAGAGAATTTTGAGGTCAAAGCGGACCGTTTCGCTGACATTCAGATACTCAGATACCGTGTCAATGATTTTGATAAACTGAGTCTTGACCAAAAAAAATTGGTTTATTATCTGACCCAAGCAGGACTTGCCGGGCGGGACATTATCTATGACCAAAATTACAAACACAATCTTGAAATTCGTCAGGCGATTCATAATATTGTAAAAAATTATTCGGGCGAAAAAGGAAACGAATGGGATGCTTTTATGGTGTACGCCAAACAAATGTGGTTTGCCAATGGTATCCATCACCATTATTCTATGGATAAATTTACGCCTCGTTTTTCAGAGGAATTCTTCCAAAAATTACTGGACCAAACGGGTGGCTCACTGAGCGAAGATGCCATGGAAGCAATTTTTAATCCTGACAAAGACAACAAAAGGGTCAATCTCGATCCACTCAAAGGACTGGTACACGGAAGTGCCAACAATTTCTACGGCGACGGGCTCACTGACCAAATGGTAGAAGATTATTACAAGAAAATAATCGACCCGAAAGAACAACGACCCATTTCCTACGGTCTGAATTCTCAAATGGTATTGGATGAAAATGAACAGATAAAAGAAATTCCGTGGAAAATCGGAGGAATGTATGGAAGTGCACTCGAAAATGTGGTTTATTGGTTGGAAAAAGCCGTTGAAGTGGCTGAAAATGAACCTCAGAAAAAAGCCTTAGAGCTGCTGATAAAATATTACAACACCGGTGACCTGAAAGATTGGGACGAATATTGTGTTGCATGGACCGAAGCCACCGAAGGTGACATTGATTATATCAACGGATTCATTGAAGTTTATGGCGATGCCAAAGGTTATCGAGCTACCTATGAATCTGTGGTACAAATGAAAGATTTTGAAGCTTCACAAAGAATGAGTGTGCTCTCAGACAATGCCCAATGGTTTGAAGACAATTCGCCACTTGCAGCCGAACACAAAAAAGCCAAAGTGACAGGTGTTAGCTACAAAGTGGTGGATGTGGTCGGTGAGTCGGGAGACGCCTCACCCGCTACTCCCATTGGTATCAATCTGCCTAATTCTGACTGGATCCGAGCCGAACACGGTTCAAAATCGGTAAGTCTCGGCAATATCATAGACGCCTATCAGGCTGCATCCGGTGGTTCGACCTTGGATGAATTCGCATATGACGATGACGAAAAAGAAAGGTCAAAAAAATATGCCGAACTGGCCGACAATCTACACACTGCACTGCATGAGGTCATCGGTCATGCCAGTGGGCAGTTGAATCCAGGTGTGGCTACTCCCAATGTTACGCTGAAAAGTTATGCAAGCACCCTTGAAGAAGCTCGGGCAGACTTGGTTGGACTTTACTTTTTGATGGATGAAAAGTTGATTGAACTCGGTCTGATGGAAAGTCTGGATGTGGGTAAAACCGCTTATGACAAATACATCAGTAACGGCATGATGCTTCAATTAAGAAGAATTGAACCCGGCAACGATATTGAAGAATCACACATGAGAAACCGACAACTGGTGGCCGCTTGGGCTTTTGAAAAAGGGAGCGAAAACAATGTGATTGAGAAAATCGTTGAAAACGGAAAAACATATTTCAAAATCAATGATTATGATGCTTTGCGCAAATTGTTCGGCGATTTGCTGCGTGAAATTCAAAGAATCAAATCAGAAGGAGATTACGAAACCGGTAAGAATCTTGTTGAAAATTACGGAGTGAAAGTGGACCGTCAGTTGCATGAAGAAGTGCTGAAGAGATTCGAGCCGCTGAATATTGCGCCATACAGCGGATTCATTAACCCTGTTTTGGTGCCGCAAACCGATGATGATGGAAACATTACAGATATCAAAATTGAGTATCCGACAGATTTTGTGGAACAAATGCTCTATTATGATGAAAATTACAATTTCCTGTAAGCCTAATAATTTTTTATCAATACTTAAAGTCCGTTTTCATTTTAGAGAACGGACTTTTTTTGATTGAAAAAGAACATCTCAATTCAGGATAAAATCACTAAATTTGAAGCTATGAAAGCGCTCATCATTGTAGATATCCAATACGATTTTTTGGAGGACGGCCGGCTCGAAGTCTCGGGTGGCAACGAGGTGATTCCGGTCATCAATGCACTACGGACAGATTTCGAATTGATAGTGGCTACCCAAGATTGGCATCCGCACAATCACAAAAGTTTTGCTGCCGAACATCCCGGGAAAAACGAGTTTGATGTAATTGACTTGAACGGTTTGCAACAAGTCCTTTGGCCAGTGCATTGTGTGCAGGGTACACAAGGAGCTGAGTTTCATAAGGATTTGAAAATGAATTCTATAGAAGCTATTTTTAGAAAAGGAATGGATCGGGAAATCGACAGTTATTCAGGGTTTTATGACAATGGAAAACGAAAAAACACCGGATTGTATGGCTATTTGAAAGACCGAAATGTTTCAGAAGTTTTTGTTGCCGGATTAGCAGCCGACTTTTGTGTTTATTTCACTGCGAATGACGCAATCGATTTGGGATTTAAAACCACCATCATCGAAGAAGCTTCCAAACCCATCGATGCCGAGAATTGGGAGAAATTAAAAGATGCGTTCTTTGAAAATGGCGGAAATATTATTTGATTTTTTATATTAAATCAAATTTTGCTTAAAACTTAAACTATGAACGAATTTATTCCTGAAGAAAATCACATCGAAACCATCAACAACTACACAGCCGAGGATTGGAAACCTATGTTGGATCTGATCGAAGAAATCGAAAAGACTGAATCTTTTTACACCCTTGACGATAAGTCCCTATTTGATCCTTATAATTATTCGGCTGTGGTGGATAAATTCACAAATCTTATGTATGAAATTCCATTGATGATTAACTTCGATTGGCGAAAATGGGATGAGGGTAATAAAATCTACTCCACACAGGATTTTGATTTCGACAGCATAGACATTCCCACCAAATGCAAATTACTTTCGGCACTTGTTAGAAGTGAGCGCTTTAACGCAGGTGGAACTCGCCATTGCCTTCGATAATGGGAAAATTCTAAAAATCCTTATTTCCATCCGTAAACAGCTCATTCAATAAACTTATTCTTGCAGAAAAAGTTTAATTTTAATTCTTCAAGACACACAGATGAAACACTTATTACTGCTGGCTTTTTCAATTAGCATCAATATCCTAAGCGCTCAGAACCAGCTGATTCCACAACCCGCAAAATTAGAACTGAAACAAGGCGAATTTGTAATTCCCGAGAATTTACTGATTTCAAAATCACTTCCACAGCAAGAAAGCAATTATCTGATCAACCGACTGAAGGGAAAATTCAATATAGAAATTTCCAAAAATAATTTAGCTGAAATACGAAAAATTTATATCCAGAAAGTTCATCCGGACGAATGGTACTCAATCTCTGTAGAAGAGAAAGGAATTTTTATAACTTTCTCAACAAAAACAGGCTATTTTCGTGCGCTTCAAACGCTTGCACAACTTTTTGAAGAACATCAGTATGACCGGAAAATCCCGGCGATGCTTATCGTGGACGAACCTCAATTCAAATGGCGCGGAATGCACCTGGACATAGTCCGTCATTTCTTTACTGTGGAGGAAGTCAAAAAATATCTGGATTATCTGGCGATGTACAAAATCAACACTTTCCACTGGCACCTGACCGACGACCAAGGCTGGCGGATAGAAATCAAAAGCTATCCGAAACTGACCGAGATCGGTTCAAAAAGAAAGGAATCGATGATCGGACCATATGGCGACAATCGCTTTGACGGTCTGCCTTATGGTGGATTTTATACACAAGAAGAAATCAAAGAAGTGGTTGAATACGCCAAAAAATTACACATCAATATCGTTCCCGAAATCGAAATGCCGGGCCATGCGCTGGCTGCGCTTTCTGCTTATCCCGAACTTGCCTGTACGACCGGAGCTTTTGAAGTTGCAATAAAATGGGGTGTTTTTGACGATGTGTTTTGTCCGAAGGAAACTACTTTTGAATTTGTTGAAAATGTGTTGGACGAAGTGATTGCGCTTTTTCCTTCCGAATACATCCACATCGGCGGTGATGAATGCCCCAAGGTGCGGTGGAAGGAATGTGCACATTGTCAGCAACTGATAGAACGAGAGAACCTGAAGGACGAAGAAGGTTTGCAGAGCTATTTCATCCGTAGAATTGAGAAATTTGTCAATGGCAAAGGCAGGAAAATTATCGGTTGGAACGAGATTTTGGAGGGTGGACTTGCACCCAATGCTGCTGTGATGAGCTGGACGGGTGAGGAAGGTGGAATTGAGGCAGCCAAATCCGGACATTATGCAGTGATGACCCCAGGAGGTTATTGCTATTTTGATCATTATCAAGGCGACCCCCTGAACGAACCTCTGGCCTTTGGCGGCTACACGCCTTTGGATAAGATTTATTCCTATCACCCTGTTCCGGCGGTACTATCGACTGAGGAAGCTCCGTACTTAATGGGCGTTTAAGCGAATTTGTGGACGGAATATATTCTGGATTTCAAACATGTTGAGTACATGCTTTTTCCGAGGCTGATGGCACTGGCAGAAGTGGGCTGGGGGACGAACCGGGCAGAAAACTATCAGGAATTTGAAAACAGAGTGGTGGCGCATTTTCGATACTTGGACAAAAAAGGAATCAATTTCGCCAAAAGTATTTTTAATCCCAGCGGAAGGGTCCTAAGAACCGGAAACGGGATTTCATATGAATTCTATATGTCAAAAGATGTACACAACATCCGTTATACCACTGACGGCAGTGAACCCACCATTGATTCGGAAGCTTATCAATCGTCGATCAATGTTGACCGGTCGATGACGATTCGGGCGGCTTATTTTGAGAATGGTGAGCAAAAAAGTGCGCTCACAAGCCAGCGATTCAATGTGAGTCAATCGACCGGAAAATCGATTGAATTGCTTCATCAGCCGAGTCCCAATTATGCTTTTGGAGGCGCATTGACCTTGGTGGACGGGATTGAAGGCGATCCGAAAGTGCTGGGCAAAACCTGGCTTGGATTCAGCGGAACAGATGTAATTGCAAGTATTGATTTGGGACAAAAAACGGATTTTTCAAAAGTTTATTTCAATTCGCTCAACCACAAAGGAAGTTGGATTCATTTGGCTGGAGGAGCAAAAATTATGGTCTCAAACGATGGGGTGAATTTCAATACAATTGGCGAAATCAGTCAACAAAAAATCGAGGATTTGAATGGAAGGGTGGTGATTAATTTTGTTCCTGCACAGACTACCCGATTTCTGAAAATCGAGATTTACAATGCGGGCATCATTCCGGAAGGATACCCCGGTGCCGGACATGAGGCTTGGCTGTTTGTAGATGAAATAGGGGTGAAGTAATTTCAGAAATCATCGAAGACTTATCAGTGTATATGGATTCCTGTTTCTGTCAGAAATTCCAAGAAATCTTCCACAGGATAATCAGCAGGAAAATTTAAGTTCTGATTTCTGATGGTTACATGAAAACAGGGTTGTCTTTTTTCTTTGATGTAATAAATTTTTCCGTCGGTGACCATTTTATCCAGAATTTGTTCCAGAATTCTTTCGTACTTAAGGTTTCGTCCTCTCACACCGTTGTACTGTGAATAAGAAATGTCAAAGGCTGCTCCGTAAGTGTGTGAACTATCTCCTTTGGCCGCATTGCTGTTGACTCTTCTTAGTCGGTTTTGACTTTTTTCGGTTCTCGTCAGCGATGAAATACTAAGTTTTTTGGAAGTTCTTTCAAAAAACAAATCAGTGATTTCTTTGAGTGCATCGTAGGCTTCGGTAATCAGAACTGGATGGCTGTGGGTGAGTTTTTGGATGATGTAACCGTCTCCTTCTTCGGGTACTTCAACGAGTTTGCCTTCTCGGATGAGTTCATCCAGCTGAAAATTGTCAGCAATCAGCGGAATGCGGAATGATGATGCTTCAAACAGATGGTCAGAATATTTAATATTTTTTTTGATAAAATTAATTTTCCCAACTTCAGCTGTTTTTTTGGCAGCTTTTGCGGGATATTTCTCCAGCTCGTAGTGATAATTAAAACTGTCCGGAAATAAATTGTTACCCACCGTATGACTTTGCGCGTTTATTGAAATTGCAGCAATAAACACAATTTGAACCAACCAATTTCTCATCCCTCTTTTTGAATTGCTCAAAATTAATTTTTAAACATCAGATATACAGCATTTAAAATCTTAAAAATTCCTTAAATTTTTGTTATAAATTCCATTTGTAAAAAACAATTCTTCGGATTAGATATTACCATTCGTAATCATTTCACTTCTCATATAGCGCACGAATCATACCGTCGGAGATTCCGATTTTTGGGACATGAATTTTTTTTGCTCTTGACCATTTCATCATTTTCATATAAATTTCAAGTGCATATTCTACGACATCCGCTCGGTCTGGTTTCATGTTGAATGCCCTCAGTCGTTCTTCAAAACTCATTTCACGGATGGTTTTGTAGGTTTTTCTCAGATAAGTGTCAGACATGGGTTTACCAAGTTTGATGCCTGAATATTTATAAATATGATTGATGTTTCCGCCCGAGCCAATCAATTCCACATCGTAGCTGGCGGCGATTGCTTGAGTCCATTTTTTCATTTCAGGATAAACCTTGGGGTTCACTTTGCCTTCCATCAGTCTGACCGTACCGATTTCGAATGATTTGGAAGCCGCTACTTTTCCGCAATGCAGTAGTGTCAGTTCAGTGCTTCCGCCGCCCACATCCACATACAGATAATCGTTTCTGTTTAACAGAAATTTTCTTAGTTCTGATGTAAATATCAGTCGTGCTTCGGTTTCTCCGTCTATGATTTCCACTTTGATGTCCGCCTTCTTTTTGATTTGTTTCAGGATTTCTTTTCCGTTCTCCGATTCTCGCATGGCCGAAGTGGCATAAGCCAGGTATTCTTCTACCTCATATATGTCCATCATCAGCCGGAAAGCTTTCATCACATCCACCATCCGTCGGGCGTTTCTTTCAGAAATCTGATTCTCTGTAAATACATCTTTTCCCAGTCTGACCGGCATTCTGACCAATGCAGTTTTATTGAATACGGGTTCGGCATCTTTGAATTCATAAACATAATTGATGAGCAATCGAATCGCATTTGTGCCTATATCAATGGCCGCCAGTTTTTTAATGTTCATACTGCCGATTTTGACGAGATTGGATTTCTTCTGATTGTTTCTCATTCAATTCCAAAAGATAATTGTATATCGCAAATTGCGACCTGAGTGTGGGAAGATTGTTGGTTCTATACTCCAAACTACTGTCAGCGTCATGTAATCTTGCCTTGACATTGTCGTTGAAATTGAGTTCGAAGGATTCAATCAGCATTTTTTTGATTTCCTGATTATAGATTGGGCAAGCTACTTCCACTCTTGCGTCCAGATTTCTTTCCATCATATCTGCCGACGAAATAAAGACCTGATCGTCACCTGCGTTTCTAAACCAGTAAATCCTGGAATGCTCCAGAAATTTATCAACTATGCTGATGGATTCAATGTTTTCTGAAAATCCCTTTTGGCCTGGAATCAGACTATGGATACCTCTGACCACCAGCCTGATTTTGACCCCTTCTGAGGATGCATTGTATAACATATCGATGATTTGTTTGTCACTCAGACTGTTGAGCTTCATATTGATGCCCGAAGGCAGCCCCTTACGGTGGTTTTTTATTTCTCTTTTAATAAATTTAATGATTTTCTTGCGGGTCTGCATGGGTGAAACCAAGAGTTTATCGTAGGATTGAGTCAGGTAATTGGCACTGAAAAATCTAAAGACCTGATTGATTTCCTGTACGATTTCAGATTGTGAAGTCAGCAGCGTATGGTCTGTATAAACTTTGACGGTGTCTGAATTTAGGTTTCCCGAACTGACAAATCCGTACTCGGTGGCCATTCCTTCTTCTGCCTCTCTTTCTATGTACCCGATTTTTGAATGAACTTTTAGTCCGGGCACTCCGTTGATGACATTCACACCGGCATCCCTCAATCTTTTGGACCATTTCACATTGTTGGCCTCGTCAAACCTTGCCCGGAGTTCGAGAACGGCTGTTACTTCCTTTCCGTTTCGTGCTGCATTGGTCAGCGCACTCATCACTTGAGATTCCACATTGACCCTGTATATGGTGATTTTGATTTTTTTGACTTTGGGGTCAATGGCTGCTTCTCTTAGAAATTTTAAAAAAACCGAATAATCATGATAGGGATAAAACAGCAAATGGTCCTCTGCCGTAATGGCTTCAAAAAATGTTCTGTATTTTAATAAGTTGGCCGGAATGATGGGAACTATTTTTTCGTACTCCAAATCGGTTCTGCCCTGATTTGGAAAATCCATCAAGTCTCTTTTGTTGTGGTATTTTCCACCAGCGTTGATGCTGTCATAATCGTCAATATGCAATTTTTTTAGCAGGAATTTCAGGGTGTCATCCGCAATTCCACGGTCATACACAATTCTAACAGGTTCACCTTTTCTTCTGCCTTCCAGACTTTTGGCGACTTTCTCGAGCAGGCTGTATTCTAAACTGTTGCTCAGTTCCAATTCAGAATCCCGGGTGATTTTGATGGAATGTGCTTCAATGAAATCGTATTTAAAAACCTTGAAAATATCTGCAAGATGGTAGCGAATAATGTCCTCCAGATACATCACGAATTGCTTTTTGCCGATTTGTGGAAGCACTGCAAAACGAGGAAAAATCTGTGTGGGTACATCAATGAGTGAATATTTTGGCACGGCTTTCTCCACGAATTTCACCGCCATATAAAATGCACCGTCTCGAATGGCAGGGCCTTCAAGTTTTTTGTCCAATATATAGACCCCGATGGAATGACTGAGTTGAGTGTTGAAATATTCTGTAATGTACTGTATGTGCGCTGCTTCGCAAATGTTTTTATCATCAACGAAAAAGATGTTGTTTTCCTGTAATTCATTGAGGATATCGTCATAGAGTTGATCGTATTCCGCCCGCTGAACGGCCACCAAATTGTTGATTTCTTCAATCAATTCTTGGTCGGTTTGTCCTTCGATGATGTTTCTGTAAACCCGGCTTTTCAGCTGAATCGAGCGCAAAACTGAAGAATACCTGACCGAATAAAATTCATCGAGATTATTGGAATAAATCCCAAGGAATCTCAATCTTTCAAGTAGCGGCACAGTCGGGTCTTTGACTTCCTGTAGCACTCTGGCATTGAATCTGAGCCAGCTGATTTCTCTGTTTACATATTGTTGGTTCACAATTCTTTGGGTTTTATTACATTCAATGTTCTTCCTTTTTCCAATGCTTCCCATTTATCAGCATCAAATTCAATAATGACAATGCCGGAAGTGGGAAGATTACGCAGAAATACATTGCCCATTCGATTGGCAAATTCAGTATAGGCTTCGTTGTGGCCAAAAAAAATGGCGGTTTCATACGAGTTGTCAAGTCCTTTGATGAATTTCAGCAAATCAAAATACGAAAATGTATAAAGTCTTTGGTCGAGACTGATCTGAGGTGATTCAGTGAAATATGATGCAGTAATCATGGCGGTTCTTTCGGCTCTTCTGGCGGGGCTCGAATACCATATATCAATGTGGAAATCCAAAATTTCAAGAAGTTTTTTGGCAGATTTATGTGTTCGCTCTACACCGTTCTGGGCGAGGTCTCTTTCGAAATCTCTTACACCTGATTCCCAGCTGCTTTTGCCATGTCTGAATAGAATGATTTTCTTCATTTTTCAACAGTTTGTTGTTGGGTAATTTCCAAAATAGCTGCCGAAATTTCATCCGTCTTTTGCTCGTCCCAGTTCAGTGAGAGTGGTATGGAAACTACATTTTTGATGATTTGGTCGGAAGCAGAGAAATCTTGAGTCGCGTAATCGGGAAGCATGTCTCTGTGTTCTTGATAGAGTTTATTGTCGTTTTTTAAATTTTTAAAATGATGCCATTTCTTCACATAATGCCAGTTGTTGTCAAACCAGTATGCCGCAGGAATCCCTTTGTTTATCAGTTCTTGTGCCAGGTTCCTTGCTGCGGTTTCATGCTCTAAAATCAGCGAAAGAAAAGAAGCATTGTCTCCACTTTCATCGGGAATTCTTCTGAACCGTATTCTGTTCTGTGATTTCAATTGATTTTTGATTCGGGTTTTAATTCTCCGCTGTTTTTCAATAAATTCTCCGAGTTTACCCCATTGTGCGAGTCCGATGGCAGCATGAAGTTCAGAGATTCTGAAATTCAGTCCAACGACCGGATGGTCCTCTGCACCCCTGTTATTTCCTATGTGGTCATGACCGTGGTCAGCATACTGTTCGCAATATTGATAAACATCTGCATCATTTGACAATACTGCTCCACCTTCACCGCAGGTTACCGTCTTTACGAAGTCAAAAGAAAGACAACCGACATCTCCGATGGTGCCCAGGAATTCACCTTTGTATGTGGCACCGCTTGCTTGACAAGCATCTTCGATAAGGTACAAACCGTGTTTTTTTACTATTTTGCTCAGCTTGTCAAGTTCTGCCATTGCACCGCACATGTGAACGGGCATGATTGCTTTTGTTCGCGGGCTGATGGCTTTTTCGGTGGAAGTCGGACAAAGCGTCAGTGAATCATCAATGTCAGCAATGACCGGAATGGCACCTGTAAAAAGTATGGCTTCAAAGCTGGCCACAAAAGTGAACGAGGGCATAATAACTTCATCTCCTGCACCTATGCCGAGCGAGCGTAAGGCAGTAATCAGAGCGGTTGTTCCGCTGCTGGTCAACTGTGTGTGGTTGACACGAAGGCTTTTGGATATCTTTTCTTCAAGCTCTTTGGCTTTCCAACGGTTTTTTCTTAGCGCTTCAAAATTATATCGCATAAGAATACCCGTATCCATCACCTCTTGAATCTGTTTCTGCTCTTCATGGTCAAATCTTTCAAATCCCGGCATAAATTATTCGAATTAGATGGAAACAAAGATATAGATTCATCAATAATTATTGAACCAAAACCGCTTTTAATTCAACAATAAAAAATCAATCCACTTGAGTTTTATTTTAATGAATGAACGATAATCATTTAATTTGTAAAAAATATCATTATGAAATGGACTTCAAATCGCAGTAAGAATGTCGATGATCGAAGAGGAATGAGCGGCAGGGGAGTAGCGATTGGCGGCGGAATTGGCACATTGCTGGTTGCTGTACTGATTTATTTTTTGGGTGGAGATCCTGCCATGGTGCAAAACCTACAGATGGAAGCTGCACCCCAGCAGACGGAAAGACAACTTAGTGAATCCGAACTTCAGGTAAGAGAATTCATCAGTATGTTGGCCGGTGAGAATGAGCTTTCATGGAAAACCATACTGGCAGAACACAACATTCCCTTTCGTCCTGCAACCGTGGTGATTTTTGAACAAACCACCAATTCGGGTTGTGGAATAGCACAATCCGCAATGGGACCTTTTTATTGTCCGGCCGACGAAAAAATCTATATGGACATGAGTTTCTTTAATGAACTCCAAAATCGTTTTGGAGCAAGAGTAACAGAATTTACAATAGCTTATGTCCTTGCACATGAAATGGGACATCATATACAGAATGTTTTGGGAACGCTTTCTGAAACCGAGAAACTCAGGCGGAGCGGTCGTTATACCGAGGCACAGATGAATCAAATTTCAGTGGCCACAGAACTGCAAGCTGATTTTTACGCAGGTTTGTGGGCGAGATACACTGATCAGCGCGAAAAGTTCCTCGAACCGGGCGATATTGAAAGTGCGGTAGAAGCTGCGGCTGCGGTAGGTGACGATAATATTCAGAAAAGGACGCAGGGCTATGTGAATCAAGAAGCTTTTACCCATGGTTCGTCGGAGCAGCGGATAGAATGGTTCACCAAAGGCTATCGTTCGGGGGACATCCGTCAGGGTGATACATTCAGTGCTTTGCTGAAGTAAAATCAAGTTATCAATAGACATTGCTTCAAAAAAAGCCCTCAATCGTTTGTTGGATAATAAATTAATTGTACTTTTGCAATCCCAAAAAACGGGGAACATATTTTATTAATATGCCAACAATACAACAATTAGTTAGAAAAGGAAGAACAAAACTGGCCAAGAAGAGTAAATCGGTTGCTTTGGAATCCTGTCCTCAACGCCGTGGTGTTTGTACCCGTGTGTACACGACCACACCCAAGAAGCCTAACTCTGCAATGCGTAAAGTTGCAAGGGTGAGACTGTCAAACGGTAAAGAAGTCAACGCATACATCGGCGGTGAAGGACACAATCTCCAAGAACACTCGATAGTATTGGTCAGAGGAGGAAGGGTAAAAGATTTACCTGGTGTACGCTACCACATCGTTCGTGGTGCGCTAGATACAGCTGGAGTCAGCAAAAGGACTCAACGAAGAAGTAAATATGGTGCAAAACGGCCAAAAGAAGCCAAAAAGTAAAACTTTGAGACATGAGAAAGACAAAAGCTAAAAAAAGAGTGTTGCTCCCGGACCCAAGGTTTAATGACCAATTGGTGACTCGTTTTGTAAACAACATGATGTACGATGGCAAGAAAAGTGTTGCATTCAGCATTTTTTACAAAGCCATGGACATTGTAGAAGAGAGAAAAGAGAATACTGAAAAATCTGCGCTTGAAATATGGAAAGATGCACTGACCAATGTTATGCCCCATGTAGAAGTTCGCTCCAGAAGAGTAGGAGGTGCAACTTTTCAGATTCCCATGGAAATCCGTCCTGACAGAAAGATTTCAACAGCAATGAAATGGTTGATCCTGTATGCTAGAAAAAGGAATGAAAAATCAATGGCACAAAGACTTGCCTCTGAAATCATTGCTGCAGCCAAAGAAGAAGGTGCCGCCGTTAAAAAACGACAGGATACACATAAAATGGCAGAAGCCAACAAAGCATTCTCACACTTTAAAGTATAATTTAAGATGTCAAGAGATTTAAAATACACAAGAAACATCGGTATTGCGGCCCACATTGATGCGGGTAAGACCACTACGACAGAAAGAATTTTGTTCTACACCGGTAAAAACCATAAAATCGGTGAAACCCACGACGGTGCTTCTACCATGGACTGGATGGAACAGGAAGCTGAAAGAGGAATTACTATTCAATCCGCCGCAACCACCTGTAAATGGAAATTCCCGACCGAACAAGGGAAACCCCTTCCAAATGCACATGAATATCATTTCAACATCATTGACACCCCAGGCCATGTCGATTTTACGGTCGAAGTAAACCGCTCACTCCGAGTACTCGACGGACTGGTGTTTTTGTTTTCCGCTGTTGACGGAGTGGAACCTCAGTCAGAAACCAACTGGAGACTGGCCGACAACTACAAAGTTCCCAGAATGGGATTTGTCAACAAAATGGACCGTCAGGGTGCCAACTTCTTGTCTGTTTGTCAACAGGTAAAAGACATGCTGGGTTCCAATGCGGTTCCAATTGTATTGCCCATCGGAGACGAAGCAGACTTCAAAGGTGTAGTGGACTTAATCAAGAACAGAGCAGTCGTATGGCACGACGAAAACTACGGAAGCACATATGATGTGGTCGATGTACCCGAGTCGATGAAGGAAGAAGTGAGAAAATTCAGAGGTCAGTTGATCGAAGAGGTTGCGGCATATGACGAAAACCTGCTCGAGAAATTTATGGAAGATGAAGATTCAATCACTGAAGACGAAATCCATGCTGCTTTGCGTGCTGCAACGCTGGACATGAGCATCATCCCCATGACTTGTGGTTCTTCATTCAAAAACAAAGGAGTACAGTTCATGATTGACGCTGTTTGTCGTTATCTGCCTTCGCCGCTTGACAAAGAAGCCATCGAAGGAACTGACCCTGAAACGGAAGAACCAATTTTAAGAAAACCATCTGTCACTGAACCTTTTTCAGCTTTGGCTTTCAAAATCGCTACAGACCCCTTCGTAGGTCGTCTGGCTTTCTTCAGGACATATTCAGGACACTTGGATGCAGGGTCTTATGTATTAAATACAAGATCTGGAAACAAAGAAAGAATTTCCAGAATTTTCCAAATGCACTCCAACAAACAGGAACCTGTTGAATACATTGAAGCAGGCGACATCGGAGCTGCGGTTGGATTCAAAGACATCAAAACTGGAGACACCCTTTGTGATGAGAAAAATCCGATTGTACTGGAATCGATGAAATTCCCAGATCCAGTGATTGGTATTGCGGTTGAACCCAAAACCAAAGTGGATATGGACAAACTCGGTATCGCACTGTCCAAATTGGCAGAAGAAGACCCGACTTTTCAAGTGAAAACCGACGAAGCTTCCGGACAAACGATTATTTCAGGAATGGGTGAACTTCACCTTGATATCATTGTTGACCGTCTGAGAAGAGAATTCAAGGTTGAGGTAAATCAGGGTCAGCCACAGGTGGAATACAAAGAAGCATTTACAGCCAATGCTGAACACAGAGAAGTTTACAAAAAACAAACCGGAGGTCGTGGTAAATTTGCAGACATCGTATTTGAAATCGGTCCTGCAGAAGAAGGCAAAACCGGACTGGAATTCATCTCTGAAATCAAAGGTGGTAATGTGCCTAAAGAATTTGTACCGTCGATTGAAAAAGGTTTCAAAGGCGCGATGAAAAACGGACCTTTGGCAGGCTATGAAATGGACGCAATGAAAGTGGTGTTGAAAGACGGTTCTTTCCACCCGGTTGACTCCGACCAGCTTTCATTTGAACTGGCAGCCAAACTCGGTTACCGTGAAGCTTCCAAAGCAGCCAAACCCGTAATTCTTGAACCGATTATGAAGCTCGAAGTGGTTACGCCCGAAGAAAATATGGGCGATGTGGTAGGAGACCTGAACCGCCGAAGAGGTACCGTAACAGGTATGGACGACAGGGCCGGCGCAAAAGTAGTTAAAGCTTTTGTACCGCTTTCTGAAATGTTTGGTTATGTAACTGCACTGAGAACGCTGACTTCCGGTCGTGCAACTTCCACCATGGAATTTGACCACTACGAAGCCGCTCCACAGAATATTGCAGAGGATGTAATCGCAAAAGCCAAAGGTGCAACCGTTTAAATTTTGAATGATGAGTCAGAAAATTAGAATAAAACTCAAATCATACGATTACAATCTGGTGGACAAATCCGCAGAGAAAATCGTGAAAACTGTAAAATCAACCGGTGCAGTAGTCAACGGGCCGATTCCGCTGCCTACCCACAAAAGAATCTTTACAGTACTTAAATCACCGCATGTCAACAAAAAGGCGCGCGAACAGTTTCAATTGAGTGCCCACAAGAGATTGCTGGACATCTATAGTTCATCATCCAAAACAGTTGATGCACTGATGAAACTGGAACTCCCAAGCGGAGTAGAAGTTGAAATTAAAGTGTAATTAAAACACAATTTCAATACAAATAAATCCGTCCTAAATCAGGGCGGATTTTTTTTGTGATTTAATTAAATTTCTATTTAAAACATTGTACCGGACTCAGCTGCTAAAACAATGCTTTCGCAAAAAAAAAAGCTGCTTCCTCAAACAAAGAAGCAGCCGATTGTTATTATTGATTGTTCAAATTAATCACACATTTTCAATCACCATTGCGGAAGCACCGCCACCCCCATTACAGATGCCTGCACAACCGATTTTGCCATCGTTTTGTTTGAGTACATTGATGAGAGTAACCAGAATTCTACAACCCGAATTTCCAAGCGGATGTCCGAGCGAAACCGCCCCGCCGTTCACATTCACTTTGGTAGGATCCAGTTCAAGCAATTGGGTGTTGACAATGCCTACCACCGAAAAAGCTTCGTTGAATTCCCAGTAATCGATGTCTTCTTTTTTCAAGCCTGCTTTTCCCAAAGCCACCGGAACTGCCTTTGCAGGCGAAGTGGTGAACCACTGTGGTTCCTGAGAGGCGTCGCCGTAGCCCAATACTTTGGCCAGTGGTTTGAGTCCGAGTTCATCCGCTTTTTCGCGTGACATCAGTACAATTGCCGATGCTCCGTCATTGATGGTGGAAGCATTGGCTGCGGTCACTGTGCCGTCTTTGGTGAACACGGCTCTGAGTCCCGGAATTTTATCAAAATTCACATTTTTGTATTCTTCGTCCTCTGCAAAAATCACCGGTTCTCCTTTTCGTTGTGGAATTTCAACCGGTACAATTTCCTCTTTGAATTTTCCATCTGACCAGGCTTTGGCGGAACGCTTGTAGGATTCAATGGCAAAAGCATCTTGCTCTTCTCTTGAAATGTTGTACTTCGCAGCAGTTTTGTCTCCCGAACATCCCATGGCTTCTTTGTCGTAGGCGTCCTGTAGTCCGTCGTTGTATATGCCGTCCAATAGTTGAGTATTTCCGTATTTGTGTCCCGAACGGGTATTGATGCTGTAAAATGGAGTATTGGACATGCTTTCCATTCCTCCGGCAACCACCACATCAGCATCTCCGCATTTGATGGCCTGAACACCAAACATCACTGCTTTCATTCCCGAAGCACAAACTTTGTTGACAGTGGTACAGGGAACCGAATCGGGTATGCCTGCACCCAATGCAGCCTGACGGGCAGGTGCCTGCCCCAGACCGGCCTGAAGTACATTTCCCATATAGACTTCCTGCACCTGATTTGGGTCAAGATTGATTTTATCCAATGCGCCTTTGATGGCCACCGAACCCAGCTTGGTGGCGGGCACAGATGACAGTCCGCCCATGAAAGAACCCATTGGAGTTCTGACAGCGGACACGATTACAACTTCTCTCATTTGAAATTTGATTTTTAAAAAATTAGTATCGGCTAATTTACAAAATTTTGACGGCAAAGCAGAAAATGAGATGGTGAAAATAGGGCATTCATTTTTTCCCTGAATTGAATATGTGATTTACCGGTTTTTGTAAAGAACTTGGTTGGAAATCTCTTGTCCACGAAGAATTTTCAGGGGAATATAAAGACCCCGCTACCGCACGAATCTTTCGTGTGGTAAGTAAGCAGCTTGCTCACCCCATCGCTAACATTGAGTTGCAGATTAGAATTTCCGTTCTTGAAGTTCCTTATTAGTATCCACCGTTTGCTCATTATTTGTTTTGATTGTCAGCAATATGGACTTTTGTTTTTTATCACCCACACTTCTGGAACACTGCCTACCACACTGCCAACATTATCTAGCTACATAATCTATTGTCCCTCCTTTTACTATTTTAAAAATTTTATAATTCTCATCATATTCAATGGAAGAAAGAAAAACTTTTCCTCTCATCTCATCAAACAAGTAATATGATGTAATAAATTTTGAACCATTGATTTTTTTGATTTCTACTTTATATCCTAATAGCATAGTTAATACCTGGACACAAAATTAAGTAATAGTTTTAAATTTGT
>ENA-UOVV01000439-UOVV01000439.1-compost-metagenome-genome-assembly--contig:-NODE-439-length-50848-cov-10.332290_pt1 | contig 50848 bp, 33 predicted proteins | sample MGYA00238155_ERZ761577 | MGnify/ENA primary metagenome ERZ761577 (study PRJEB28898, sample SAMN06268775) | compost metagenome | isolation source: Emeryville, CA | place: USA:Emeryville, CA | collected... | reverse complement strand
GTAGCTTTATGAGGAAGGAAATTCGATCGAGATAAGATGTTAAGAATAAAAAAAGGTACCGAATCGAAATTGATCGGTACCTTTTTTATTAGTTGGTGGTAGAAGGCGTTGAAAACTTCTTTGGCCGCCATGTGTTATTTCTAGGATCAATATCTGGTAGCTTTTTATCGGGGTCAATCGTGACCCTAATCAGCGGTAGTCGAGTATCTGATTTGAAGGTCCAACGATTACCTCTTTGCCAAATTTCGACGGGAAGATTAACGCGTGTTTTGCGACCGTCGGATTCTTCCAGTTCAATAGTCACCGGCATAGCCCATTGTTCGAGGTTTTCGATCGTAATAACCGAACCATTAGCCGGATCTTGGTCTATATAAGTGACCTCTCTTACCCCTTGATCCAATTTGTAGTTTTCAAAAAACCAGCCCTTCCAGAACCAGCCTAGGTTTTCACCGGCAGCATTTTCGATGGCTCGGAAGAAGTCATAAGGCGTTGGATGTTTGAAAGCCCATCTTCGTGTATATTCTCGAAAAGCGTAATCGAATCGATCCTTTCCTAATACGACTTCACGTAATAATTTTAAGCCGAGGGCAGGCTTATAATATGCTTCCCATCCTAGGTTTCCGGGTTGGATAACATCAGGAATGGTCATGATAGGATCGGCGTAATCACGGAAAATCAATGGAGCAATTCGGTGCATATCATCGAATCGTCCATTTCGGTATTCGCCTTCATTAAAGTTTTCAGTGGCCAAGAAATTGATAAAGGTGTTCAAACCCTCGTCTAACCAAGCATATTTTCGTTCGTCCGACCCTACGATCATGGGGAACCAGTTGTGGCCAAATTCATGATCGGTAACACCCCAAAGCCGGTCCGATTTTGATGCATGGCTGCAAAACACGATACCTGGGTATTCCATTCCCCCTACTAATCCGGCGACGTTAGTTGCTACCGGATAGGTATAGGGCATGATATAATTGGAGTAGAACTCAATGGAACCTTTCACGTATTCAGTAGATCGGCCCCAAGCATTATACCCCCCTGATTCAACCGGATACACCGATTGAGCGAGGGCTGTTTTTCCATCTGGAAGATTTATTCGCGCAGCATCCCATACAAAAGCCTTGGAGGATGCCCAAGCCACATCGCGTGATTGGTTGCATCTGAATTTCCAGGTCAGTGTACCACTTTGTTTTGGTCTTGAGCTGGGATCGGTAACTTCTTCAGCGGTTCGAATAAATATGGTGGAGTCACTTTTGGCCGCCTTTGCTAAACGATCGATTTGGGTTTTAGTTAAGACTTCGTTGGGATTTACTAGTTCTCCTGAACCTACTACTATGTGATCCCAAGGAACGGTAATTGAATATTCGAAATTTCCATATTCTAAATAGAATTCACCAGCTCCCAGGTAGGGCAGTACATTCCAACCCTCGATATCGTCATAGACAGCCATACGTGGGTACCACTGAGCTATCTCGTATATTTTTCCGTTTTTTGTGTTGAGAATACCCGTCCGATCAGATCCGTAATCAGGTATGACGAAAGAGTAGTCAATTTTGATTTTGACAATATCCCCTTTCGCTTTTACGGGTTCCTGGAGACGAATTTGCATCCGGGTATCATCCACGATATAACGCACTGGCTGCCATTTCGATTTCCCGTATTGAATACTTACTTCTCCAATGTTTTTGCCCCCATCGAAGTCTTGATTTCCGAATCGCCCACCGGTGATGGGTGTTGTTTTACCTCCCCGCGAAGAGGTATTAAATGAATTTTGATCGAGTTGCAACCAAAGGTAGCTTAGTTCATCGGGGCTGTTGTTGGTATAGGTGATTTCGACGCTACCACTTACCGTATTGGAATTGTCGTCGAGGGTCACATTAATTTTGTAATCGGCTTGATTTTGCCAATAGGCGACACCAGGTACCCCACTGGCCGACCTGAACTCATTACCTGGTTGCAGATTTTGAAGGGGGTGAAATAATACGTGATGATCGTATTTACTTTTGGTCGTTTGACCGTATACGGATAAAATTGAAATGGCACAGAGGATAAAGGTGCCTATACCTCTGGTCGTCAATGCTATCATAGTTTTTGATGAATTGATTTAAAAGCCCCGAAGTTACGAATTTGTTATGAGATAATGGGCGTTTGCATGCATAGGATTGCCTATCCTTTGCGTGGAAAAAAATATTGGAGGGTAAAAAAAGAACTGCATGCAGTAGGTTGGAAAGTCAACTTCCGGCTAGGGAAATAGTCAGGGTAAAAAACGTGACGGGAAAGGATGTCGGCTCTTGCTATACTCCAACATAATCTGGGCATAAAATGGATAATGTTAGGAGGGTATAAATAGATTTCCTTGCACGTACGGTTACGTGTTATAGTTTAAGAGGGTATGTGAAATTACATGAGGAGAGCCCAGACGACACAGGTGTAGTTACAAGGTTATGTAAATACACATGCGGACTTATTCTTCAATATAGACGACCTGCGTTTATACCTATGACTTTCGCTTCAGTTTAGCTTCGATGGTTTGCTGGGTATGGGGGACTACCCGTAGTCTTTCCTTAGGGATCAGTTTACCCGTGTCGATACAGATACCATAGGTTCCTGTTTTGATTCTCACCAACGCATTTTCTAGTTGGGTAGAATATTTTTGAAGTCGGGCGGCGAGCTGACTCAAGTTTTCACGCTCACTTGTATCTGCACCGTCCTCCAACAATTTCGATGTGCCTGCAGTATTGTCTGTACCGCTGTCGTTTCTTTTGCTAAGGGATTCCTTAATATAGTTCAATTCGTTGCGAGTCCCTTCCAGTTTCTCCAGAATGATTGATTCGAATTCTTTCAGTTCTTCTTCGGAGTATCTTAATTTTTCTTCTTGCATAGCAGTACCCTTCTCAACTTAATTAAAACACGTTTTTAAAATTCGTTGCAAAAGTAGAAAAAAATACCGGAAAAATGAAGCGTAGAAAAATTGCGTTATAAAAATTAAACAAATATTCTTATTTGTCGTTTATGTGAAAACGAGGAATTAACTTCTTGGGAAAGTGGTAAACTCGCCCGTTTATCTTGGGAAAAAACAAAAAAGCAAATTTTGTTTTGCAGGGTTTTAGGGTGGGTGCCGGTAGGAGCAAAAAGGGAATCTCGGAAATTTGAGCAAAAGCTGTAAGTTTGCAGCATGCCCAGAAATAGCTTAGTCAATGGGCTAAATGTCAGTATTTTAAAACCGATGAAATTCATAGAACCAGCTCCCATCAAAGACAAGGAAAACCCATTAGAGTCGATGATGCAACGTTTCGACAAAGCAGTAGAATTGTTGGGGATTTCCGAAGAAATGTATAATATCTTGAAGGTGCCTCGTAAGCAAGTCATTGTCGGCATCCCAGTCACCCTCGATGACGGTCGCATTCACACGTTCGAGGGATACCGCGTAATTCATTCCACAATTCTTGGACCAGGAAAAGGGGGGATTCGATTTGCGCCGGATGTTAATCTCGATGAGGTAAGGGCACTTGCTGCCTGGATGACCTGGAAATGTGCGGTGGTAGATATCCCTTATGGGGGTGCAAAAGGAGGGATTGCCTGTGATCCACGTGCTATGTCGGCTGGCGAAATGGAACGTCTCATGCGTGCATATACCCTCGCCATGTTGGATGTATTTGGCCCCGATAAAGACATACCGGCTCCGGATATGGGCACGGGATCAAGGGAAATGGCCTGGCTGATGGATGAATATTCTAAAGCTAAGGGGATGACCGTTCAATCGGTTGTAACCGGAAAACCCCTCGTATTGGGCGGCTCCTTAGGGAGAGCGGAAGCGACAGGTAGGGGGGTTATGGTAGCAGCATTAGCGGCTATGGAGAAACTAAGACTGAATCCCTATAAAGCGACAGCGGCTGTCCAAGGATTTGGCAATGTGGGCTCCCATGCGGCTGCCCTGCTCAGGGAAAGAGGGGTTAAAATAGTTGCTGTAAGCGATATTTCAGGAGTTTATTACAATGAAAACGGATTGGATATTGAAGCAGCAATTCAATATAGAAATGGCAATAACGGTATTCTGGATGGATACAAAGAAGCAGAATTGATCGATGGCGACGAACTCTTTAAATTGCCCGTCGATCTGTTGGTGCCTGCTGCTAAGGAAGATGTTATCACTAAACACAATGCACAAGACATTCAGGCTAAACTGATTGTAGAAGGTGCCAACGGACCCACCTCGTCAAAGGCCGATGCTATTATTCATGAAAAAGGAATAATGGTAGTTCCCGACATTTTAGCCAATGCAGGTGGCGTAACTGTTTCTTATTTCGAGTGGGTGCAAAACCGAATTGGCTATAAATGGACCTTAGAAAGAATTAATAGAAGAGCGGATCGAGTCATGAAAGATGCCTTCAATAGAGTCCATGAAGTGGCCCAAAAATACCAGGTTTCACTACGGATAGCCGCCTATATAGTGGCCATCGATAAAGTTGCAAGTACTTACAAGTATAGAGGAGGTTATTAATCTCAACCTCATAACTTGGTTAGACTCATAGGTGAATGGAGGAGTGTTCAAACGGAAACTCCTCCATTTTTTTAGAGTAATTCGTAAATACCAGCTACGCCTTGACCGCCCCCCACACAGGCCGTTACCATTCCGTATTTCTGGTTACGTCTGCGCATTTCCTGAAAAAGCTGAACCGACAATCGTGCTCCTGTAGAACCCAAAGCATGGCCTAGAGCAATCGCTCCCCCGTTTGGATTGACAATCGCTGGGTCAAGGCCTGCCTCTTGTATCACCGCCAGGGTTTGAGCAGCAAAGGCTTCGTTGAGCTCTATTTGCTCGATGTCGGAAAGCTTTAAACCCGCCTGTTTGAGTGCTAGTGGAATCGCTGCGACCGGACCTATTCCCATGATTCGAGGGTCAACACCGGCTGTGGCGTAAGCCCTCATTTGTGCCAAGGGTTTGAGATTGAGTTCATTCACCATTCTCTCCGACATCACCAGTACAAAGGCAGCCCCATCAGAAGTTTGTGAAGAATTCCCTGCTGTTACCGAACCTCCTGCAGCAAAAACAGGTTTTAACTTGGCTAAGGCTTCTAACGAGGTGTCTGCACGTGGACCTTCATCTTTGGCGACTGTAAATTCCCTCGTTTTCTTTTTCCCAGTTTCAGGATCAAAGTAGGTTTCTTTGACGGTAATGGGCACAATTTCCTCATCAAATCGCCCTTCTTGTTGCGCTGCAAGGGCCTTTCGATGAGAATGGTATGAAAACTCGTCTTGCGCTTCACGGCTAATTTTGTAGTCCTTAGCCACTTGTTCGGCTGTTAACCCCATGCTGAGGTAATATTGCGGATTCGTATGGGCAATCTCGTAATTAAGAGCCGTTTTCCAGCCCATTACTGGGACAAGTGACATGGATTCTGTGCCACCTGCGATGATGCAGTCGGCCCATCCAGCATGAATTTTCGATGCCGCAATGGCTATCGATTCAATTCCAGAACCGCAGTATCGATTGACTATCATTCCAGAAACATTCTGAGGCAATGACAAGAGTGAAATGTACCGCCCCATTTGCATACCCTGCTCGGCCTCCGGTACTGCGTTCCCTACAATTACATCATCTATTCTCTTTGGATCTAATTCGGGTACTTGCGCGATCAAATGTTTGATTACCGAAACGGCTAAATCATCCGGTCGAGTAAATCGGAAACCGCCACGACCTGCTTTGCCAACGGCCGTACGGTATCCTGAAACAATATAAGCATTCATATAACGTAAGGAATTTATCATCCAACCATTCACTTGCATATAGTATGCAAGCATACCGTTTGTAAAGTTACCTGATTTGTTGAAATTTTAAAATTTACATCACGGTTTTGCAAGTAATCTTTATAAATTTTCCCATATTGGCAGGACAGGAACCATCATTAAGAAGCTAATCAACGACATGAATATTGTAATACTTGACGGTTATACGCTGAATCCCGGAGATTTGTCTTGGGAGCAATTGGAACAGTTTGGAAGGCTAACCGTATATGATCGAACTTCGGATACAGATTTGATTTCCCGTGCTTCTGAGGCTGATGTCGTAATTGTCAACAAACGAAAACTAGGACGCGAGGCATTGCAACAGCTACCTCGATTAAAGTATATAGGCATCAGTGCGACTGGGGTTAATAATGTAGATTTAGACGCCGCTAAAGAATTGGGAATTCGCGTAACGAATGTGCAAGGCTATAGTACCAACTCGGTTGCACAACACACATTTGGACTGCTTTTAGCCCTTACAAATCATATTGAGTTACATAGCCAATCGGTTAGAAAGGGCGAATGGGCTACTTGTGACGATTGGAGCTATAAGGTTTCACCCTTGGTCGAATTGTGGGGTAAGACGATTGGTTTAATAGGTTTGGGAAGTATCGGTGAAGCAGTCAGTAAAATAGCGATCAGCATGGGTATGCGCGTGATTGCCTATCGTAAGAATACGTCGAAAGGAGGGCCTGAATGTGTAGAATTGGTCGATATGGATACCCTGCTGACCCAAAGTGATGTGATTAGTTTACACTGTCCACTCACGCCAGAAACTGAAGGAATAATAAATAACGATTCTATAGCGAAAATGAAGTCAACGGCTTATTTAATCAATACAGGGCGAGGTCCTTTGATTGTAGAAGCCGATCTGGCTCAAGCGCTAAACGAGGGTAGAATCGCCGGTGCCGGACTGGATGTATTGTCTGACGAGCCTCCCAAAGCAGATAACCCGCTGGTTGAAGCCAAGAACTGCATCATCACCCCTCATAACGCCTGGGCTTCTTTTGAGGCGAGAAAGAGATTGATGGGTTTGTTGGCCGATAATTTAAGAGCATTTCAAGAAGGTCGGGAATTGAATGTTGTGGTCTAAAGGTAAATACCCATGAAGAAAGTATTCTGTACTCTTTTATGCTGGGCGTTTTTCGTAGGAAGTCACGCGCAGGTGATTGAAGATTCTCTTCTGGTTGAGGGGTATTACCGATCCTTTTGTTTCCAAAAACCACAACACAATACCCAGGGTGCTAGTCTTGTTTTTGCAATTCATGGTTCAGGAGGACTTGCTCGTAACTTTATGAACATTACAAGCAAGATCGATGCTAAGATGAGTACAGAAAATTTTCTACTGGTATTCCCCCAGGGATACAAGCGCTACTGGAATGAATGTCGGAAAGCTTCCACCGCCGAAGCCAATCAGCTGGATATTAATGAAGAAGCTTTCTTCTTAGCCATGATCGATTATTTCGTTGAGAACTATCAAATTGATCGAAAGAAAGTGTTTGTCTCGGGTGTCTCGGGGGGCGGTCAAATGGCTTTCAAAATGGGGATGCGCTTACCCGCCACCTTTAGGGCTATTGCAGCAGTAGTTGCCAATATGCCTGCGCCGGAGAATATGGATTGCATAGCCGAGGGCAAACCTATTTCGACCCTTATTATCAATGGAACCGCAGACCCAGTGAATCCATACCTGGGAGGGGAAATGAAAGCGGGGATCCCACTAGGCACAGTGGTCTCGACCCAAGAGACTTTTCAATATTGGGCGGGTTTAGCAGGTTATAAGGGGAAGACCAAGAAAACCCTTTTGCCGGATCCAATTCCCGATAATCAAATAACTATGGAACAATTTACCTACAAAAAGAAAGGTAAGCCGGAGGTTACCTTGATTAGCGTAATAAACGGTACCCATGGTCAACCGGCTGATCTGGATTTCTATACAGAGGTCTGGGCATTTTTTAAGCGACAGATGTAATCAATAAGCGTACCCCGCACCTCATACGGTTGGTTATCCGGATGATTAAGATATCCTCAAACACCGCTAATGGAAATCCTAACGGTCCGATAAAATCAATGCCCTCATTTTCTAGAGCTGTGAATGTTTATTCCTGTAACAGTAGCGTCTGATAATAGGAATTGGCTTCAAATGGGCCTAAGTCGATTCTAAATGCAAAAGATTTGGCCGTTGAAAAAACCTAAAAATTATTACCGTATAGGTTGGGAAATATCTCTTTAAAAGCCTACTTTGTGATGGAAAAATGATTTCATTCTAGACTTTTATTGAAATTAGGTACATAACCTATACCCTATAACCTTGTTCGGTGTTCATGAATTTAACTGTTGTACTGCGCCAGTTAGCCTTCGGTTTGCTTCTTGCGTTCATGGGCTGTACGTCCACCGATACGATTGAATTTTATGTTTCTCCAAGTGGAAACGATGACCATCCGGGCACTCGTAATGCACCTTTCCGTTCGTTGGCACAAGCCCAATTAGCGGTTAGGGAAAAGCTCAAAGATCAGCCTACAACGACTTTTATAGTAAATGTTCAAGGGGGAAAATACCACCTTGAACAGCCTTTTATTTTAACCGAAGACGACTCTGGGCGTGAAGAGGCACCGGTGATATATAGAGCGGTAAAAGGGGAGGTGCCTATTTTTACAGGAAGCGTTGAAATTCGGAATTGGAAAAAGCTGGAGGAAGCTGAACTGTTAGGGTTATTACCTGAAACGAGTCGAGGCGCAGTTTGGGTAGCGGATGTCACAGAAGCTGGGCTGACAAATTTCGGGGATGCGACAACCCTTGGAAAACGACCTGAATTATTTTGTGATGGGCAGCTGCAGACCTTAGCCCGGTGGCCTAATGAAGGATTTGTTCGAGCTGGAAAAGTGAAAGGGGGCACCCTCAAGCCTCAGGATTACCTTAAGCGCCAAGGTACAGTAGAGGGGATATTTGAATATATCGATCAAAGGCTAAATCGTTGGGCTAACGAAAATGACGTTCATTTCGGTGGATATTGGTATTGGGACTGGGCGGATGCATTTCAACGACTTGATAAAATCGACACGCTTTCGAGGACCATTTTTCTTCGCGAACCGTTTCATCATTATGGATATAGGGATAGCCTGCGTTTCTTTGGCTTGAATCTATTTTCAGAAATCGATGCGCCGGGAGAATGGTACTTGGATCGTGCCAATGGGCAGCTTTTCTGGTATCCTCCCGAAGGTAAAAACCCCAATGAGGCTTCTGTGACCATATCGGTCTTTGATGCGCCTTTTATGGTCGAGGTTCAAAACGGCAGTCATATTCAACTGGAAGGGCTTACCTTTCAAGAAGGAAGGGGAAGTGCAATTTCGGTTACAGGGGGTGCGAACTGTCGGATCACCCACTGTAGAATCGAGCGGTTTGGTCGTGACGGTATCCACATTATTGACGGAACAGATCACCATATTGTAGGGTGTTTTCTTAGAACCTTTGGGCATGGCGGCATCAAAATAAAAGGAGGTGATCGTAAAACCTTGACCCCGGCCCGTCATCTGATTGAAAATACGGTTGTCGAGCACTTCTCCTTGTTTAAGCGGACCTACGAACCGGCTGTTCATATGGATGGGTGCGGCATAACGGTGAGGAACAACCGCTTTCGTTTTTCTTCATCCTCTGCCATGCGTATAGAGGGGAACGATTTTTTGGTGGAGTATAACGAAATTAGTCATGTGGTAAAGGAGTCGGACGATCAGGGAGGACTCGATATGTTTTACAATCCAGCGTATCGGGGAAATATTATTCGGTACAATCGTTGGTCCGACATTCGAGGGGGGACGGTTCATGGTGCTGCCGGTGTACGGTTGGACGATATGATTTCCGGTGTGCTGATACATGGGAACATTTTTGAACGTTGTGGTGCCCTGCACTTTGGAGGTGTTCAAATCCATGGCGGAAAGGACAATGTGGTAACCAACAATTTGTTTTACGATTGTTTTGCGGCTATTAGTTTTTCGCCCTGGGGAGAAAAACGATGGACGGATCAATTAGAGTCAGCGGTTATACGTAAGAAAATCTTTGAAGATGTGGATATACGTTCCGAACTCTATCAAAGTCGTTATCCCGAGCTCAGTCAATTGGCGGTAAATCCAGATGTGAATACGCTGAAAAATAATTTGATAGTCGATTGCGAACACGACTTCTTGCGGGATAACGGATTGCAATTAATGGAGAACAATACATCGCTAACCTCGAACGGAAAGGATGTAACCTATTTCTGTTCAGGTGAGGTACTGAAAACCTATCAGATGGAGCCCATACCCATCGATCGTATAGGTCCTAAACGAAATCCTTGGTTAGTTAAATAGTTAATAATGTAGCGTGATTTTTTTACCATATCTACAGAGTAAGCGCTAATTGGTTCAAGAAGTTTAATTAATAGGCGCATATATAGTTTATTATTAACTATATACAGGGTTTATATTATCTTACCATAAAATAAGTATAGTATTTATTAAAAAAGTTTATCAATTGTTAACAATTCACCTCTGGTGAGGGATCTTCTATTTGCCTTATTTTACAGCTGTAAATTCCTATTTTATTTCATTGTTAACCGTTAACATTCATGCTTAAAAAATTACCTAATTTACCAAGAGGGGTAAGGTGGGCTAGTTTGTTTTTACTGGCTGTGTGGGTGGCTCCACCGTTGAGTGGCAAGGCGACCCCATTCAGAGCGAACAAAGCAAATGTCGCCCCCATCAACCAAGAAGTAACCGGTGTTGTCAGAGACGAAGGGGGAAATCCCTTACCCGGTGTAACCATTCAGGAAAAAGGAACCACGAATGGTACCATTTCCAACAATGACGGAGCTTTTCGGATAACAGTGAGCGGTCCAAGTTCCGTTTTAACCTTCTCCTTCATCGGATTCATATCGCAGGACATTCAGGTGGGGAATCAAACTGTCATTGAGCTGATTTTAAGCCAAGACAATAAATTACTCACGGAGCTCGTCGTAACAGCCTTAGGGGTTAAACGGGAAGAAAAGTCGTTAGGTTATTCCGTTCAAAAAGTAGATGGGGAATTACTGAATACAGTAAAAGGGGTTGACATCGGAACTTCTATGACTGGACGTGTAGCAGGCTTATGGGTAAAAAATAGTACCGAATTTAATCAGGCGCCCCAGCTATCACTTCGCGGAGAAACACCCCTGTTGGTCATCGATGGTGTTCCTTATGGAAATATGAGTTTAAAGAGCATCAACCAAGATGATATTGAAAGTATAGACATTTTGAAAGGGCCTACTGCGTCGGCGCTGTACGGGTCACGGGGAGGTAGTGGAGCGATCATTGTAACGACCAAACGAGGGGCAGGAACGAAAGGGCTCACGGTCACCGTCAATTCTAACAATATGTTTCACGCCGGCTTTTTAATGTTGCCCAAAGTGCAAACATCTTACAGCGCTGGGTTAGGAAGTACGTATAGCCCGACCGACTATATCTGGGGCGCAAAATTGGATCATGGTGTCATGGCGAATCAATGGAATCCTTACACGAAGCAGATGGAGATGGCCGAACTCCGTTCATTGGGTAAAAATAACTTTCAAGATTTTCTCGTTCCTGGCATTATCTCCAACAACAACGTCAGTGTTTCCCAAAGCAGTGATGTAGGTAATTTCCGGGTATCCCTCAGCCATATTTATCACAAAGGTCAATATCCGAATCTCCGCTCCAACAATACCATTTTCAGTGTCAGTGGCGAAATGAAGGTTGGGGAAAGGTTCAATTTAAGTAGCCAAGTAGGATACAATCGTTTTTCTGCCCCACAAATAACTGGAGCCGGGTACAATGCCCAGGGTTATTTTTACAATATCCTCATGTGGATGGGGCCCGAATACGACCTTAGTGCCTATAAGGACAATTATTGGCTAGTCAAAGACCAGATGCAAAACTGGCATTACAATGCTTGGTACGATAACCCCTATATGATCGCCTATGAAAAGCTGCATGGTTTATATGAAAATAAAATGAATGCTTATCTGACGGCTACTTACAAGTTGTTTGAAGGTGCAAAGTTTCTGGTTCGTCCTGGATTTGATCTCTATCAGGTCGATGAAACGAAAAGAAATCCTCCGGGAATACTTTCGACGCGTGGATGGGATCCGGCAGGTCTTTATTCGATTAATAAAGCCTCCGGTTGGAGCTTTAACGGGGATGCCTTCTTTACTTATGAGAAATCACTTGGAAAGCTGGGCATTGATGCGTTGGCGGGTGGTACCATCTACAAATATCAAAACAACAATCTCTACAGTTCCACTCGCAGTGGTTTGATCGTGCCCGGTTATTATTCACTAAATAATTCAGTTGAACGACCCAATGTGAGTGTAGGGCACAGCGAAAAGCAAGTCAATAGTTTGCTAGGAAAAATCAGTTTAGCCTGGGACGATGCCATCTTCGTCGATGTAACCGGACGGAACGATTGGAGTTCAACCATGCCGTCTAATGCGCGGAGTTATTTTTACCCTTCGGTGGGAGCTAGTGTAGTCCTTAGTGAATATTTAAAGAGCCTTCCTGATTGGTTTGATTTTTGGAAAATACGCGGGTCGTGGACCGTCTCCAAAAATGATTTAGGTGTTTATGCTACCAATCCAACATTCAGTACTTCATTGGGAGCGTGGGGCTCGATTAACACAGCAGCCTATCCGACCAGTATCACTGACGCTCAAAATGTTGTGGCCGAAACCAACCGTACTTGGGAAATTGGAACGGCTGCGTATTTCTTGAGAAAAAAGTTGAAACTAGATGTTGCCTATTTTAACAAATTCAATTACAACATTCAGACCCGAGCTTCCATTTCCACGGCATCCGGATTTTATTCAACTTTAATCAATATCGATCAGACCTATTTGCGGAAAGGGTTGGAAATTACCTTGGATGCGAACCTGGTTAAAAACAGCGACTGGCAATGGGATGCGGTGGCCAACTACTCGTTCAATCACCGCTATTTCAAAGATCTCGATCCGGTCTATTCCCCTAATAACGCCTGGACCAAAAAGGGAGGGAGAACCGATGTTTATACCGATCCTATTTGGTTAAGAGATCCACAAGGTCGTTTGATTCATTTGGCGAACGGGCTTCCACAGGCCAGCACCTACAGTTATCTGCACGGTTATACAGATCCTAAATTCGTTTGGGGATTAGCAAATTCTGTGCGCTACAAAAACCTTACCCTCAACGTAGCCATGGATGGACGTGTCGGGGGGGTATTATTCAATAGGTCATCCTTTAAAATGTGGGATACGGGGGCACACCCTGACTCGGACAATGAGTGGCGATATGACGAAGTGGTGAATAAAAATATCTCTTACGTAGGGGAGGGGGTTGTGGTTACAGCCGGATCGGTAACCTTTGATAGTTTTGGAAATATTACCAGTGATACCCGCGAATATGCTCCCAATACAACGAAGGTTTCATACGAAACATATGCACGCCGCTACGGGGACGGAACAAGAGGAATTACCAATGCTACTTTCTTGAAAGTCAGAGAGATTTCTTTGGGCTATCAGGTGCCTAACAAGGTGGCTAAGTTCCTGGGTGCTCGCTCAGCCACGGTTTCATTCACTGGACAAAACGTGTTCCTTTGGACCAAAGCGTTTCGTTTTGCCGATCCTGACAAAGCGGATGACGGTGAGCTGACCTCCCCATCTGTTCGATATGTGGGCGGAAATATCCAGTTGAATTTCTAAGCACTAATTCAGTGAATGAGGATTAAGAATTCCGGAGTTAAAAATGATAAAAATGAAGAAATTACTGACAAGATATATTTTGATAGGCGGGGCGCTTCTCACCGTTTTCGGATGTTCAGACTTCGAAAAGATTAATACGAACCCCAATGCTGCTACATCGGTGACTCCCGAAATGCTGGCGAGTAATCTGATATTGAACATCACGAGCTACAGTTATCTCACGCCGGCTCTATTGTCGAAGCAAATTAATCATACCGAATTTCCCAATGCATGGCAATATAATAGTCTCGGAAAACAGAGTTTCGAAGGGCTGGTTATACTGACCAATGTGGAAAAAATGATCGATGTTGCTCCGGAAGGCCCTTTGAAAAACACTTTTATAGGGCTAGGTAAATTCGTACGGGCATGGCGGTTTTTTGAACTCACGATGCGGGTTGGTGACATCCCCTATGCCGAGGCTTTACAAGGTGAAAAAGGTCTCATTGCACCAGCATATTCGACGCAAAAAGAGGTATTTATGGGGATTTTGCAAGAGTTGGAAGAAGCCGATCAAGCGTTTGCACAAGGCGGGAATTTTACGGGCGACCCCATCTATAATGGCGATGTTACCAAATGGAGAAAGGCCGTAAATACATTTGCTTTAAAAGTTCTTTTGACGCTTTCTGCCAAGGAGAATGACCCGGACTTAAATGTAAAGGCGCGTTTCGCTTCCATCGTCGCAAATAAACCGCTGATTTCAAGTAATGACGATAACTTCCAACGAGTATACCAGGATGCAGCGGGTATGCGCTTTCCCTGGTATAAATTAGGGAATCAAGGTTTGATTTATATCGTCTTATCGAGTGTGGTCATCGATAAATTAAAAGAATTGGAAGACTACCGTTTGTTCTATTACGCCGCGCCTTCTCCGGTACGATTGGAAAATGGAATGGAACGTTCGAGTTGGGATGCTTACCGGGGGGTGAATCCTGCCGTGGTCTACAATGAACTGACGGCCGTTGCGGCATCACGTGATTATTCTAACTTCAATGCACGTTATTCCGAACTCGCCGATTGCGAACCCATTTATCATCTAGGGTATCCAACACTTCAATTCGCCTTGGCTGAAGCGGCTTTAAGAGGTTGGATCTCCGGAACACCTGCTGATACCTATTATGAAAATGCGATTAGAGCAGCAATGGAGTTTACGGCAGAAAATACACCGGATAATATTTTATTTCACAACGGACGGAAAATTACCCCGGAGTATATCGAAACCTATCTCCAGCAAGATAAAGTAAAACTAAGCGGAACCTTTGAAGAACAACTTGAAAAGATATTGACCCAACGTTACTTGGGTACCTTTATGCAGTCGGGCTTTGATAGCTATTTTGAGTACAGGAGAACCGGCTATCCCGATCTTCCGGTTAATCCCGCATCTAATAACAATACGGTTCCCGATCGAATACCTATTCGTTGGATGTATCCTGATACTGAAGTAAACTATAACAACGAAAACCTGAACAAAGCCTTGCAATCGCAGTACGGAGGAAACGATGATTTCAATGAGAAAATGTGGCTTTTAAAATAAAGTCTGATTTCTCGACAAATTTCAGCTCCGGCATTCATTTGCCGGGGCTTTTTTGATTTTTGCACGTATAAATGAGTAAATACCCTTCGTTACGCGCTATCTTTTGTATCGGTTTATGGTAGACCGTAATCCTTATACCAACCTGTCTATGAAAAAAATAATCCTGTTGCTCTTAGTTCATCTATCCGTAATGACGAGCAGTCACTCCCAGGATATCGCTGAATTTTCCAAAGGAGGCAAGATCCACCGTCAAGTACTCGCTTTATGGGACAATCACTACCGAGACTACTGGACATCCGAAATAAAGAGGAGGCTGATTGACGACGGTGATGTCTACGTATTGTACGATGTTCAAATCGGCGGCTTGCAGTCGTTCGTAGAGATGAATCGCAGATGCGGGGATACGAAACAATTAAAAGAGATCGTCGCAATGCTTAATCCTGTATTTGCACAACTCAGGCCGATTGCTGACCAAGGGAAGGGGTGGATATGTACCGGCGGTACGATATGTCCGGCATACAATCTTCTAGACAAGGAGGTCCCATTGTGCAGTTCACAGTTTTTAGGCTTACTGGGTGCCGTCGCAACGGCTGTTACAGACGTCATACCTGCACAGGAATGGGGAGAGGCAGAGCAAACATTTTTGCGACAGACCGCTAATACGATGGCCGTACATTTGAATCGTTGGCTAACACCGTCGTATTTTAGGGCTACCGAACGCAGAGCCCAAGTAACAAAGGAAGATATCACAGACGGTAGTTCTCGCTCTTTTTTTACAGATCGGGATTTATGGTATCTCACGATCCTTTCGGATTTGGCGGAATTACATCAAAAAGGAATTATACCGCTGGAGGAAGACGGGATACTCGCCTGGAATGAATTACAACAAAAGAAAAAAGGTATTGGGATTTCCTTCGATTTATTCATTAAACGCATTTCCCTGGCCTCAACCCCGAGTGGTAACGCAGCGGATCTGGATAAAGGGTATTGGCGACATTTTTATGACAACCGTTATGCCCGTTACGATGGCGAAGAAAAACCAGTTGTATGGGAATCGAATAGCGAAGGAGCAACAATGGTGGTACAAGTACCCTGGGATAGTGCTTACCTTTCGCCCGATGCTGGCTGGGATATCAGTCATGCGCGTCGACTCGTTCCTGCTTTAGAATCATTTGCACGTAATCAACAAACTATACGATCCGTGTGGGGCTATGAAAATCCAGCCTTTGATCCGATCGAAATAAGGCGATCCTTTGCAGTTCAAATTGTGGAGAAGATCTGGAACAAAGATAAGGACTATCCTCTTTTTACTAATTTTTGGAGTGGGGACAATGGCTGGTATCGAGTAGCCTATGCTGCACAGACAGGGCGACAATTTTCTGGATATCCACCCTTTGGACTGAGCAATTCCATCCCCGAAGGAGGTTATCCCATATGGGGCACACTCCACCCAACCCTAGATCACCTCTTTCGTAGACTCTATGAACTGGGACAGTCGGAGGATGAAACCGATCGACGTTTTATGTCCCAACATTATTCCCGTTTAATGCTGAAGGATCAAGGCAACGCAAAGCGGGTTCCCAGTTTTTCATTTTTGTCTGACCTTGTCGAATCCCGTTAAAAGTGTTTAATTTTTTTCTTGTCTACGCATGATTTTCAATCGATTCACATTACTCCTAAGTGTGCTATTCTGGCTCATTCAAACGATATCATTCGGTCAAGCGAAAGTGGACATAACACCCAATGATTTCCAGGGGTCTGATACGGAACGTATTCAACAGGCCGTCCGTGCCGCCCGTGGGACCACCAACTTGGTTAAGATTCCACGTTCAAACGCGAATGGAACCACGGTCTGGAAAATAGATGAAGCCATTTTGTTACCCAGTGATCTGACTTTAATACTGGACAATTGTACGATTCAGTTATCCGACTCGTGCCGGGATAATATGTTTCGGAGCGACAATGCGGGTTTGGGAGTCGAAAACCCAGAGTGGAATAAAAACATACATATTATCGGCCAGGGCAATGTAGTGCTCAAAGGCGCAGACAATCCCAGAGCTACCGGAGATGGGGCGAGGAAGTTGACCTTAGATCCTTTGGAAGAACGAAAAAAAGGAAATTGGCGTGTTAGCTATGGAAGTGACGCTGCACATCCGGATCGCAAACAGACGGGTGATTGGCGAAATATCATGATATTAATTGTCAAAGTGAATGGCTTCACCTTGAAAAATGTACGGATTGAAAATTCGCATGCTTGGGCAGTGAGTTTCGAACGGACCATCAATGCCGACCTTTCCGATATTGAACTATATAACCCGGAGCACCTGACGATTAATGGAAAAGAAATACATGTATTCAACAAAGATGGGATTGATTTGCGCCAGGGGTGTAAAAACTTCAGAATCCATAATATCCGTGGATTTACCGCCGATGATTTTATTGCGCTATCCAATTTAGATACCAATCCAGATCCTAATAAAAAAGGGGGGACGTTGAATTCGACTATGCTCACAGTGAGTCGTTGGATGGGACCAGAGGATGATATAGAACAGATTTATATTACTAATATTAACTGCGAGTCAATTTGCCGAGCCGTAGCCATTCGTGCAAGTGATAGTGCGAGTGTCCATCATGTGTATATCGATGGTTTAATGTCAAGGGAAGTCAAAGGGCAAGGGGGGAGGCACAACGCTGTATTAATTGGTGGAAAAGGCTATGGGCAGCTTTCCCACTCGGGCAAAATCAACCATATTTTTGTAACGAATGTGATTTCCGACGGTCATTCTTCCATACGTTTGGAAGCACCGGTAGCGGATTGCCATTTTATGAATATCCTTTACCATGGTCATCAAGAAAATGTAATTGAATATGCCATGGAACGGTCGGTGATGAGAAATTTGAGCGAGATAAATCTGAACAAGGTGAATAGTCAGTGACACTACTTAACTTTGACAATTGCTAGACCCCATATTTTAAACTTTTATGCGTAGGATTCTCATACTTTTAATCCTGGTTAACCAGGTTATTTTTGCTCATGATTCGGACCTATTAAAAGGCGTCACGGCTCATCGGGGCAATTCTTCGGAATTTCCCGAAAACACGATTCTGGCCTTTGAAAGTGCGATAAAAATGGGTGTTGATTGGGCAGAATTGGATGTACATCAGACCAAAGATGGGGTATTGGTCGTCATACATGATGCAAATACAGGACGGGTGGGCGATCGAAACTGGGTGGTCGCCGAGCATACTTACAATGAATTAAAGGACATTGACGTTGCCTCAAAATTTAGAGATTTCCACGGTCTTACGCTTGAAAAATGTCCACCCCACCGAATTCCTACCCTAGAAGAGGTATTGATATTGTTTAGGAATGCCCCTGCAACGAAAATTTCAATTCAACCTAAAACCGATTGTGTCGCTGCAGCGATCGAATTAGTAAAACGTCTAAAAATTGAGGGTAAGGTTGGATTCAATGATGGGAACCTACAGTACATGACTCAAGTTAAACGCTTGGCACCCCAAATACCGGTTTTTTGGGACCGTCCGGCTGAGAGTGACTTAGACGAGGACATTCGTATTGCCAAAGCTCGTGGATTTGAAGCATTGGTTGTTAATTTCCAAGGCATCACCGTGGAAAAGGTCAGGAAAGTAAGAGCAGCGGGATTGGAAATGGGGGCATGGACGGTCAACGATCCAGAGACGATGAAAAAGTTGCTGAGCCTGGGCGTAGAACGTATTTATACGGATGAGCCAGGAAAATTGCTTTTAATTAAACAAGATCCCGAAACAGTGTTTTGTGAGGGAATCTATCGCAATCATTTGCAAGGATTGTGTACGGATGACAAAGGGAATATTTATTGGAGTTGGACCGATCGCCTTGTCAAAACGGATGCTCGGGGCAAGAAACTCGTAGAAGTGCCTGCACCGAACCATCAGGGCGATTTGTGTTTTACCGACAACAAAATATACGTTGCGGTAAATTTAGGCAAGTTCAATCGAGACGACGCAACAGCTGACTCCTGGGTATTTGAGTTTGATGCCAAAGATCTTCGTGAGTTACGTCGAATTCCCGTACCCGAATTAAAATATGGAGCAGGGGGTATGGCTTACCGCGATGGTAAGTTTTTAATTGTGGGAGGCCTTCCTCCAGGGTATGAAGATAATCACGTATATGAGTTTGATCGTAAGTTTAAATTTCAGAAAGCGCATCCAATTCAAAGTGGATATACTTTAATGGGCATTCAAACCATAGCCTATGCCCACGGTTATTGGTGGGCGGGTTGTTATGGAAACCCGGTTGTAACCCTCCAATTAAATGAAGACCTTAAGGTCATAAACCGCCATTCGATCGATACATCCGTAGGTTTGAATGCCCTGTCGAAGCCTCATATGTTGGTAGGAAGGAATATTCGCACGGCTTTTGGGAAAAATTATGGCTATGTGCAAAGGGCGATTATTGCTGACGAATGAAATAGATTCCAGGTCGCTGCCATTAAAATAGGGTTAAGTTCGTCTTTTCCTCTAAATAAGCATTACTATGGCGCTAAACAAAGTATCTAGGAGAACATTTGTAAGCAAAGCTGTATCCGTTGCGGGCGGTATGAGCATTGTACCCAGTCATGTTATCAGTGGTTTAGGATATAAAATGCCTAGCGACAAATTGAATATTGCTGGCGTAGGGGTAGGGGGAAAGGGGTATAATAATCTTAAAGCGATGTCATCTGAGAACATCGTGGCCTTGTGTGATGTTGATTGGAAATATGCCGATCGTTGTTTTAAAGAATTCCCCAAAGCGAAGCGTTTTAAAGATTGGCGGAAATTATTTGATGATCCGGGTTCCTTTGATGCGGTCATGGTAGCTACGGCAGATCATACCCATGCGGCCATAGCAGCGACCGCATTGATACATGACAAACATGTATATTGCCAGAAACCACTGACTCATTCGGTCTATGAATCACGTCTGCTAACCAAATTAGCCGAAAAGCATGCGGTCGCTACCCAGATGGGAAATCAGGGTAATTCTGGCGATGGGGTTCGACAACTTTGTGAATGGATTTGGAACGGTGAGATTGGCGAGGTTACCGAAGTACATGCATGGACCGATCGGCCTATTTGGCCTCAGGGTTTGCAACGTCCATCCGAAACGATGGCGATACCTCCGACTTTAGATTGGGATCTTTTCATAGGTCCCGCCCCCATGAGACTTTTTCATGAAATTTACACGCCCTGGAATTGGCGGGGTTGGTGGGATTTCGGCACTGGCGCATTTGGCGATATGGCATGTCATGTGCTCGATCCGGTTTACCGTGCTTTAAAGTTAGGGTATCCCGATAAGGTAAGAGGGAGTTCCACAGAATATAATACCGACTCAGCACCGCAAGCAGAAACAGTAGAGTTTTCCTTTCCTGCTCGAAAGAGTGACGGGCAGCCTCCAGTTAAAGTTTATTGGTACGATGGAGGCTTATTACCCAATCGTTCTGACCTAATTCCCGAAGGTGAAAACCTAATGGCAGATGGTCTAGGGGGCTGCATTTTTGTGGGCAGTAAAGATGTGCTATTATGCGATTGTGGAGGATTTCGTCCTCGTCTTTTGTCAGGCCGCATTCCTGAAGTAAAGCCATATCTCCGTCGCATTCCTGGAGCAACAGGTTATATTGATGGGCCTCACGAGCAAGACTGGATTCGGGCTTGTAAGGAAAGTCCTGACAGCCGGGTACTACCTTCTGCTCATTTTGGGTTGTCGGGGCCTTTTAATGAAATGGTTTTATTGGGCGTCTTGGCCATACGTTTACAAAGTTTAAATAAGTCGTTGCACTGGGATGCTGTCAATATGCGATTTACCAACATCGGGTCGGGGGATATGCTCCGGGTGTTGCAATCTTCCAGTTTTAAAATGGTTGACGGTCGTCCTGTATTTTCAAAAAAACGGGTAGACCTTAACGCCCTAGAAATGGCGAACGAATATATTAAACACACTTACCGGGAAGGTTGGGAGCTACCCGACATCCCTTCCTGACAAAACACCATTTTAATGTATAACCCATTCCTCAACGGCTTGAAAACGAACGCTTCCCTATGTCCCAAACGATCGCTACAGATTACCGAACCTTAAAGGCCATCAAGGGTGGTTCCCTAGCAAATTTGTTGATTTGGTACGACTGGTACATTTATTCAGCATTTGCTATTTATTTTTCTCCATCATTTTTTCCACACGGTAGTCAAACCGTTCAATTGTTAAAAACAGCTGGTGTCTTTGCTCTCGGTTTCTTAATGAGACCGGTTGGTAGTTGGGTTTTAGGTACTTTTGCCGATCGATACGGGCGGCGTAAGTCGATGTTCATGGCTATTTTTTTGATGTCGTTCGGCTCACTCCTGATTGCCATTACCCCAAAATATGAAGTTATAGGCGTCTTTGCACCCATTTTGTTGTTGATAGCACGGCTACTTCAGGGGCTGAGTATCGGAGGCGGTACCGGAATCGCCACGGCCTATTTGAGCGAAATGGCACCACCCCATCGTAGGGGGTATTTTGCCAGTTTTCAATATGCCACACTGGTTGGAGGACAAATCATTGCACTTGGATTGTTACTGGTATTGCAAAAATTCGTTTTATCGGATGAAGCGCTCTATGAATGGGGCTGGCGCATCCCCTTTATAATTGGAGCTTTTTTGACCCTTTCCATGTATCGACTCAGCTCCCAGATCCAAGAAACGAAAGCGTTTCAAGCTGCGAATGAATCGGGGGAAGTCAAAAAAAAATGGTCATTGCTGATCCGACACCCCAAAGCGATTTTAATGGTGGTCGGACTGACCATGGGGGGGACCCTGGCATTTTATACAGCCATTAGCTACATGCAAAAATATTTGGTGAATACAGGGGGGATTTCCAAGCAGGATGCTACCCTAATTACCTTTGTCGGGTTACTCGTCTTTGCATTCGTTCAACCCCTGTTTGCTTCGATTTCAGATCGCATTGGCAGACGACCTTTGTTGGTTACGTTTGGCGTGTTAGGGGTGCTAACCACAGTACCTTTGATGAGGGCGATCAGTCAGGCCTCTAATAACTGGGAAATTTTGGGGTTTTTAATCATTTATCTACTAATCCTTAGTACCTATTCCAGCATTAGTGTAGTGGTCAAGGCTGAAATTTTTCCCGCTCAAATCCGGGTTATTGGGGCTGGGTTGCCCCACGCGCTGACTGTTGCTCTTTTTGGAGGTACGGCAGAATATATTGCCCTTTGGCTAAAGAATTGGGGACATGAGGAATGGTATTACTGGTATATTACATTGGCCATTTTCATTTCACTTCTCATGTTTGTTTTCATGAAAGATACACGTACCCATAATAAAATGAGAGGAGAACCCCACGGGTGACGGGTCAATTTCATTGACAATCAAGAATGTATTTCATCCCAGCCGGATTTTGATCTATCGTTTGAAAAACGCGGAGGGCTTCCGATAGGGGTGCTGTTTCCGTGATTAATTCCTTCAGTGGTAGGTTTCCCGACGAAGCGAGTTGGATGGCTTCATCAAAATCTTCCGGTTCATAGACGCGGGCTCCTAAAAGCTGAATTTCTTTCCAGAAAAATTGAAATAGATCGACCTGTCGTGGTTCCGGATGAATAGCCACCATTACAATCCGTCCTCTAATGCGGCACAATTGAGTCATTACGCTCACGGCGGGCTGAGCTCCGGATACCTCAAAGACGATATCTGCCAGAGCATGGTCCGTAAAGTGATCAACGTTCGCAATTAAATCCATGGTCAAAGGGTTCACCGTTTCAAAGCCGAGGGATCGGATAAAACCAAGTCGGCTTTCGTTGACCTCGGATACGAGAACCCGCGCACCTTTTGAACGTGCTACCATAGCGATGAGCAATCCGATCGGTCCGCCTCCTAAAACCACCACGTTTTCACCGGCCTTTAAATTGGATAGTCGGATATCGTGACAGGCGACAGCCAAGGGTTCGATCAAAGCCCCTATCTTTAATGAAAGTTTGTCGGGTAATTTGTGTAAAGTAAATGCGGGTACATTCCAGTATTCTTGCATACCCCCGGGAGTATCGATGCCAATAAATTTCAGATTTTTTCCAATATGACGGAATCCGTTGTCGGAAGGCACTTCAGTTCCCGGATACAAAGGCCTAACAGTGACTGGGTCGCCGACCTTCCAGTCAGTTACATCTTTTCCCACTTCGGCAATTACGCCAGATACTTCATGGCCAATGATTTGTGGGGGCTTGACCCGTGCATCCATCTTACCGTGGTAAATGTGTATATCGGTACCGCAGACGCCCACATAGGCCATTTTTAGTCTGACTTCCCCCGGTAAAAGTGCGGGAAGTTCTGTTTCACGTAAACTGAAGTTTTGGTCACCTTCGTAATATAAAGCTTTCATTGGTTTAACATTTAGGACTTGGTAGGGATCAGTTTTCTGGGGATTGACGTTCGAGAATTTGCAACATATTCCCTTCTGGATCAGCAAAGGAGCGTACTCTTCCACCACCAATTGCGCCAATGGTAGCCCCCAACCAATTCACCCCGTGTTTATCTAAAAATTCGATCGCATGGTCTAAATTTTCTACGCGTAAGGCGAGATGCGACCAACCCGGTGTCCAAGTGGTTCTGTGAGGCCTTGAGGTGTCGTCTCTGGGCATTATTTCAAGCAGACTTCCATCGGGGGCTTTTAGCAGCCAGACAGGCTTTGGGTGAAAAAACCATTTTTCATAACCAAGAACTTCACAATACCAGTCGGCCAAAGCCTCAACATTTTCTGCAGCTACAGCGGGATGATCTATACCCGTTTGATTCAGTTTTTCCATTCGTATTTTCTAATTATTAAGCCATCAATTGAGCGATGAAATTTGAACATTGTCTTTTTCAATGGATCGTATGGTTCCACTGGGCGAAGTCAATGCTATCTTTTTGGATGAGTCGACTTGAATTGACCAGGCCATATCACGCTTTTGAACAACATAGCCCTGATTCATTGGATAGACGGCCCATTCGTCCAAATGCACAGGGTCGTCAAGTACAATTGCATGGATGACCTGACGTACTTTTGCGCTATCGACTTCGCAATAACGATAAATTAGTCCACTTCCAGAACGACCTTCACCGGTCTGACCAGGTCTTACATGGTAAGCATCGTGTAAAAACGAATAAACCGGGTGAGCAATTTTTCCTGCACCCAAATGAAACATTTTCATTCCTGACTGGTTGCGTGTTACCAACAAATTATTGTTTTCAACTCTAGTAAGCACTTTCCCATCGCGATTGTTGACCACCCAATTCCAATGGGTTCTAACGGGCACAGCCGCTACGATGTGGTCGACTATAAATAACAATTGTGCTCCGACTAAAATCCAATAACGTTCGTACAGTTGGATAGGATACCCGTAGGCGGCACCGCATTCATTACCAATGATCGAAACTTCATTGTCCCTATAAATGATGCTTCGTCGATTTTTTCGATCAATGGGATCCCCGCAAATTCCGTCGATAATCGTTCGGCGAGGTAAAATGCTAACTTGTTCGAGAAGAGCGGTCTTGGTTTTGTCCTCCTGAAGCCCCAACCCATCTTCTTCCATACGAAAAGTACAGGTATTATGCGTCTGAGATGAGCTTTCTAAACCGTGAATCAGATTTCGATAACAACTATGCCCCGGATCGGCTAAGAGTCGCTCCCCCTTATAAGCGAGAATAAAACTATTTAAGTCGCCATGTAAATGTCCGGGTCCATTTAGGGGGTCACCACCCCCATTGATGGCTACAATGGTGTTCCCGTTCCAAGCGTCTCGGATAAAGCAATGACCATTACTAAAACCGGTTACTTCTGGCAATTGGGCTTCCATTGGAGAGGCTTTGGGTGGTTTCTTAGTCAAGAAGGGTAGGGTTAGAAAACCCCAGTCGTTCCGCATTCCGAAGGAAGCAAGCTCATGCGGCTCCTGTTCAGGGACAGCGGCATAGTATTGCTCAAACAACCATCCCGCTAAACCTGCCTCTTCGGATGGTTGGTAGCGGCAGGCGATCTGTAACAACAAGTCGCCCGAAGGTCTAAAAATAGCAGCACAATCATTGAAATTTGCGGCTCGGGCTACGGGTTCGTCGGTCAGCCATCCGGCAAGGGGCTTCGAATAAAACATACTGGTGGTTATCCATCGGATGCCCTTGGCATAGCAAGCGATGTCGAACTTTTTAGCATATTCGGGATACTTACGGTGTAGAGCTTCATATGCCAACATGAGGGCAAAGGCTAAATAATTGCCATATTGCAGTGATTCCGCATAAGAGCCGTCCGGTTGAAATGCCTGCCCACACAGAGATAATTCAGGAACAAATTGATCCAAAAGGTCAGTGGCACCGATGGCAGCTGCGCCCACTACTACGCCGGAGGTCATGATTCCCCGCCAGTTGGCCAGGTGCTTATTTTTCGATAGCCACCGCATGCAGAGATAGATCCCTTTATCCAATAAGCTTTTCCGAATTAGCTCAAGTTCGCTTTTTTCAAATAGGTGTGGGGTTAAATCCAAAACGATTGCCGTTGCCCAGCAGAGATGTGCCGTTTCAAGGTGTCCTGTAAATGGTTCGGAATGGTCTCGAAATTCGGGGCCTACCCACTCGTAGGTCGGTCGATTAACCATTTCCAATAGCACGTTTCGTAACCAGTTGCCAACCTTTACATCGGGATGGATCAAATAAGACATCGCTGCATCCGAAAGATATTCCATAGCAGGGTAATACCAGTCCGTAGTTTCTCCTAATTGGGAGAGATTTCGGTTCAGCCGTTTTGAAACTCTGACTTGAAGGGCTTCATAGAAAGTTGTAAGTGCGGCGTCTTTCCTATTTATACCCTCCAAAATGGCACTTAACTCCGATTCAGAAACGAAAATTCTTTTTTCAGAAATACCCCCCATTTTTGACAACGTCCGTGGGGCTCATCCCACTTTTTACCATGTTTTTAATTTCGTTTTCCTTGTGCACTACTTTCTCTGCTGACAGCAAAACATCATAGGCAATAGCCTGTGGAATGGCGATGACCCCATCGATGTCGCCGAAGATGACGTCGCCTGGTTTCACTACGACTTCACCCATAAGGATGGGTTTTTGATAGTGATAAAGTCGGAAACGTCCCAGCATACCCGTGTTGGATTTATATTTATAAAAAACCGGGAATTGCTGATGAAGAATGGCATTCGTATCTCGAATTCCGTTAACTACCGCACCGCAACACCCGGCTCTTAGGGCTGCCATGGTCATTACCTCCCCCCATTGCGATGTGACAGTATCTCCCGAGCAATCCCATACAACAATGGAATCCTGATGTAAAGCCTCCAGCATTTCGGCTCTCATTTCCATTTCCCCCTCCGTGGTGATGTCGGGCCCCCCTTTGAGCGTAAATGCCAGGCCGACCATCTTCATGTGGTCACGCAAGGGGGCAAAGGAAGAGGGCAAGCTGGTGGCATGCATTTGATATTCGAACCGCAACACATCGTTGATGGCGCCACTGTATAATTTCAGGTAACGCGCTCTCAATTCCTTTATCGAAATAGGGAAGGGAGATTCTATATCTAAGTCCCTGTTATTCATGATATTTGTCTTTTTAATTAGAGTCAAAAGGTATGTTTAATATAACTTATAGTTAATTGAATGGGGTACAGATTTATCCATTTGAGCGGTGCAAATAGTTGTGATTTTTAGGAGTTTATTAAAAGTGAGAAGTTGGTTTATCCTTTCAGGAATTGTAGGCTGTCAAAATTGATTTCACGGATCAGTACATCGTCCGGTTGATTGAGTACAAAGCAAATCACTCTGGCCACGTCTTCCGGTTTTAGAAATTTCTCTCTTGGTACTTTGCGATCCCCCCAATAGTCACTGTCGGTCGGTCCTGGGTTCACATCGGTTACTTTGATACCCAGTTTAATGGCCTGATCGGCCAGGCCACTGCTTAGGCCTCTCGCTCCAAATTTGGACGCACAGTAAATGGGGGCATTGGGGTTGGTTCGATGACCAGCCATGGAGATTACGGTTACGATATGCCCTTTTTGGTTGGCTTTCATGAACCTTAATGCTTCTCGGTTGCATAAGAAAACCCCTTTCATATTGACGTTCATCATATTCTCATAAGTTTCCAGGTCGGTTTCCGACAGGTCGGTGGTTAAACTACCGATACCAGCGTTGTTGATGAGAACGTCGACTTTACCAAATTTTTCCAAACAGGTCTCAAAACCTTTTTTTACATCTTCTTCTGAAGAAACATCTCCTTTAAATGAGATTAAATTCGTATGCTGTAGGGTATCGGTAAGCGCTCTTCTTCTACTGAAATCAACTACTTTACCTCCTGATTCCAGCAAAGAAATAGCCGTTGCTTTCCCGATGCCACTCGATGCGCCTGTGATAAAATAGACTTTGTTTTCGATGTAGTTCATGGTATGTTTTTTTTCTGGTTTGTGATCTTGATAAATTCTCGATGTGATATAGGGTGATGCCTTTTTCTGTACTCGATTTTTGTATTTTTAGTTGGTGTTTTTAAGGGTCAACTTCTTGCGTATTTGCCCAGATAGGTTCATTCTTTTTAGCCATGGAATTTCTCCCCCATAAGAAAATTGCGAGGATAAGACATACGATAGCGGCACTCATGGCAAACTGACCACTGGTTTCATAGATGGAGGGAATACTCATGGCGGCGAACAGTAATCCGGTAATCAGGAGAGCCACCGCATAAAGACGGTTCATGATGCGCATAAAATTGTAGTCGACCTTTGGTTTTTCGGCTTCGGACAAAGGGGTAGCTAATTTGATAAAGAATGCATTTACGCGCTGAACATAGGCTTGATCCTTGGAGGGGATGAATCCTGAGGCTAGGTAGATACCGACACACGCAATGATTTCGATGAGCGTAGCCATTTCCCAAGAAAGGTTAGATTGGCCATTTAGAAATAGACCGAGGATCATACCCCCGATGACTGTTGCCAACGCTCCGCCAGGAGAAGGTCGTTTTAAGACTATTCCCAATACTAAGGGCAAGGTCATGGGGAGGGCAAATAGGCCAGTGAATAGTTTATTTGCTTCGAAAGCCCCTCCAAATCCGCCCACATACAAAGCGCCAACGGTGATAAGACCACCCAGGAACAAGGTCATTATGCGGCCTACCCACAGGATTTCCTTCCCTTCGGCTTTGGGGTTAAATAACCGCTGGTAAATGTCTTTGGTTAATACCCCTGCAGTAACATTATATTCGCCACTTAAGACCGACATTGTTGCAGCAAACATGGCCGCGATCATTAATCCCATGATTCCTGTTGGCAACAATTCCAGGCATACACTCACGTAAGCCATTTCAGGGTTTTCTAAATTGGGTAATAGGGCTCGGGCTGCCAACGACGGGAATAAGAAGATAATTGGAAAGAGCAAAAAGAAAACAGCGGTTAACATGCCCTGTTTCTCACTAGCTTTTTCATCCCTTACGCTATAAAAACGCTGTATAAATGTCCAGTTCCCACTATATTTTACTAAAATCATCAGATAATAAACGAATAAAAACAGAGGCATTCCTTTGGGGCCATTGAACCAAGTAAAATGATCAGGAATGGCCATCTTCATTTGTTCCAAGCCGCCAGCTGCTTGAATCGTTAGGGGGACGAGAATGATCGTAGCCACCATTAATATGATGAACTGTACGACGTCCGTAATGACCACAGCCCATAGCCCGCCGACAACCGTATAAAGGGCTACGATAATCCCACAGATCAAGATAGACATTTGCAGACTCATCGGTGTGGCTGCTGCAACAAACAGGCCTAACGCATAGAGCCTCACCATGTTGTCAAGGATTTTAAAAAATACACCTGACCAAGAAAATAATTGCCTGACGGGCATGTTATAACGGGTTTCCAAAAACTCCATTGGCGTCATGATTCCCGCCCTTCGCCACCTTCTCGCAAAAAAAGCTACCCCAATCAATGCGGGTAGTACCGTGCTCCAAATCAATGTAAGGGCTACTAAGCCGTGTTCATAGGCAATGCCGGCGTAGGCTACAAATATGAAGGTGCTGAACTTCGTCATGAAGTTGGATATCGCTCCCGATACCCAGGGGATGGCATTGCCCCCTTTGAAGTAGTCGCCGATGTTTTTGACGAATTTTCCTAAAAAAAGGCCAATTCCAGCCATCAATAACATATAGATGGCTATAGCCCAGTAATCTAAAGTGGTTAAGGTTTGCATATTGCAGCGAAGGTGATGGCTAAGCGTTTAGGAGAAATTTTACCAACCGTAATGCAAAAAATAAAGTGGACAATACGAACAATTAGCAACGGTCAGATGATTTTAATTTAACAATGATAAATTTGAATTTAGTATTGCAATAATATAAAGATATTTCTGTTCCTCAAAAGACTGGACCTATTTTTTTCCTGAGATCATTTAAATAGAGAGGTGAAACGCGTTTACGTTTAGAAAGTATAGATTTACTATTTCAAAATCTCTCTCATGAAAGGTCTATGTTAAGAACTTAGTTTTTTGAATTCTGAGTAATGAGCTGTGTGAGATGGCCGGCGATATAAGCACCTTGTAGGGCGCGGGCAGCCTCTTTGTAGTGGACATGATCGGCAAATTGCTCTAAGCCCAAACGCCAACTAAAGCCATGGAGATCGATGACAGGGATTTGAAATTGATGGCAGATTTCATCGGCAATCGCATTATAGGTGGTCAGGTCACGCGAGTACCTTTTGAATGCTTTGGAACGGGAATTGTGGATGGTATCGACCACCGCCGTAGTGCGAATCCAGATCGGTTGAATATTCCGTTCTTTAAGGATGTTGAATATCGTGGTTAGGTTTTTTCGGTAATTCTTCTCGTCAACTTGAATTTCACCGGTTGTTGAATTCCTTTTTATATCATGCAGTCCACAATTGAGTAGTAAATAATTAGGCTGAAACGTAGGGTCTTTCAATTTACTTTTGAGGTATTCGAGAACCATGCGCGAATCCCCACCATTAGCCCCTTTGGGTACATCTAAATTTTTTTCTGCACTACCATCATCTTCTTTTCTGTCCAATGTAGCAACACCTTCGAGATAGGTTTTTAAATACGGTCCATACTGGATCGAAATGCTGTCTCCAATGAGAAACACCGTAGGGAGCTGCCCCGTAAATGCTACACTGAATACACCCAGGCAAAAGACAGTGATAAGCCGATATCGCGTAGGAAAAGACATTTTCATGGGTATTTATTATTGAATTCGCTTACAATTTTAGTTGACTTTGTGTCTATAAAAACAACATTTGTCGTGCTGTTTTGGAGATTGTTTGCCACCAGGGTTACATTTTTGGACTTTTGCCCCTGTATGGTGACGAAAACAGGAATTTTATCATTGGGTTGACTTTCCGAAATCCATACATTCTTCGCATTCTTTAAGCTGATAAGCGAAGGCGTATTGATGAGATTGTTGGCTAATAATTGGTGGATTCTCACTTGTTGGGAGTCATGACAGACGACAGCAGGACGTGAATCGTTTTCGAGGAAACTCAATTGAATGTTGTCGAGCGAAATATTCTTTCCATTTCGAATAAAGAATCCATAAGCGGGTAACCGTGGACCAAACTGCGTAGGGGAGGGATAACCATCGGCTTTTTCTGGAATTTCATGATTTGGGGGAAAAGCTTCCCCACCACCGTCAAAGGTTAAACGTATATTTTTAAGACTAATATTTTCGAGGGGGTGATTCGGCAAGCCCGTAATCGAACAACCTAGTGCGGAGAGCTTGGTGCCGAACACGTTTTCGATAAGGATATCTTTTAAATAGGGGGTATTGACCACTTTATGGGATCCATAGGTCCGATTTCGGGTTCCTAATCGAATGAAAATCGCCGATCGTTTGATGTTTCGCAGGGTTATGCCTGAAATAATGACTCTTTCAATGCGGGCACCATCGGCGGTCATCAGGGCTATTCCTTCACCTCTTGTATCGTAGACCACACAGTTTTGGATGGTGATGTCTTCAAAGGTACCAGAGGTCTCCGTACCGATTTTGATACCGCTCGCCCCTGAGCTCACGATACAGTTTGAAATCGCGATGTCTCGGCATTTTTTATCGGGGGCAAAGCTTTTCAAACAGATGGCATCATCGCCCGCATTTATAAAGCAATTGGAAATCCGTACTCTTTCGCAATCGACCAAATCCAGTCCATCGGTATTTCGATGTTTGACTGCATATTCTCTTTTTTCTTGGTCTATATCTTCATTTTCACGACTGTCGACTGTAATACCTGCTATGACGAGGCCGGTGCATTCCTGATAAGTTTGTACCCACGAACCTGAATTTCGAAGGGTGACATCTTTAATCTGTACCTGCTTCGAACCTCTGATGTGCACGATTCTTGGCCGGTACATGAACGACGGGAACAAATATCCGTCGTTCAAATTTCGTTTGTCGATCCGATCACCGTTTCCGTCAATGGTTCCCCTTCCTTCGATACCTATATTGTTTAAATTTTCCCCATAGATCAGCGCTTTACTGGTCATGGTATCCGAGACGTAGGTAGGGTAGTCGGAGGCAATATCCGGATAGTCGTTAACCTGTTCGCTTCCCCTTAGGACAGCGCCCATTTCGATATGGAGAATCACATTATCTCGTAGAAACAAAGTGCCTGAAATAAATGTCCCTGAGTGGAGGTAAACGCGACCACCCCCGTTTTTGTGACACTCATCAATTGTTTTCTGAATTGCTTCGGTATCCTTGGTTTTTCCATCGCCTTTTGCGCCGAATTTATAAACATCCCATTGCCCCATCTGTTGACTCCAAGCCGAATTCGCAAGGAGCACCCAAAGGCACAAGATTCCAATGTGTATTCGCTTGGTAACCTTCATTTTCACCTTAAATGACTTTTGATTTTTCCATGATAAGCAACGGGTAATCTTGCAGGGGAAGTTGGGGAAAACCTTGGGCTTCCTGGCTGATGCGGTATTTGTCGTTATCGTAAAACCGTATAGGTTTCGGTATTTCGTGAATCGTCCCCTGCAACGGATCCACCAAAACTGGTTCTTGAAATCCGCTTCCTTCCCAATCCCAAAGAAACAGGCTAGTGATTTGATTAAGAGGGAGATCCTGAGCTTTCGATGTAGACCAGTAAGCCAACACCAACCCATTAGCTGTTTGGAGTGTGGTAGCCAAGGTATTGGGCAGTCGCCCTTCTAATCCATTCCCCACACGGTCGTATAATGGCTCATCCATAGGCTTTTTCCCATCAATCAAATGGATCATGGTATTGGCCGTCCGAACATTTCCGTGAATTAGGCTACCAAGGTATTGCAGGGATTTAAAAGCGATTTTGGGGGCAATTTTGGGCTGGGTTTTCAAAATGCCTTTGTAATTCACTTTTCCGCTACCCTTAGGATAGTCGTGTAGGTCAACAATCAAAAACCAAAGGCTCATGGGAATATCGAACGCTAAGTCATTGATCAGACGGCGTAACATTATTTTCGCTTGGATATTTTCTGTCCAGGGCCCTTCTCCGGAGAATCCCGTTGAATTCGGCTCCGACGGGAATCCATTTTCGCCTTGCCACAGCTTTATTCGCGGATTGTAACTTTGTGCTAGTTTTTTGAGTGCGATGATTCGTTCGTTGTATCGCTCCGGGATAGTACCATAGGGATGAAAGGAAAAGATGTCGATCAGTTGTCCTAGCCCTTCTTCGAATAAGGGTTTTATAAAATTGTAGGGGATTCGGGAAGTGACTCCTCCCACGATGACCGAATTGGGAGCATTTTGTCGAATGAGCGGTGCAGTTTCCTTAACTAATCGGACATAATTGCTTGGATTTACCCGATCCGGTTTCCAGAACCCCGCTAAATTGGGTTCGTTCCAGATTTCATAGTGGGTGATTTTATTTTTATAGCGTTGGGCCAGTGCCACTACAAAATTTTTCCATCCTTTCAAGGCGTGATCGGTAAGGAGCGGATGATAGCCCATATCTCCTTCGGTGTAATGGAGGTTCCCATAACCGACATTGAAGAAGGGTTTGAAACCCCGATCAATCAGGCCATCGACACTTTCATCCAGCCATTCCCAATCATATTTTCCTTTTTCTTTTTCGACTCGTGCCCAACCAGTTTGCAATCGCGCCCACTTTACGGGCAGGTCGTTCATCCAGGGATAGACCTCCTTTGGATCCCATAAAGCTCGATCAAGGGTTTCGCAACCGATGCCAAATGGTGACGAGTCAATTTCAGTAGGTTTTTTAATGCGTACGGTGCCAATGCGGGGGAATTCTAAGTAGCTCTCTTCTCTCCCTACTTTTTCTTCAAAAGATGAGATAACGGGCCATAAGGCTATTGATTTGAGAAATGTACGTCTATTTTCCATCCATTAAACAGTCTCGTTGAACACATTACAAACATGAAGTGAATGGGAGTTGAAATGATAGGGACCTTCGTAGCCGGTATCGCCCAAAAAGCGGCTTACTAATGCGATCGAAAGGGGGTAAAACCAGGAGCCCAACATGATATGTGTGCGTGTTGGGTCTTCGTCTCTCAGTTCCCCCAGAGCTTGTTTGGCCCCTTCTTTCCAGATCCAGTGAGGCCGAGGGACCCAGTCTTGGGGTTGACTATCTCTTCGATGGAGGAGCCAACCATTCCCCTGAGGATCTTCATGCATCAACGCATGGGCTAGGTAACGTCTGCAAGCTTTTTCCAGATCATCGCGTCGATAATCGGTGAGAGCTGCTAAATTGGTCATCATGTAGGCACCGTCGAAGTCAGGGCAGTCCGAACCGCCCGGCCAAAAAGAGCCATCGTCGAGTTGACAAGCCAGGGTGGAATCAACATTTCTTTCCAGGTGCTTCAATTCCCAGCCTAGAGCAAAATAAATGGGGGTAATATGAATTGTTCCAAAAAGGCCATTGGGTAAATCGGCCCCCAATTGCGTTCCCCAGAAACCTGTTTTGGGATCGATTAATTCTTCTAGTGCGGGAAACATTCCCTCTTGGAGGGCACGGTCGACTTGATCGATATCGAACCAGTCTTTCATAGCCAATAATACAGTTGCCGCGGCTAAAACCTGGTTACCCGCAGCCCAGGAATTACCCCAGTCATAGTGCTTTACCCACTGGTAGAGTATTTGGGGATTTAACAAGGGTTCGGCGAACTGAAATTCTCTTTCCGGTCGGATACCCAGCACGCGAAGTGCCCAAATATTCCCCCGGGTATAATGCCAGGCGGGTTCCATTTCTTCGAGGTTACGATAGCGCTTATGATCTTCCGCTCTACCTGAAAAATAGCCCTGTTCGGTTTGTCGCTGTATGAATTGCTCTGCCCATATTTCCTTATCTGATTGTGACAAATGCGCTAATTCACCAAACAAATCGAGTACATGGGCAGCGTGGTAAGAACCGTAAAAACTTTCCCCCTCACCTGCTTCTTTCCGGAATACGCCGGGTCTTTCACCTATTTTCATGGCGTTGACAAAGTTGAGTGAGGTTTGTTTAATGCGTTGATATCCTGGTGTGATCATGCTCTTCTAATTTGGATCGATAGATTATTGTTTTTGAATTCGTTGGATGGCTTTTTGGTCGGCAATCAATACTGGATAGTCGGGAATGGGTATATTGCGAAACGTATAGGAATCCCCGGATTTCGACCATTGATTTTTAGGGATTTCATACACTTTGCCGGTGATCAAGTCCAAAAGTACAGGCTTCTTGAAGGTACCTGTTACGGTAATTTGGGTTAGTTGAGGGTCAAAATTTTCGGCCGGTCGATCGCTGTGATTCCATACCGTGATAAGGGTGGTTCCTGACTTTTTATGACGGTAAGAAAATGCAGACTGGTCAGACTGATTGGTCTCTACGCGGGCGTCAGTTTGGAGTTGGAGCCCATCCTCGAAAATAGAGAATACATTTCTTACGGCGTAGAATGCTAATTTGGGTCGTTCGATGGTTTTGTCGGGATTGGTTTTAAGAATTCCCTTGGTATTGACGCCTACCATATGATCTCCTGCTGCGTAGTGCATATCACTGATCGTAAATAGATTAGTGGCAATTCCCCGCCCGTGGTCGCCCAACATCCGCCGTAAATCCCATTTGGCTTGTGAGAGTTCGGTCCAGTCAAACTGCCTGAGCGCGCCAATGGTGACCTTACTTGGGGTTGATGGAGCTCCGTTTTCGCCCTGCATAAACGAGATATTGGGATTATATTTCCATACGAATTTCCTCATATCCTCTATTTTAGGATAGGATGTATCAGGATTGGGGGCATAACCATGATACGTCAGAACATCGACCAAATCAAGGGCATTTTTCTCCTTCAATCGATCAAAAAAGGATCCAAGGAAATCAAATCGGGTTACGCCCGCCAGACCGAGAGCCAGAAGTCTGGCATTGGGTTGGATCGATTTCACCACTTTTGCGGTCCGGATATAGAAATCGGCAAATTCATCACCGGTGTTTTGGCGATTAATGTCAGGTTCGTTCCATATTTCCCATTCAATGACATAATCTTTATAGCGAGTTACAAGGGCTCTGACCCAATTGTCCCAAGCCCTAAGGGCTTCTTCAGATGTCGGTATTCTTCCTGCTAATTTGGGTTCGCCTCCTCCTTCGTAGATCGGATTGCCGTAGGAAAACTCTACCCAGGGCGATACACCTCTGCTATGCGCATCGGGAATGATAGCGTCTAGCCATGCAAAATCGTACTGTCCTTTTACTTTTTCACATTTTGCCCAACCGCCTTGAAGACGAATTCGCTTCGCACCAAGTGAATCCAGATAGTATTTATAGGACTGATAATCCGTATAATCACGATCAATAGTTTCCCCACCTATGGACCAGGTAGAGGCCTTAATTTCCCGCGTCATTAAGGGTTTATATTTTCCCAGGTATTTAAATCCTACAGGATCGACTTGCCCGAATACCGGAGTAAAACCGATTACAAACACAAAAAACCGTATCAAGTAGTGAGGATAATTGTTGCGTTTCATTGGGATAAATTAATAGTGATGAAAAGGTTAAGTTAGGCGCATAGGCTTTTCTGCTTCGAGCCTGTTGATTTAGCTATTTAAGATGAATTTCGATTAATTCCTTGGTTAAGGCTTCACAGCGATCTAAGTTCATTTTCTTTTCTCCCCGATACCAGTGTTCCCATTTGGCTGTTTGAGTATGAAACCTTTGTCCGTGGCGAATTCGTTGAAAAGCATGCATGGTATTTTGAAGTTGCACCTCAACCTCCTGTAGGTTATGTTGATCAAGGGCTTTTTTGGCTAGCAAAAGGGCTTCTAACCATTCTTCCAAACCTATCATAATTTGTAAGGGTGCCAACAGGTCAGTATTTAGAAAATCTGCTGATTTTGTATCGAGTGACGGGATTAACTTTTCGGTCATTTCCAGGACGGCTATATGCTGCTGTTTTTGGGATATGACCTTATCCAATAGTTCATCGTCGTCTTGGGGTTTGGGATGTGCATCATTAATGGCGAGGGTTGCGTCCCTGGCCTGATACTTATTTTTTTCACGTTCTTCTCTACTTTTTTGAAATTCAACCGGATCGTTCAGGTATTTCTTCAGCTCGTTAATCAATCCGAGTGCAAAACTTCTCGATTGGCCATCCAGAAGCATGGGAACCTGCTGGGTGTCGTGTAGGACAAAACTCTGAAAATATGCTTTATAGAGGCTTGTAATTTCTTTTGTGTGTTCTTGAAATCTTTTGGTAGCCCAGTCGTGCATAAAAGTCTCTGGATCGTAATCTTCGAAGTTGTAGAGCATTTCTGCCGACGAGGCTAACCCTAGTAAAAATGGTCGAATGTTGGAAACATTGAGAATGGCATAATCTGTTGCACGGTGGGAAACGGCCTCTTTGAATACTTTGTAGGTTTGGTGAGGTGGTATGCCCTGAGCTAGATGAGGTCCTGCTCCCCAGAGTTGGTGGTGGTAATAAACACCATACCGATGGTTTACGTTTCGTTCGGTCTCATAGAAATCGTCTTGCCATTTCCAACCCGGACAGTTATCGGCAAAGACGACCATGGTACTTTCTGGAATTCGCAGGTGACCTTGTTTATTTAATGCCGAACCTTCCATCCAGAGCGTAGTACTTATCGGAGGATTAGCCCGTGCATCAACTTCAGAAATAATCGTTTTTTGGGTCGCCATCGCCTCCGAAATGAGTTCGCCTCTTTCGGCATTACTTTGTGGAATTCCGGGATCTGCCGCCCACATCGGTCGATCGGCTATGCCTCTCAAACCAATCTGCCAAATTACATTGGGATACTTGGCCCATTCAGCTCCGTACACGCGCCATACCTCCTCCATTTTTTCCCGATTACTATAATAGGAAAATAAGGGTTTTTCACCGGTTTTTTCGGTCCAGTAGTTAAAGAAAGAGAAGGCGCTAACCCCCATGGGTTCTACATGATGCATGGAAAGAAAAACACCGCGCTGGGCTGCTATTTCCACTAATTTCGCTTCTGCCGGATTTCGGATATCGATAAAACTAGCCGGAATGATTAGGTTCATGCGTAGTCTTACGAGGGCTTCTACCACCTTTTCCATGACTGCAGGGTTAACTACCTGGCCGTAGAAAGGATAGTCTATCTTACGGATTCCTTCACTTTCTTGCCATTCTGTAAGAAGGTCCTCATCGTTTATAAACCAACCCCTAAACTTGAAAGTAGGCGAATCCTGAATTTCAGCAATGTTTTGCCAACTGAGTTTATCTTTTTTGGGGTGGGGGAGATCCGACCAGAAGTACAGCGGATCGACTTCCAGGTACTTTTCAATAAAATGGTATATGCCAAACATGGTTCCCCTTTCATCACTTCCCGAAATGATCAGATGATTGTCCTTGCTGTGCATGGAATAGGATTCCCATTTACCTTTTAAATGGTCATTTTTGATTCCATAACCCTGGAGTATGTCGTCCGAAACACCCACGGTGCCTATGATCAATGCCGGTTGTGGGGACGGGGTAGCTTGAACAATTAAACGAACACCTGTAATCTTTTCGACATCATTGATCAAGTCGTGCACAGCTTTTTGGACGCATTCAGGTTCTGATTCGGATAGGAAAATCCTAGCCGATTGCTGTCCGTCTACGAGGGTAAACGTTTCCTTTTTTTGACAAGAGGGAAACACCAAGATTATTGTTAGAAAAAGTAATACACAGGGTAGTAGTTGTTTCATTTTTCAAATGGGGTAGGTGCCATTAACTCATCCAACATGGACTTGTTCTGCGGTTGTCTGAATTAAATTAGGGTAGAATATTCAGTAGTTTACGATCGGCTATCAGTACCGGGTAATCGGGGATGCGTATATTTTTAAGCGTCACATAATTAGTCGATTGTCCGGTTCTCAGCTGCCTGACTTCTCCTGTTAAAAGATCTACATATACCGGATCTTCAAAATGGGTATGGTCTATCATTACGTCCGTAACGGTCCAACGGTCTTCATCCGAGGGTATTTCATCTTTTAACCAGAGTGCAACCAAACCAAGGTTATTTTTATCCTCAAAAGCAAATAAGGCCAGTGAATTGTTAGACTGCATGGTTGCTAATTCACGACGGGTAGGTTGTAGCGTTTCGTCAAAGATGGCGGCCAAATTTTGTAAAGCGTAATAAGCTAGTTTTGGTTTTTCAATGGTTTTGTCCGGTCTGGATTTCAACAATCCCTTACGGTTAATTTCGTCGTTATAGCACATGTCAGCAATGGAGAAATAGGACGATGGTATGTTGTATGCAGCGTCGTTAAGCAATCGTCTTAACGCCCATTTAGCCTGGGAGCGTTCAGTCCAGGGGAAATTGGCGAGTGCTCTTTTTTGGTTTATTTCGGAAGGGACGCCACATTCACCTTGAAATATGGAAATATGACTCCCATAGGATTTAGCGAATGATCTGAAAGCCAGGCTTACGTCGGTGATCTCATCCGGGTTGAACTCGTAAGGGTGGTAGGAGAGAATATCTATTAGCTGCAATTTTTCTGCCTCCTTGATGAGGTCCATTACCCTTCTAGCGTAAACACAGGTAATCGCTTCTTTTTTTGTTTCAATCGTTTGGGGATACTTTTGAGCGCAAAAATCTTCATCCACCAATGCTTTCAGGTGGGAATGATCCAACGCTAATATGATAACTTTTGAGTGCGGTTGTATCCTTTTAATGATCGTTGCGGTTTGGATCACCAAGTCTGCATATTCTTCTGGCGTGATTCCTTTGCCCATACGGGGTTCATTCCAAATTTCCCACTCCAAGACTTTGTCTTTATAGCGTTCAACGATAGCCTCTACATAATTTGCCCAGGCATTTTTAGCTTCGGGAGTACGAGGAATATCACCCCGACTATCTCCTTCAAAAGTGCAATAGAGAGGATTCCCGTATGAAAGACTTAGCCAAGGCCGAACGCCCTGTTGGTTCATATCATCCACAATATTGTCCAACCATTCCCAGTCGTATTTTCCTTTGGTCAATTCGGTTCTCATCCATCCCGACTGCACCCTTGCTTTTTTGAAACCCAGGGGTCCTAAGTAAGCCCGCCAGTTGGCATAAATTGTAAAATCTCTATCCATGGTCTCGGCACCGACCGACCAATTAGATGCCTTGATTTCACGGGCATGCCGAGGTTGGATTCTTCCTATCTTGATTCCGGGTGGAACTGATTCTATTTGAACATTTTCAAAGGATACGCTCTGGATATGTTGACTACTGATTCCATTTAGGGCTTGAATACGGATATTCTTAAAGCGGAGGTTGTAAATCGTACTGTCCTCGGGTAAACCTCGTAACAATACAGCAGTTTTTGCATAGCGGCAAGTCACATTTTCGATTGAGAAATTTCGAAAAACTGGGACATCCTGCGAGCGGATGCGCTCGTAATTCATATTTCTTTCGATCGGTTCTCCATCGTATTGGAGGTCGGCTATGATGGCTTCGTTCCGAATGGAGTCCATCGTAATGTTGCGTATGAAGATATTTTCGACTACGCCACCTCTCCCCAACCTCGACTTAAACCGTAGACCTCGCTGCGTTCCTCTAAAGTGGCAGTCCTCGACGATCACATTACGGACGCCGGCCGACATTTCACTTCCAATGACAAATCCACCGTGTCCGGCAACCGTGGTACATCGACGAACAATGACATTTTCGCACGGGCGACCTATTTCCCAGGCTTCTTCATCCCTTCCCGATTTTAAACAAATATTGTCATCACCTACATCAATTAGACAGTCTTCAATTCTTACATTTTTGCAACCATCGGGGTCAATGCCATCGTTATTCGGACCGTGGGAATGAATTTTTATGCCTTTAATGGTAACGTTTTCGCAGAATACCGGATGCACGTTCCAGGATGGCCCATCTAAAAGAGTCACCCCTTCGAGAAAAATGTCCTGACATTCAAGAAATTGTATAAAAGGAGGTCTTACACCGGCTTCTTCAGTGCCAAATACGCGCTGTTCAACGGGAACTCGAGCCTTGCCCATCCGGAACAATTCGATCATTCCCGGTTGTTTTTTCTTCCAAGGCCACCAAGCTTGCCCTTGACCATTAAGGGTTCCCCTACCGGTAATGGCAATATTGGATTGATTTCGGGCATAAATAAAGGGGGAGTAATTGTAGCAGAAAAAGCCCCCTCTTTGAATCAGGACGACCGGAAGGTAATCGTCAAATTTTTGACTGAAACGAACTTCCGCCCCCTCGTCTAAATGTAAATTGACATTACTTTTCAGGTGAATAGGCCCCGATAGCCAAATTCCTTTGGGAATTCGTACCCTTCCGCCACCGGCTTGGTGGCATTCATCGATCGCTCCATTCAGGGCGGTCATAAATTTTTGTTGATTATTAGGCTCGGCACCGAATTCGATTACATTGAATTCGCGCTTATCGAAAACGGGGAGAGGCCATTCGGGTATAACGGGCGGAGTCTCTGTTTGTGGCAAATGGGTGGTTTGTGCCCAAACAGGTAGGGTTAGACCGAAAAAAATGATTAGGATTAAGGGTTTGAGGATATTCATGTATACCTAAATTTTCGATTCACACGCAGGTGACGAACGTTAAAATGCAGATCTGGATCCGATTTTCAATTTTTTTTTTAAGGTTTTTCCGTTTGCGATTAATTTCTTCGCAAGACGGAAAAACCTGGTAATGGTACGATTTTCGACGGGTGTACGATCCCCACCCCGGCATTACTATTCCCGGGTATAATCCCCAAACTGGGGTCTGAACTGGTTAGTCATTACACTTTGCAAGACTTAATAACCCGGGTTTTGTTCAATGACGACATCCACATTCGCTTCGATTTCAGCATAGGGAATTGGCCACAAACCATGATGATCTTTAATTTCATCCCGGTTCATGTCATTGTATTTTCGAACCCTTTCTACCAGTGTTTGTGTACGGTGAAGTGTAATTCTCCGTTGCTCTTCAAAGATCAGCTCTCTTGCCCTTTCGTCTAGGATATAATCTAAATTTACTTCTTCGGGTGTTACCGGAGTAGCTTTAGCGCGACTTCTGACCACATTGATGTCGGCAGCTGCACTGGCCAAATCGCCTTTCCGCCAAAAGGCTTCAGCCCTCAATAGATAGGTTTCGGGTAGACGAAGAAGATACATGTCACGATAGGTGCTGGCGGCAGTTGAATTTAAGGTTAAATCTTCTTTACTGATAAATAGGTTGTCGGGATGATCCCCGGGTGTAGTAACTTTTGATGGATAGGGATACCAACGCCAATCTTGGGCAATTTTGGTAGGACTGGGATATTTAACGGAACTTGAATCCTTCCAACGCGAACTCGGATTGGTGTAAACAAAGTCTCTGACAATATTATGTGGCGCATTTCGTATGTCATTATCCCAGTCGCTCATCCATATGTCATTTAGGAAATAGTCGGTATTCATCAGAAAAGATGCACCTCTTCCGCCGGTGTTGAAGTTAGACTGCGGTAAGCCTATAGAACCCTCTTTTCCATCGGGATCCAAATAGGTAAGAAAAGCTACAGGGGCGACGAAGCGTTCCAGCGCATTGAAATTCCCTCCTCCCGATTGAAGGCCGCCGCCGATGACATCTACTTCCATTTGAATTACCCAGAGGCCTTCTCTATTACCTGTACTGCGGTTTTGATTGCCCCGTTGGAACAAGTCCCAAAAAGGATCTCCGGGACCGAGCTGTAGGTAGTCATCTTGAGGATCCAGATTGGCTTTTGTGCCAAATCGTTCGGTCATCAAAGCAGTATTTGGGTCATCGATGATCTTCGAAGCGGCAGCGATGGCTTCGTCAAATCGATTTAAAGAAACATAGGTTTCACTAAGAAAATGGTAGGCCACCAAATTTGAAACGCGTCCATCGATAACGGAATTGATGGCGGGTAAATTCTGGCTTGAGAAAGTCAGGTCATCTACAATTTGAAGTAGTACTTCTTCCTTCGATGCTCTCGCGAAATCGGTTCGGGGTGAGGCGACCTCCTCCAGGATTATGGGTACACCCCCGTATAGGTAAACGAGGTATCGGTAAGCCAATGCCCTGAAAAAACGTGCTTCGGCCTCCATCAGGAGCTGTTGTTCGGCAGTAAGTTCGGAACCTTCCATACGGGAAAGGATGGTATTGGCGTTGCTGATCACCTTGAACCATTCAACCCAGTGGAAACGTATCATGGCATGGGTGGGTACTACAAACACATCGTAGTCGCCAAATCGATCGGGGGTTCCACGGGCCGATTTTCCAATGTCAGTCGCTAGAAAATGTGCAAAATTCATATAGTCATTGGAACCGTAATGGATATTTCTCACCCGCGCATAGAGGTCGGTTAAGGCACTCTCAAAATTTGCTTGGGTCACGTATGAGTTTTCGGGGCTGTAGAAGTCAAGGGGGAGTTCTTCCAGTAGTTTATTTTCATTGCATGAGCCTAGCAAGAAGATGGCTAACAAGCAAGTTATCAATAGCTTTCCTTTCATTTTTAAGGGAATTAGATGGTTAAAATGAAAAATCCAAACCGAGTGTATACGCTTTCAGCACGGGAAATGCTTCTGCACTGATACCTTGTCCTGTTTCAGGATCCCAACCGTCCCACTTGGTAAGGGTAATGAGATTTTTACCGCTGACATAGATTTTCAGTTGACCTAATCCAATTTTCTTGGCTATCGCATCTTTCAGTTGGTAGGACAAGGATATATCCTGTAGTCGTACAAAACTTCTTGAGAAGTAGCGAGCGGGTAAGATAGAAGCTCCTGCCCAGGGTAAGGGGTATTTGCCGTCAGGATTTCGTGGAGACCAGTAATCGAGAAAGGTGAACCAGTTGGCGGATTGCGCGTTTCCGGTCGTATTAGCGCCGCCCCCCGGATGGTTGGAACCCAGATAGCCATTTTTACCCCCTTGAATAGCATTGATAAATGCTTTCAAGGTAAAGCCGCGGTAACGCAGTGTATTTTGGATCCCAAATCGATAAGCAGGTTCGGTACGACCCAAAATCACCCGATCGTCGGCGGCTGTGATTGAACCGTCTCCATTTTGATCTCTAATTTTGTAGGTACCAGGGTTAAAACCGGTAGGGATTTCATCGTTGAGTTGCCAGATTCCATCGATTTCATAACTGTAGACCGTGCCGATGGAATGACCGATAAAAAGCCCACTGGCGATTAAGTCGTCTTCCCTTCCATCCCCATCTCTGTCGAGTCCCAATAATTTCTGAATTTCATTTTTGTTGGTAGCAAAATTGGCGGTTAAGTCCCAACTGAAATCATTTTTTGAAACCAGTGTAGTCGTTAAAAGTGCTTCGAATCCCGAGTTCTTAATCTTGCCGAGATTACTTAAAATAGAGGAAAAACCAGACATTTGCGGGAGTTGAACATTCCAAAGCAGGTCGGTAGTCACCGTTGAGTAGTACTCCAGGTTACCAGAAAGACGGTTTCTAAACGCACTGAAGTCTACGCCGATATTGATTCCACTCGTAGTCTCCCAGGTGAGATTGTTGTTGGCTAATGAGCTCGGTGATTGTCCGAGTGAGGTAGTCCCACCATCTCCGAAAACATAATGGGAGCTGGTTGAAGCCGCCACCCGTGCCAGGGAGTTGTAACGGGAAGTTTGGTTTCCGTTTTCCCCGTAACTAATTCTGAATTTGAGGTTTTCGAGTTGATCGAGATGGTAGAAGGGTTCATTGGATGCGACCCAGGCTACACCTACAGAGGGGAAATAGGCTACTTTGTTGTTCCGAGCGAAAGCGCTGAAGCCGTCTCTTCGCAAGGTAGCCGTCAACATATAACGTCTTTTGAAATTATAGTTAATTCTTCCCATTTGATAAACATAGGCTTCTTTCCACGCACCGGAGGTTACGAATTGATTTACTCCTTGCTGCAGACTGTTATAGGAAAGGATTAAGTTCGAATAGTTCCTACCTTCCGCCCGCGTGGTTTGCTGGTTAATTTCGTTATACCCTGCTATCGCTGTGATGTTTACGTAGTGGTCGCCGAATTGTTTGTCGTAGGTGAGGATATTGTCAACCATGAGGTCCGATTGGGAAGAGTTAGCTTTATAGGCCAGACCGTTTTGCCCATTATCGTAAGGGTTGCTGTAAAAATGAGAATCCCAGCGATAATTATTGCTGTAATTGATACGATAGGACAGACCATCAACTCCTGGAATTTGCGCCAGGGCATAAATATTCCCGGCGAGCCGATTTTGCAGATCCTTATCATCAGCCTGCATGTTGAGGAAAGGGTTGACATTGTTGGTGCCCGTGGGGGTGATGGCCAAGTTTCCATCCTCATCCCAGGGGGTAACCAAAGGGGAGCCGATCGCAACGATGGAACCCATATGGGGGTAGTTGCCCGACCGGTCAGCAAAGGAGCCGAAGGAGTTAACTCCAACTTTTAGCCATTTGGTTACGTCGATATCCAGGTTAATACGTGCGGTTTGTCGCTTGTACTTGTCATTTAAAATAATCCCTCTTTGTTGGGTATGACCTCCAGAAACGTAGTAACTGGTAACCCCGGATCGTCCGGAAATACTCACCAAATGGTCTGATACATAGGCATTAGTGGTAAGTGCGTCCCACCAATCAAAATTATTGCCTTGGTTTATACCAATGATGTGTGCCGGGCGGAGTTCAGAAACTGGAAAGTCCCAATCCGGGTTAGGTTGTGTATAATCAGGAGCCAGGAAAGCTTTTTTGTATTCGATGTCTCTGACTTTTTCCAGAAATTCTTCCCGGTTGAGAAGTCGTGTATTGACGGTAGGTTTTTGGGTACTAATGGATCCGGAGTAGGAAATAACTGGTTTTGTATCCGACGTCCCGCTTTTGGTTGTGATTAGCAGTACGCCATTGGCTGCTTGTGCTCCGTAGATCGCTTTGCTACTTGCATCTTTCAAGACATCGATGGAGGCGATATCAGCGGGATTAAGATCGCCTACTCTGCCTCGAAAGATAATCCCGTCCACGACGATGAGGGGAGACGTATTCCCACTCAGGGTAGACCTGCCTCTTATCTCTATAGACGGTTCGGCTCCGGCTTGGTTCACCTGGCCGATATTTACACCTGGAACGGAGCCTTGGAGGGATTGCATGATATTTAAATTTGGCGATTCCCGAAAGGCTTCTATATCAGCCGAGGCGATGGATCCGGTAAGGTCACTTCGTTTTTGGGTGCCGTATCCCACTACAACCAGTTCATCCAATTGTTTGGTGTCTGGCAATAAGTTGACGTTCACTTGGGTGCGTTCTCCCACGACAATATCCTGCGGAAGATACCCTACAAAGGAAAAAGTAAGGGTTGTGGTACTCGAAGGAACATTGATTTCGTACTGCCCATCAATACGGGTCGAAGTTCCTTGGGTAGTACCTTTCACCATGACGCTCACCCCGGGGAGGGGTTGTCCGTTTTCGTCGGTAACCACGCCCGTCACAGACGTCTGTGCCCACGCGTTTCCGGATAGGAGCAAGAAGCAGCAAAATACCCGGTAAAACCTAAGTAAAAGTTTAGATGTCATAAGTAAGGGTTTATTTATCAATGATAAATATTAATTTAACAATGCAATAATAATGCAGTATGGTATTTATTACAAAAAAAATTTAAAGTTATTGCTTTTGAGGCTTGTTTTAAATAATAGAGATAGTAGAAAAGTTATATATAAATTAGTATAAATGAGGGTATTGTATTGGAAATGTATAATGAAAATATTTTATTTAAAATGTTTAACAAACTTTTTATAATTTTTCAATAATGGTTAATAGTATCATTTAATTTATCAATAGTAAATAATAATTAGGTTGCAAGGAAAAAAAATGAGGAGATATTTGATCCTGAAATGCTGAGTTATTTGATATATGATTGAATATAATTTAATATTGTAAAATAATAACATAGATTGGGGTTGGATTTTTATCCTTTTATTTCTAAAATTTATTGATAATGAATTATCTCGAAATGTTTTCGCTCCGTGGTAAAACGGCATTGGTCACCGGTTGCAAACGGGGTATTGGTAAGGCTATAGCCCTTGCTTTTGCTGAGGCAGGCGCTGATATTATCGGCGTGTCGGCAACCCTAGAAAAACAAGGGAGTGACGTGAGTCGGGAAGTGGAGAAACTAGGTAGAAAATTTACGGCCTATGCCTGCGATTTTTCCGATCGAGGAAAGTTGTATGAATTTATCGACCAGGTTAAAGCAAATCATCCTACTATTGACATTTTAGTTAATAATGCGGGAACAATTTTGCGAAAACCTGCTCGGGAACATCCTGACACTTATTGGGATACGGTAATTCAAACCAATTTGGACGCCCCTTTTATTTTAACTCGGGAAATTGCCCAGAAGATGTTGGATAGGGGGCAGGGAAAGATTATTTTCATAGCTTCGTTACTATCGTTTCAAGGAGGTATCAATGTGCCGGGATATACCGCGAGTAAGTCGGCCATTAGCGGATTGATAAAGGCTTTAGCAAACGAATGGGGGGGTAAAGGCGTGAATGTAAATGGTATCGCGCCGGGTTATATCGATACCGATAACACGGAAGCTTTACGAAATGACCCCGTTAGAAATGCGGCCATTTTAGAGCGTATCCCCGCTCAACGCTGGGGTACTCCCGAAGATATGACGGGTGCCGCACTATTTTTAGCTTCATCTGCCTCAGATTATGTGCACGGGAGTATACTGACCGTCGATGGAGGCTGGATGGGGCGTTGATTAGTTCGTATCTTTGACGAATCTTAAATTCGACTTCTTTTATCGACGATCACTATGGTACTGGTAGTTATTAAAGCATTGGATATATTGGAGTTTGTGGCGCGTGACCCTGAAAAAGCCTATACGCTGACGGAAATATCGACGGCATTAGGACTGAATCAAGCTACCTGTTCCAATATTCTTAAAACGTTGGTGAGTAAAAACTATGTTGAACACGTTGGGCGAAAAGTGGGTTATAAACTGGGGCCCATGGCTTTTAATCTTACCAACAATCCATCTTATAATCAGAACTTAATCCTTGCAGCCAAGGATGTGATGGAGGATTTGACCGCCCAAGTGAACGAAACTTCCCTCTTGGGGATTATCCGAAATCAAAAGCGATTTGTCCTTCACCTTGTCCATAGTGACCAAGATTTACAAGTGAGGAGTAAAAGTGAGCGCAACGTTTATGAAACGGCGACAGGCCGACTTCTCCTTGCTTTTATGCCTAAAAAGGAACAAGAAAATTTCATCAGTACCCATGGCTTACCCCCACCGGAAATATGGAAGGAAGCGAGTACTCGTGAGGGGCTAAGCGTAGCCTTAAAGAAAATTGTCAAAGAAGAACTGGTGATCACTCAATCCGTCAAGCATATCATCGGTATTGCTGTGCCCATTCGAAAAAATGATAAGGTAATCGCTGCTCTTAGCATATTTTTACCCGAAGCCCGGTACACCGCCACGCGAAAGAGAGCTTTAATCAGGGCGTTGCAGGAAGCAGAACGGAAAATTGAGGTGCGTTTGAACACCTAAATTGGAGTAGACTTCTAAATGAAAATCCAGACGCCCTAATATTAGGGGCGACACATATCTCTTCTTTCGTACTATTTGGCTATTAACATATTAAAAGAGTGGCTATGGGAGCACAGCCACTCTTTTCAACAATCATTTTTAATTTACGGCTCCTTATCCGCATTTTGATGAACCACAATCTTTACAGGTCAAGCAGCCCTCTTGATAGATAAGGTTGGTCGACTCACAACTGTGGCATTTTTGTTTCCGCACTTCGGTGCCATCAGCGATATATCGTTTTAAGGCACGAGCAACCCCATTTTTCCAGGTATTGATTGACTCGGAATCGAGCTGAAGACTGCTTACCAGTTCAACCACTTTTTCAATAGGCATGCCATGTCGAAGGGTGCCCGAAATCAACTTCGCGTAGTTCCAATATTCCGGATTAAACTTATAGGAGAGTCCTTCGATCGTGGTTTTATAACCTCTCGCATTTTTGAATTGGAAATCGTATCGCGATGTGCCATCTGGTTCGCGGTTTTTGATAATATAGCCACGGGTGACCCAACGAGGTAGAAGAATACCGTCGTCGTCATCGGCAATACCTGTAAAGATCTCATAGGGTTGCTCATCGATCAAGCCAATGAAGGCAATCCATTTTTCCTTTTTGTTTTGGAAACGGACTACATCGGCTTCGAGTATCTGTGGCCTAACCAGTGGGAATGGTGAGTTGACCGTGCCTTCTTCCTTGGCTTCCTTGTCGGACGCGGAAACCAGCACTCCGGACCGAGAGCCGTCACGATAGACGGTAACCCCTTTACAACCTGCTTTCCAAGCTTCCATGTAGCAGGCGCCCACTAATTCTTCGGTGACGTCGTTGGGCATATTGATGGTCACGCTGATCGAATGGTCTACCCATTTTTGGATGGCTCCCTGCATTTGTACCTTTCGAAGGTAGTCCACATCGTTGGAAGTGGCCTTGTAGTAAGGCGATTTTTTGACGAGGTCGTCCAGCTCCTTTTGGGAGTAATCGAGGGTGGTATCATACCCGTTGATCTCCATCCATTTCTTGAAACCGTGATGGAAAACGATATATTCTTCCCATGAATCGCCCACTTCATCCACGAAACTCACTTTCACATCCTTGTCGTTCGGATTTACCTTTCTTCTTCGTTTATAGACCGGGAGAAATACAGGTTCGATACCCGAAGTAGTCTGAGACATCAAACTGGTGGTTCCGGTGGGTGCAATGGTTAACAGGGCGATATTCCTACGACCGTGCTCTTCCATTTCGTCGTAGAGTTGCGGATCTGCTTCCTTCAACCGTAAGATAAATGGATTGTTCCGTTCTCGAGCGGCATCGTAAATTTCGAAAGGCCCTCTTTCTTTGGCCAATTGAACCGACCCACGGTAAGCGGCTAATGCTAAGGTCTTGTGAACTTCGACCGAGAAAGCGATTCCCTCATCGCTACCATAACGAATGCCTAAGGCCGCCAACATATCCCCTTCCGCGGTGATGCCAATTCCGGTCCGACGTCCTTGTAGCGTTTTATCCCGTATTCTCAACCAAAGATTACGTTCGGTACGTTTAATCTCATCATCTTCAGGGTCGTTGGCGATTTTTTCCAATATGGCATCGATCTTTTCCATCTCCAGATCGATGATATCATCCATGATTCGCTGGGCTAAGGCCGCGTGTTTTTTAAATAATTCCTTATTGAATTTCGCTTTAGGTGTATAGGGGTTTTCTACATAGGAATAGAGATTAATGGCTAATAGACGACACGAATCGTAGGGGCAAAGCGGGATTTCGCCACAGGGGTTGGTAGAAATGGTTTCAAAGCCCAAGTCAGCATAACAGTCGGGTACGGATTCTCGTATGACTGTATCCCAAAATAAAATGCCCGGTTCGGCCGATTGCCACGCATTATGGACAATTTTTTTCCAAAGGCGGTCTGCATCTATTTCATTTTCAAACAGGGGTTTGTCGCTGCCAATAGGGAATTGTTGTTTATAGGTGGTCCCTGCCTCAGCTGCTTTCATGAAGGCATCGTCGATTCGAACCGAAATGTTGGCGCCGGTGACCTTCCCTGCTTCCATCTTGGCATCGATAAAGCGTTCTGCATCGGGATGGCGTATTGAAATGGTCAGCATGAGCGCGCCCCTTCGGCCGTCTTGCGCCACCTCTCGGGTCGCATTCGAAAAGCGTTCCATAAAGGGTACGATACCCGTCGATGTCAAGGCGGCATTTTTTACCGGAGAACCCTGGGGACGAATATGGGAAAGGTCATGGCCTACACCCCCTCGTCTTTTCATCAATTGTACTTGTTCTTCCTCGACTTTCATGATGCCCCCATAGGAGTCAGCATTACTGCTTCCAATCACAAAGCAATTGGAAAGAGAGGCGACCTGGAAATTATTTCCGATTCCGGTCATCGGACTTCCTTGCGGAATGATGTACTTGAAACCTTTGATCAATTCATAGATTTCAGACTCGGATAGGGGGTTCGGATAACGGGTTTCGATGCGCGCGATTTCCCGGGCGATTCTCCTATGCATGTCATCCGGTGTGCATTCGTAGATAACACCGAACGAATCTTTTAAAGCATACTTGTTAACCCAAACCCGGGCTGCCAGCTCGTCGCCGTTGAAGTAAGTAAGAGAGGCTTGATAGGCCTCTTCCGGTGTGTACGTTTTTGTTTCGGTGGGATGTGTTGCAATGTCCATAGTCAATAATTTGAATAACGTTTTTCGATTGCTAGTCCCAAAGTTAAATTTTAAACTTCGTGTAAGCTAAAGAATTGCTGGAAAATATTTTATTGAATTATTTAACGCGTTGGGAATTAGAAAAATTGCAAAAA
>ENA-UOVV01000437-UOVV01000437.1-compost-metagenome-genome-assembly--contig:-NODE-437-length-51021-cov-13.890947_pt1 | contig 51021 bp, 37 predicted proteins | sample MGYA00238155_ERZ761577 | MGnify/ENA primary metagenome ERZ761577 (study PRJEB28898, sample SAMN06268775) | compost metagenome | isolation source: Emeryville, CA | place: USA:Emeryville, CA | collected... | reverse complement strand
TGGAATTGAAATTTCGTAATTCCGTTATACCAAGAATTTGCATCTGTCTCTTAATCGCACCATATTGGAATTGAAGAAATATTCCTATCGCAAAGTTTCTATGCCTTCATCTGTTTGGATTTGTTTCCGATGAAAATCAACAAAGCGCCTTGTTCAAAGGAAATGTGTACTGATTCTTCAACGGCAGTATTTCTGATACCGATTCGGTCGGTTAGCTTGAGTGCTTCATTGTTCAACGGATATTTCAACCCAACAGTGACAACTCCTTCGGCGAAGGGAAATGGATAAAGTGAAATCATTCTGTCTTTGTATCCGTCGAGTTGTGTTTTTTTGTCTGCAAAAAAATAACAGGCATAATCATCATAGAAAATGATAGTGAGCAAATCTTTGAATTTATATGCCACCGATAAATTTCCCAAAAAATGATCCTGTTCCCGTCCGCTGCCGCCATATACATGTACTTCTCTATAATTTCTGCTGAGCAAAATGTTGAGTGCTTTTTCAAAATCTGTGAATTCCTGGTCCGGTGTTTCTATGATTTCCACATCATCCGGAAATGTTTCGAGTCTGATGTTATCAAAATCACCACTGATGACATCCGGCTTGATTTTTTGTGAATACAGATAAAAATAAGCACTGTCGGTACAATAAATCTCATCAAAGGGATTCAAGTCCGGAAACTTGGCGGGTGGTTGGCCACTGATAAAAAGCACTGCCCTATTCATATTCAGGCAACCATTGAATTTCCTGATGACCGGCATCGTGTGCGATTTTTCGAGCAAGCACAAAAAAGAAATCAGACAGACGATTGAGGTATTTCACCGGTTCCTCTCTGATTTGTTCCAGCTCGCTCAACGAAACACAGATCCTTTCGGCCCTTCTACAAATACATCTGCACATATGTGCATGGGAAGAACCATAATCGCCACCCGGCAAAATAAAATGTCGTAAAGGCGGCAGTTCCTCCTCCATTCGGTCAATCCAATTTTCAATCTGGTTGATGTTTTGCTCCTGAACCACTTTGGGCAATCTGGGTTTGCCGTTGGCCAGTACCATCTTATCGGCTGGAGTAGCCAGTTCTGAACCCAAATAAAAAAGCATGGTTTGAATCTCAACCAATATTTCATTGAGCTCTTCACCTATATTATACGCACGAATCAGTCCAATGCCGGAATTCAATTCGTCCACCGTACCGTAGGCTTCTATTCTTATGTGGTTTTTGGGAACTCTCACACCACCAAGCAAAGCAGTAGTTCCCTTGTCCCCTGTTTTTGTATATACTTTCATTTTTATGAATTTATGCGTAAATATATTTAATTTTTCAGCCTTATTGAAAGTGATTCTGGTTTAAATTAACTTAATATGAATTTTGGTTTGGTTTTTGTAAACAGAAAAAACATCCTTTTTTTCCCCTTGCTAAAAACTGAAACCCATAAAAAAAGAATTTAATTTGTTAAGAGATAAAAAAAACAAAGTAAAAAGATTAATTTATTTAATATAAAATTATAGATTAGCACCGTTTAAAAAATTTATTGGAAATTTAAAATTACAAATGAATATGGAAACAAATGGAACTGTTGAGACTAGAAAAGCTAGCAACAAGGGAGGTGGACTGAATGCACCTATTACTATTATTATCTTAATTGCGATTTCAATGGTCGTCTTCAGATTTGTATTCGGTAACCCGGACAATTTTGAAGGCGGAGATGTTCAGTACGGACACCCTAAGAACTTTTTAGGAATTATTCACAAAGGGGGAATCATCATTCCTTTCCTAATGTCTTTCTTCCTGATTGTTCTCGTTTTCGGACTTGACAGACTTTTTGCGCTTATCAAAGCTTCCGGGAAAGGGAATGCAACCAAATTCGTTCAGCAAATCAGAGAAATGGTTGAAAAAAATCAAATCGATGATGCATTGGCTCTTTGTGACGACCAAAAGGGTTCATTGGGTAATGTGGTGAAAGAAGGATTGACCTCATACAAAGCCTTGTCCAATGACCAGACGATGAACAAAGAACAAAAATTGGCTGAACTCAACAAAGTATTGAGCGAGGCAATGACACTCGAAATGCCAGGCTTAGAAAAAAACACGGCCATTATATCAACCATTGCCACCATCGGTACACTGATTGCATTGATGGGAACCGTAATCGGTATGATCAAAGCGTTCTTTGCGCTGGGTGAAGGTGGAGGAACCCCTGATGCGGCCAAACTGTCTGTGGGTATTGCAGAAGCACTTATCAATACAGGGATGGGCATTGGAGCTTCAGCTCTGGCGATTATTGTTTATAATTTAATCACCAATTTCATCGATAACCTTACTTTCAAAATTGACGAAGTAGGTATGAGCATTCAGCAGGCATTTGCTGCGCACCATTGATCATTTTTCATTCTGAGACACTTTATTAAGTGGTGAATTATTATTAACAACAAAAAATGAAAAATGGCAAGAGTTAAACCAAAGAGACAAGGCTTCCACATAGATATGACTCCTATGAGTGATATGGCGTGGCTGTTGCTGACTTTCTTCATCCTGACCACTCAGTTCAGAAAACCAGAAGTCGTTCCGGTTACCACACCGAGTTCGGTCTCTACGGTGAAAGTGCAGGACGGCGGACTTGTCGAAATCATAGTCAATAGTGAAGGCCAATACTATTTTGGAATCATAGACGACAAAAACAAAAAGCCTATTTTAGAGAAAATGGGCAATAAATACAATATCGAGTTTACAGAATCGGAAAAAAACGCTTTTTACGACATTTCGGAAGTTACAGTACCCATTGGTGCACTGAAACAATACCTGAATATGGAACCCGAACAACAAAAGAACAACAACCCGGGAATGAAACTCGACAGCGTGAACCTTCAGCTGATGGATTGGGTGGACGCTTCCTTTGAAGTGGACCCCGAGCTAAAACTGGCAATCAAAGGAGATGTAGATACTCAATATCCAAAATTCAGAGAATTGGTGAAAGAGTTGGTAAACAGAGATTATAACAGATTCCAGCTGATTACAAGCTCAGAATCAAAACCACAGGATTAATATGGCAGACACAGGAATATCAAACAACAGCGGCCAAAAAGGCTCCAAAAAAGTTCGTGTCAAAAAGCAGTCCACGCATGTGGACATGACTCCACTGGCAGACCTTGGTTTTCTACTGATTACCTTCTTTATGTTTACAACCACTTTCAGCAAACCGAATGTGATGGGACTCAATATGCCGCCTAAAACACCGCCTAATGAAATAAATACAGAAAGACCTGAAATTGATCTTTCAAACTCAATTTCTATTATCATCGGGGGTGAAAACAAGCTATATTGGCATCAACAAGACCAGCTTGAACTAACATCCGAAACATTGAATGAAACCGATTATTCAAAAGAAGGTTTGAGAACAGACATATTGACGGCAAGACATAGAGCCAAAGACGAAGAGAAATTTACAGTGATTATCAAACCCACTGATGATTCCACCTATGAGAATCTTGTGAATGTACTGGATGAAATGGAAATCACACAATCTACCCGTTACGGGATTGTTGATCCATCGCCCAATGAACTGAGTGTATATCAGCAGAAAAATGGTATTTCTTCCGGTGACAGTGATAGTAATAGTGATAGTGATTCAAATAATGAATAAACAAGAGCACAATGGCAGAAGAAAATTTTAAATCACTTGATGATATAGTATTTGAGAATAGGAACCGGGAATACGGTGCCTATGAATTGAGAAAATCTCAGCCCAAAAACCTTCTGAAATCATTCATAATTGGTGTTTCTTTCATTTTGTTGTCAACACTCGTCATTGTATTGTACAATGTGGTTTTCACCAAATCAGACAAGGAAATAACAGTTGTAGATGTTACACTCACCGATGTTGATATCCCCGACATACCGGAAGAAGAGGAACCGGAACCGGAACCAGAACCGGAACCAGAACCCGAACCGGAGCCGGAAATCGCTGAGGTCAGAGTGGTTGTACCAGAACCAAAAAAAGATGTAATCAAGGAAGAGCCTATGGCTTCAATCGATGAAATGAAAGACAAGGTAATCGGTACAGAGAACAAGGAAGGTGAAGCCTCTACAGGTGTTAAAGGAAAATCAGAACCCACCGCAAGTGGAGATGGAGACAAACCGGCTCCACCACCACCTCCGCCACCAAAAAATTATACAACAAGGCAGGTGCAGGAAATGGCTATTTTTCCGGGTTGTGAAAAACACAAAGGCGACAAAAATGCACTTCAGAGATGTTTGACTCAAAAGCTCACATTGGAACTCAACGACCAATTGGTGGATTTCGCACAGGTCATGAGCGACCAAGGTGACTCCAGGGCGGTGACCAGAGTACAGTTTGTAATCAACAAATCAGGTAAAATTGTACAAATCACTTCGCAGGACGGAGGAAATTCAAGCATCAATAAAAAATTGGCCACTGAGGCAGAAAAGGCCATGGAGGCCATCTCACGAAGAATGAGTGCCAGAGGAAGAGACATTCAGCCTGCAAAGCTGAACGACGGTTCTTCTGTGGACTTAATCTTTGTACTGCCGGTAACTTACAATCTGGAATAAGTGTAAGCAAAACCATATATCAAAAAGGAGAGGATAAAACCTCTCCTTTTTTTTTGTCCACAAATCAAAATCTCAAAAGGTTCCTATGATACAAACCATATTGAGAAAACAAAAAGCGAATCATTTCTGATTCGCTTTTTGTGACCTGGCTGGGGCTCGAACCCAGGACCCTAACATTAAAAGTGTTATGCTCTACCAACTGAGCTACCAGGTCATCCGTTTGAATAGTTGTAACGGGGTGCAAATGTATATATATTTTTTAAATTCCAAAGAGCTATTCATAAAAATTTAGCCAAAATTTTATCATCCCTTTTTAAACCTTTGAAAATTAGAATTTTTGCATCTTTGCAAAACAAGATGAATATGAAAATTTCATTGCTCGGATACATGGGAAGTGGTAAAACCACCGTAGGAGAAAAGCTTGCTGAAGCATTGCAACTTGAGTTCATCGATTTGGATCAGAAAATCGAAACGAACCAAAACAAAAGTATCGTGAAAATTTTTACAGAATTAGGACAAATAAAATTCAGGAAAATCGAAAAACAATCCTTGACTGAAATTCTTGAACGCTCGAACAATTTTGTGCTCGCCACCGGCGGAGGTACACCTGCATATTACAACAACATAGAACAACTGAATCAACACACGGATTCAATTTACCTAAGAACACCCATCCCTGAGCTTTTGCAAAGATTGAGTCAAGAAAAAACAAACAGACCGCTCCTTGCCCACCTCAACGAAGAACAACTCTCAGAATTCGTGGCAAAACATCTTTTTGAAAGAAGAGAATTCTATGAAAAAGCGAAAAATACGGTGGACACAAAGAACAAATCCATTCAGGAAATTACAGATGAAATTATTCGTCTTCTTCTCCCAACATGAAATCATCCAAATCCCTCCTGTCTTTTTTGGTCGGTCTCCCCTCGCCTTTCGCACGATAATAATCTCTGCTGAGCTTTTTAAGCTCCAGTTTTTCCAATTCTTCTTTTGGAGTCTTGTCCACAATGTAGAGAGAAACCAATTTGGCACCCAAACGGCTATCGGGCAGCTGAAGAATTTCAAAACTGTAATCGATTTGATTTTTTCTGACCGTTATGAAATCCGTAGGATTAACTTCCCTTGATGACTTGGCTATCTCACCATTCACCTTTACCCTGTTTTTCTTAATTTCATTGGCGGCAATGCTGCGGGTTTTGAAATATCTGACACACCAAAGAAATTTATCTAATCGCATCTTTAAATTTATACAGAAGAATTTAATTTTTGTAATTTCGCAATTTAAAAATTAAATTTATGATAAAGAAATTGGGCGTTTGCCTCTTGATCTTTGGTCTGCTATCGACTGCCTGCAAGAGGGACGACGATAACAACGAGCTGCCTCAGGGAGAACAGAACGAAGTGGATGACCGTGCATTGGTAGATTATCTCGAAGACCATTATTTTGATCCTGAAAGAGGATTGATTAAAAAATATGATGAAGATGACGAAGAAGACGATGAATATCCTACATTGATGTCCACTGCAGTGAAACTGCCCTCCGGTGTTTGGATTGTAAAAAGAGAATCCGTTGTGGCAGAAGGCCCGTCGGTAGTTGACAACAAAACAGACAGCATGTTGATTTCATTCAACTCGGTTCGTTTCAAAGCTTCTTATGAACAATTGGCCGAAAATGAAGCTGCCTATGAAAAATACACCGCCAATTTTACCAATACAATTTATTCTACTGGTACTCCCGCTTGGGATCCGGCATTTTATTACACCGAAATCACTGAAGAAATGGCCAACAAAGGTATCAATGAATCTTACTTTGTCATTGAAGGATTTGTGGAAGGACTCAAACAATTCAAATCCACCATGACCAACGGAAGTGATTTGTACAATTTCCAAGGAGCCATACTCATTCCGTCCAGGGCTGCCTACGGAAGAGATTTGGTATATCTGAACGGTACACTCGATGGCTCTTCGTACAGAGACAACAGTTTTGTGTTTAACTTCGAAATTCATCAGGTTCTGCCCAGACAATAGTAAATTAAAAATAATGCAAAGTCCATAAAAGTGTAAATTGAAAGTTTTTACACTTTTTTTTATTGTTTAAATTTGCTGTTAAATGAAGCATCGCCCACTGTCAGCACAGAATCTGCTCGAAGCCCATCCCGGACTCGCCCACCATCGTTTATTGTTGGCGCTGAGCGGAGGTGTGGACAGTATGACTCTTGCGGAATTGTTGCGAAAAGCGGGAGTGAATTTTTCTGCCGCCCACTGCAATTTTCAACTCAGAGCTACATCTTCCGATGAAGATGAAGAATTCGTCAGGAACTATTGCATCAATCACCAAATCCCATTTTTTACCAAAAAATTTGATGTGGAGGCTTTCAAACAAAGCGGTAATTATTCCACCCAAATGGCAGCCCGTGAACTCAGATACCGCTGGTTTAGAGAGTTGATGGCCGAACGGGACTTCGATTGGCTGCTCACCGCTCATCATTTGGATGATTCCTTTGAAACTTTTTTGATCAATCTGACTCGTGGCAGTGGACTGAAGGGTTTGCTCGGCATCAGACAAGAAACAAATAATGTGCTAAGGCCGCTGCTGTCATGGTCAAAAGAAGAAATTCTTAATTATGCACAACAACATCAAATCCGTTGGCAGGAGGACGAAAGCAATGTCGAAACAGATTATGCAAGAAACAAAATCAGGCATCTGATTCATCCGGTTCTCAGCCAAATTCATCCTGAATATCTCAAAAATTTTGCAAAAACCATTGATTTCCTTCAAAACGACAAATCATTAATAACAAATCACATAGAAAAAATAAGAAACAAAATATTCAAAAAAGACAACGAAGACATTCTGATGGACATTGCTGAAATTCAATCTTTGGAACCATCAGAGACATACCTGTATTATTTGTTTTCAGAATTCGGATTTGAATACCCTGCTGAAGTAGCCAAACTGATTCGTTCCTCCAATAATGTGCAAATAAGCTCAAAAACACACAGACTGATTAAAAACAGAGGACAGTTGATTCTCACAGCTGTTAAAACTGAAGACAAATCAACTGAAATTGAGTTAAATCGAGGTGCAATAATTCAAAAACCCTTATATTTGAAGGTTCTTGAATCAGACAATAAAGATGAGGCGGCCACAGAAACATTTGATGCTGAAAAGGTTAAATTCCCAATTCGGCTGAGGAAACCCAATCAAACTGATATGTTCCGGCCACTTGGCATGAAAGGGAGCAAAAAACTGAGTAAATTTTTCAAAGACGAAAAATACTCTATGGCAGACAAAGAAAGAGCTTGGGTTTTGGCTGACAAAGACGACCGAATTATTTATGTGATTGGTAAAAGAATGGATGAGAGATTTAAAATAACAGAACACACACAATTATTCTTAAATATTTACTTATGTTCAAAAAGTTAATGTATATATGGCTCTTGTTGCCTGCAATTGCATTTTCACAGGTACTCGACCCGGTCAAATGGAGCACCGAACTCAAAGAGTTGGGCAATAACGAATACGAAATTTTGCTACATGCAAAAATTGATGAAGGTTGGCACATTTATTCACAGCAACATCCGGATGACGGCATTGGGATACCTGCTATTATTGAATTTAATGACAATCCAAATGTGGAATTGCTGGGAAATACCAAAGAAGACGGAAAACTGATTGACAGGTACAGCGAATTGTTTGGTCAGCAAGAAAAACTCTATGAGAACAAAGTCACTTTCAGGCAAAAAATAAAATTAAAAGACTCTAATGAAACCGTCGTAAAGTTCACTGCAGAGAGTCAGGTTTGTGATGCTGAGAAATGTCTCCCTCCCGACTGGAGAGAGTTTTCAATGAAAATCACCCCAAAAACCGAAGCCCCCCCATTGGAAGTTGCAATGGCAGAACCTCAAGAAACAGCAGTTGAAACTCAAACTGAAGTTCCTGCCACAGACAGCTTACAAACTGAGCTGGCAGTCAACGAAGAAAAGGACAGTGTTCAAATCGCTGCAACTCCGGTGGTAACAGCCTCAGAAGACAACAATAGGGGAACACCTCTTCGTAGCACAAGTCTGCTGGAAGTTTTCCTGCTGGGAGTTTCGGGCGGTCTGATTGCACTCATTATGCCCTGTGTTTTCCCAATGATTCCGTTAACTGTGAGCTTGTTTACCAAACAAAAAAAACAAAGCAGAGCACAGGGAATAAAGAAAGCTTTAATTTACGGTTTATCCATTGTGGTCATTTTTGTTTTTCTGGCAGCTGTAGTAACTTGGGCTTTTGGTCCTTCGGCACTCAATGAATTTTCGACCAACCCATGGGTCAACTTGCTTTTCTTTGGAATCTTTGTGTTTTTTGCCATCTCATTTTTTGGCGCTTTTGAAATTGCGCTGCCTTCAAGCTGGGCAAATTACACTGACAAACAAGCAGACAAAGGCGGATATTTGGGCATGTTTTTCATGGCTTTTACGCTGGTAATTATTTCTTTTTCGTGTACCCTTCCCATCATCGGCAGCCTTGCGACACAAGCTGCATTGACCGGAAATTATTATGCAATGATTATTGGTTCACTCGGGTTTTCAGTTACATTGGCTTTGCCTTTTGTGTTGTTTGCGATTTTTCCGAGTTGGATCAGTTCGCTTCCAAAATCTGGTGGCTGGATGAATACTGTCAAAGTGAGTTTGGGTTTTATTGAACTTGCCTTTGCTTTCAAATTCTTGTCGAACGCCGATTTGGTTTGGCAAGCAGGAATATTGGGTAGAGAAGCATTTCTTGCTATCTGGATTGCCATTTTTGGATTGCTTGGTTTTTATTTGCTGGGCAGATTCAAAATGTCGTTGGATTCAGATGAAACAAAAATCGGAACAGGCAGGCTTTTCTTTGCCATCCTCATTTTTTCATTCGTTGTTTATATGATCCCCGGTATGTGGGGAGCTCCGGTCAAACTGCTTGCCGGATTTACTCCGCCCGTTCATTATGCAGAATCACCCAACGGCCTGCTGGGCAGTGCTCAAATGGCAATGAACGGAAAAAATGAACAAAACAGTTTGGCGAAAGGACAAACCTATGGTCCTCATCAAATTCCAATCTTTTTGGATTTACATGACGCCATAGAATATTCAAAGGAAGTCAATAAACCGGTGATGATTGATTTTACCGGTCATGCTTGTGCCAACTGTCGAAAAGTGGAAGAAAGGGTTTGGTCTGACCCCAAAGTCAAAGAAATTTTATTGAACGATGTTGTACTGGTTTCACTTTATGTGGACGAGAGAACGCTCTTGCCAGAGGAAGAACAGGTGTATTCCGAAGTACTTGGTAGATCGCTGAGAACCGTTGGAAATAAATGGACTGCATTCCAAATCGAAAACTATCAAACCAATTCACAACCTAATTACATCATAGTTGATGAATACATGAACAGCTACAATCAGAACATTGGTGCTTTGTTGGATGTGGATGAATACCTGAACTGGATGAAAACAGGAATTGATAATTACAACAAATCCAGAAATATAGCCAAAAACCCTTAACTTAGGCTACAAGCAGATATGCAATTGCAAAGCCCAAAAGAACAGTAATCATTTTTTGGGCCTTAAATCTGTGGCTGTCTGTGCTTTCAAAAAGAATCACAGTTGCAATGTGTATGAAAATCCCTGCCACAAAGGCCAGCATCATTAGATGAATTTCATCTGAAAAGTAGCCTCCGAAAACGGCTCCCAAAGGCCCGGCACTGACAAAGACCAACATGAGTCCCAATTTGGCATAAACCGATATTTTCATCTGCCTAACTGCCCCGAATAACACCATGGCTACCGGAATATTGTGTATGAAAATCGCCCAAAGTAGATGATGAGAATCCTCGTGCATCAGTGGCGTGCCTTCAAAAAAAGAATGTAAAAACAAACCCCAGAATATACCAGCAGGCAGTGTGTTGTTTTGTTTTAAATGAACATGACCATGCTCTACTCCCTTGCTCACAGACTCGACAAGCATTTGAAAAAACAAACCGGCAAGTACAAACAGTCCAATCTGAGGATCACCGTTCCGGTAAACTTCAGGAAATATTTCAAGAACTGCGATTCCGAGAAAGAATGCTCCACTGAAAGAGAGTAAAAATTTGGTGAAAGAATCCTTTCCAAAAAAAAGCCAACCCAGCAAACTGCCAACGATGACTGAAAAAATTAGGGTAGTTATTACAAACATGTTTGCAAAATTAATCAACTAACTTATTAGATTGTTGAACAGAACAAAAAAAATTCTTATTTTCGCTTAGAATTAACACACGATGAGACCAAATTTACTGATTCTGTTTACTGTATTTTGTACAGCAGTAGTCATAGGCCGAGCACAATCCATTCAGGTAAATCCAGTAGGAGCACCTGAATCTTCTATGGATGCCGAAGAATTGACTATTGAAGTTCTCATCGAGGGAGGGGCATGTTCTGAAATTTCAAATTTTCAGTTTAAAGATAATCCTATGGCCCAATATCCTTCTGCCAACCGGAGCTGGGGATATTTTGAAAAAGGAGACTCCGCTTTTCCTTTCGAAAATGGAATCGTATTGACATCCGGATACGCCAGAGATGCCGAAGGACCCAGTACCGGAATTGTATCACAAGGTAATTATGACTGGTTGGGTGATACTGAAGCAAATGTACTTGCATCAACATCTACCAACAATGCCACCGTTTTTGAGTTTGATTTTGTACCTTACGGAGACCATATTTCATTCAATTATATTTTCGCCTCTGAAGAATATCCCGGTTTTTCATGTTCCAACTACAACGATGTATTTGGATTCATTATCAGCGGTCCCGGCATTGTGAATGACCCGGGTCTCAGTGGAAAAAACATTGCACTCTTGCCGAGTGGTGAATGGGTAACAATAAATAATGTCAATGACCAATATTGTGGTGACGATACCTACTATGTTCCAGGGAATTTTCCTTACATTGAATATGGTGGTAGAACAACTGTCCTTACGGCTGAATCAGATGTAATTCCTGGCGAGACCTACCACATCAGGATGTTGATTGCTGATGCATTGGACACTTCTTATGATTCTGCGGTATTTCTTGAGGCTGGATCCTTTAACTTAGGCTCTACGCTGAGCGACATCGAAGGTACCAGTCTTGGAGATGACAAAACCGTTTGTGGAGCAGAAGAATTTACAATTGTCGTACAAGTAGAAGCGCCAAGTGCTTCTTATCAATGGTACAAAGACGGTGTTCTTATACCGGGTGCCACCGCACAAAGCTATACTGCCACAGAAGACGGTTATTATTCGGTGGTGGTCGTCAGCAATGAATGCCAAACAGAAGTTGGGGTGAATTTGGAATTTGTGGATCAACCAGAAACAACGCCCTACGAAGTTTTGCTTTGTACACCAGATGGAACCCACACATTTGATTTGACTGATTATGAGCCTTTTATATCAACAACTGCCGGAGTCAGTTATAGTTATTTCAATACGATGTTCGGTGCAATCAATAATGCACCAGGTGATTTGATTCTCAATTACCAAGATTATACCACTGGACCGGGAACAACCACCGTGTATGTAAGAGTACAAACCGCAGAAGTTTGTTTTGAAGTCGAAGAACTGAAACTTACTGTGGGCTTTGAGCCTGATACCGTACCGATTAATTATGAATTATGTGATGACAACGGAGATGGTTTTATGACTTTTGATTTGACGACCCAAGGGCCTCTCATGGTAATTTCTGACCCCAACGGACTGGCGTATGAATATTATTTAGATGCAGCAACTACCCAACTGATACCTGAGCCTGAAAACTTTGTCAACACTTCAAGCCCGCAACTGATTTATGTGAAAATATTCAACCCAACAGCACCCGAAGGAAACTGTTTGACAGTTGAAACGCTCACCCTTATTGTTAATGAGTTCCCCGAAATTCAGCCCGACTCCCTCACAATTTGTGATGATTTGAATGATTCTTCAGAATTCATCGACCTGACTCAGAACAATATTGTGGTGACCCCCGACATAGATGTCTCGCTCCATTATTACGAAGTCATCGGAGGACCGGAAATTACCAATCCTACAAATTACGAAGTGACCGGCTCCCCCACTGTCATACATGTACTGGTGAGAAATTCCGATGCAAGTTGCGAAGAATACCAAACCATTACCATCAATTTCAATCCGGCAGCAGAAGTTCAAAATGCAGCATTGACCCATTGCAGTTTTGATGATTTCGCTGAATTTGATTTAATGGAGGCTGTCAACCAGATAGTAGCAGATCCCACAGGTATGGACATTGGTTTTTATCTAACTTTTGAAGACGCACGAAACGGCAATCCTGCCGACGCACTGCCGTTGAATTACACCAATACATCAAACCCACAAACCGTTTACGCAAGAGTTGTCAACGAAGAAGGCTGTTTCAACATAGCTGAAGTTTTGCTGACCGCTACCAATGGCCCCGAACACTTGCCTTATACAGAAGCCGTCTGCGATGACAACGGTGATGGAGTGTTTGTCTTTGACTTGACTGCACTCGCACCCAATCTACTGACCGGAAGCCCCGCCAATGTTGAATACGGCTATTTTTTAGATGAAGATTTGACAAATGAAATCACCAATCCAGCTACTTTCGAAAATACAAGCAATCCACAGATTATCTATGTCAGACTGGTTAACAATACCGACCCCAATCTTTGTATCTCCATCGGTGAACTGACACTGGAGGTGAATGAGTTCCCGTTGATTCAACCCTATGAAATCACACTTTGCGACAATCTAAACGACGGAACCGAAATCATTGATTTGACTCAAAACGAAATCGTGGCCACACCCGGTATTCAGGTTACACTCCATTATTATGAAACCATCGGTGGACCAGAAATTACGGATCCAGAAAATTATCAGGTCACTTCCTCCCCCACCGTGATTCATGTGTTGGTCAGAAATTCTGATGCAACTTGTGAAGACTATCAGACCATTACCATAAACTTTAATCTCTCACCAGAGGTCACCGAAGAAATTATTGCACTTGAAAATTGTAGCCTGACAGAATATACCTCCTTCTATCTTCCCGACGCCAATCAATTTTTGGTGGACAGCCCAGCAGGCCTGGATTTCACCTATCACCTGACTTTCGATGATGCCTTTGACGGACTAAACAATCTTCCGGCGAATTACCAGAATATCAGCCCAAATCAAATTATTTTCGCAAGAGTGTTGAATTCAGATGGATGTTTTGACATCGGCAGAATTCAACTGATAGCCGTGACCACTCACGAGGAGCTTCCTGTCATTGAAATCTGCGATGACCCCTATCAACCAAATGACGGCAAAGCTGTGTTTGACCTGACACAGTACCATGACGATATTGAAAATATACTTGACGGCTCAGAATATATAGTAAAATATTTCACTCAATTGGACGATGCTTTGGTCGGTAACAACCCCATCAGCAATCCATCTCAGTTTGTGAATCAAACCAACCCGCAAATCATTTATGCACAAGCGACTTCAGTAACAGGGGGTTGCAAAGGAATCGTTGAATTTGAACTCAAAGTACTACCGGTTCCCGAATTCGAGTTGCCGGAAGAAATCAAATTCTGCAAAAATGACATTGAAAAGATTTTTGAATTTGATGAAGCCTTTGACAGTTATACCTGGTACGACCCCAGTGGCAATGTGGCCGGTTACGGACCGGTGATTGATTTCACCACTGAAGGAATTTATACGCTTGAAGTAACTTTGGACGAATTAGAATGCCCGGCCAGAAGAGAGATAGATGTGATTTATGACATCCCACCCGTCATTACTGAAATCAAAGTAGATGGTCAAACAGTGACCGTACTCGTGGCCGGCGGATTTGGCCCATACAAATACAGCATAGACAACGGATTGACTTGGCAAGATTTCAATGTCTTTTATGACATGGAGGGCGGGATTTATGAAGTCATCGTAATGAGTAAATACGGCTGTTTCTCAGAGGCCAAAATGTTTGGCGTATTGGGAATCCCGAACTTCATCTCACCCAACGGTGACGGTATAAATGATGTATGGTTCGTGAGAGGTCTTGAAGCATATCCAAACACTAAAATCCAAATATTTGACCGTTACGGTAAAATGTTCGTTGACAGAAAACTCGAAACAGGAGTGGTCTGGGACGGAAAATACATGGGACATGTGGTTCCTTCCGGTGACTATTGGTACATCATTACATTGGAAGATGGTAGAAAGATCAGTGGTCATATCTCGGTTAGAAATCAGTAAAAGTAAATTATGTGTAAAAACCTCTATTATTCGCTCCTTTCTCTCTTATTGTACACAATTTCATTCGGACAGGAAGTAACCCTTTATGAACAATTTTTAGGTAAATATGATTTTACAATGATTGGGAACACCCATAACATCGTACCCAATGGCAGCGGTGGCCCCTGCAACATACTTACCACTTCGAGTGCTTCCCTTAACTTAAATCCGGATCAGGAAATCGCAGCTGCATATTTATACTGGGCAGGTTCAGGTTCCGTTGCTCAGTTTGACTATGACATCAGACTTAATGGAGTCAATATTTCTCCTGAACGCACATTTACGACTGATATCGCAGGCCGACCCGTATCTGGAGGTTTTACAGATGTTACCGCACAGGTTATCGCTACGGGCAATGGAACTTATACCGTGACTGATTTTGACCTGAGCGCAATCATCGCTGATTATTGCGGCAATGGAACCAACTTTGGCGGCTGGTCGATTTTGATTGTCTATTTTGATCCAAACTTAGGCTACAATATGATTAATATTTATGATGGATTTACCAGAGTGGATCAGCTACATACTTTTGTAGAGTTTGAACTTGGCAATCTGAATGTACTCCACCTTGCCGGAAACAGAGTGGGATTTTTGGCTTGGGAAGGGGACCATAACATCGCCAACGAGGAACTCTTGAGAATCAACACAAACATCGTTAGCAATCCGCCGCTCAATCCTGCCGACAATGTCTTTAACGGAACAAACTCGTTCACCAACAGCAACACACTCTATAACATGGATCTTGACTTCTTTGACATCAGTGATTATACCAGTGTGGGCGATGATACAATGACAATTTCTTTGGAGAGCCATCAGGATGCCATCATCCTGAACAATATCGTAGTGGTGCTTAACTCAGAAGTACCCGATGCCACCATAGACGGAAGCGCACTGTTTGGCGAGTGTGACTTGCGCGATGTGGAAGTCGATTATACCGTTTATAATACCATTGCCACGGATATACTCCCCGCTGGAACACCCATAGCTTTTTATGCAGAAGATGTGCTTGTAGGGCAATCTGCCACGGTCAATGACATTCCCATCGGAGGTTTTGAGGAAGGGCAAATCACTTTGTCAATCCCAATGGGCGTTCCTGCTAATTTCACCCTTATTCTTTCAGTGGATGACGACGGTACCGGCAATGGAACAGTCACAGAATTCAAAGAGGACAACAATACTTTTGAAATTCCGGTTACCTTGGGTGTGACCCCTACCGTAAATCCATACAATGGATTGGAAAAATGCGATACCAACAATGACGGAACTGAAATTTTTGACCTCACGCTCGTAGGAACGCAGATGCTCGGACTGCAAACCGGAGTGCTTATCAGATATTACACTGATCAAGGAGATGCCGAAGCCGGAAACGGAAACAACCTCGCCAATCCCGCATCTTATACCAATACTTCCAATCCGCAAACGATTTATGTGAGAATGGAGGACACTGTGGGTTGCTACATCACTGCTGCTTTTGAAATTGCCATTGTTCCGCCTGCTGAATTCGGATATACTGTACCCGACATTGAGAAATGTTCTCCCAATCTTGAAACCACAGGGATTCAAGTGAACCTGACGCAGAATCAAAATGCAATACTGAACGGAAACGATCCGATGAATTATATCATCACCTATCACTTGGACCAGAATTCTGCCATGAATGGAGCCTCTCCCATCGTAGATCCTGCGACATACATTAACACCGTTTCGCCCCAAACGATTTGGGCTAGAATGGTGGACCCTAACGGTTGTGTTACTTATGGGTCATTCGAAATCATTATCGTTCCAGCTCAAGAAATGGATTACACCATTCCCGAACTCGAATTTTGCTCTCCCGATATGAATCCGGAAGACATTGCGGTAGATCTGACCCTGAATCAATCAGAAATCCTGAACGGAAATGACCCTGCCGATTACACCATTACTTATTACACTGACCAAACCGATGCAATCAACGGAACCAATCCGATTCTCAACCCCGATGCCTATGAAAACCAGACTTCTCCTGAAACGATTTGGGTGAGAATGGTCAGCACCGAAGGTTGTGTTACCTACGGTTCGTTTGTATTGATTTTTAGTCTTCCTTCAGAAATGGATTATCTGTTGCCGAACATTGAAAATTGTTCTGAAAATCAGGTGATAACAGGCATCCCAACCAATTTAACACAAATTGAAAATGAAATACTGAACGGAAACGACCCCGACCAATACACCATCAGCTATCATTTGAACCAAGATGCAGCGGCCAACGGTATCAATCCAATTACAAACCCTGAGAATTACGAAAACACTTCTTCCCCTCAAACGATTTGGGCAAGACTGATACACAACACGAGCAATTGTGTGCTCTATGGCGCATTTCAAATAATATACAATCCGGCACCACTCGCCTTTGATGCCGAAATCCAGGAGTGCAGTATGTTTGGTCCGGCGCTCTTTGATTTGACCCTACTTAACCCATTGGTCGTCGCAGAACCGGAAGGACTCCAATTCTCATATTATCTGACCGAAGAAGACGCGATGAATCAGAACAACCCATTGCCACTGAGCTATACGCCGCCAGAAATGATTTTCAATATTTTTGTGAGAATTCAAGATGACAAAGGATGCTTCTCCATTGTGGAGGCAGAATTGGAATCAATTGTAAATACCGAGGAATTGAACAATACTTTTCTGGAATGTGATTCTCCATGGGAACCAAATGACGGAATTACAGAGTTTAATCTGACACTATTGAACGGTGATATTATGAGTGCACTCGGACTAATGAGTGCCGACATCAGCTTTCACCTATCTGCTGAAGATGCAGTAAGCGGAAACAATCCAATTCAGACTCCCGAAGCATTCCAAAACAGCATCAGTCCACAAATGATTTACGCAAGAGCTGTTGGAACAGACGGAAATTGTGGCGGTGTGGTGACCTTCAATGTGGAAGTAATGCCTGTACCCGAATTTGAATTGCCCGATTATCTGGCATTCTGTAATTACGATGTAGTGAAATCATATACCTTTGATGTTCCTTATCAATCCTATATTTGGAGGAATCCGTCCGGAGAAGTTATCAGCACCTCACCCACTGTCCAATTCACTATGGAAGGTGAACACACACTCGAGGTCAGAGAAAACCAAGACGGCTGTCCTGCCATCCGTTCGGTGGAAGTCATCATAGACGAACCTCCCATCATTTTGGATATACAAGTGGACGGACATACTGTGAAAGTATTTGCCACCGGCGGACATGTCCCATACAAATACAGCATTAACAACGGACTTACCTGGGGTACTGAATACATCATGAACGAGGTACCCGGCGGTGTCTATGACATGCTTGTGATGAGCAAATACGGTTGTATCTCTGATGCCAAATTCTTTGGTGTGCTCGGAATTCCTAACTTTATTTCTCCAAATGGCGATGGAAAAAATGACTACTGGTATGTCCGTGGACTCGAAGCTTATCCAAAAGCAAGAATTCAGATTTTTGACCGCTACGGAAAAATGTTTGTGGACCGTGAACTGGGTACCAATTTTATCTGGGATGGACGATACAAAGGAGACCCGATTAGCTCTGGCGACTATTGGTACATCATCATTTTTGAAGATGGAAAAAAATTGTCGGGCCACATCACTGTTAGGAATTATTAATTAAAATCAATAAAAAACGGATTGAAATAACCCAAAAGTCATTCACCACCGTATCTCTTCTTTTCCGAGAGATTTTAAAATGTCATTGGTTTTTGTAAAAGGTCTGCTTCCGAAAAAACCTCTGTGGGCCGACAAAGGTGAAGGATGAGGCGACTGAATGACATAATGTTTTGAGCGGTCAATCACTGCCCCTTTTCGTTGGGCATAAGCACCCCATAGAATGAAAATCAATTTTTGCTTTTGGTCTGACAGCTTCTTAATCACCGCATCTGTGAAAAATTCCCAACCCTTGTTTTGATGGGAACCCGGCTGAGATTCACGAACAGTCAGTATGGTGTTCAGTAGCAGGACTCCCTGCTCAGCCCATCTTTCGAGATTCCCTGAAGAAGGTACCGCAACACCGGTATCGGAATTCAACTCTTTAAAAATATTTTGAAGACTCGGCGGAAAACTGATGCCGTCCGACACCGAAAAGCACAAACCATTGGCCTGACCAACACCATGATAAGGATCCTGACCCAAAATCACTACCTTAACTTTGTCAAACGGACTGTGTTCAAATGCTGCAAATATTTGTCGACCCGGTGGATAAACCCTGTTTTCTTCGTATTCCTTTCTTACAAAAGCCGTCAAATTTCTGAAATAATCTTTCTCAAATTCTTCCTTCAAAACAGCTTTCCAAGAGGCTTCAATTTTTACTTCCATCAAAATAATTATCAGATTGACAAATATAAATTAATTTTGCAGCAATGCAGGTTTCAGAACAAACATTGAAAGACTTGGAATTTCCGGTCATTCTCGAAAAAATTTCGGCACTCGCCTTCCATCAGGATACTTCTGACAGGATTTTGAAGTTGACGCCCTATGACAACAAAGATTATCTAATTCAGGATTTATTGACTACCAACGAATACCTCTCGGGCTTTCAATCAGAAAATCAGATTCCTTTTTCGGAATTCCATAGAATGAAAGAATATTTGCCACTGCTTGAAATCGAAAATTATTATTTGAATGTCGAATCTTTCTTTCAAATAAAATCGAATGCACTTCAAATCAAAGAAATAACAGCATTCTTCAAGAAATTTCATGATTATTTTCCAGAACTGAGCTCACTGGTCTCAGAAGTTAGCTATCAAAAAGAAATCGTCGATGAAATCAACAAAGTCTTTAACCGACACGGAGAAATCAAAGACAATGCAAGCAACAATCTGGCTGAAATTAGAAAAAAGATAAAACTTTTGTCAGGTGAAATTGCTGAGTTATTCAACAAAGCTGTCAGGCAAAACATAGAATTTCTTGATGAAATCAAAGAAACCATCGTCGATGACCGCAGGGTATTGGCTGTTAATTCAGCTGTCAGAAAAAGAGTCAAAGGAAGATTTCTCGGTACCTCTAAAACCGGCTCAATTTCATACATTGAACCTCAAATCATTCAGCAACCTATTCGTGAATTGGAAGAATTAAAGGAAGAAGAGTCAAAAGAAATCATCAAAATCCTGAAAGCACTGACCGAAGTGATTGCCATTCACAAAATTACACTTTCGGATTATGAACAACTCCTCGAATATCTTGATTTTACAAGAGCCAAAGCAAAGTTTGCGTTGAAAATCAACGGTTGCCTGCCAAAGTTGAGTACTGAGAAAATACTGGATTTAAAAGACGCCTACCACCCACTGCTTTACCTTTCAAACACCGAAAAGAAACTGAAAACCTGGCCGCAAACCTTCTGTATGAACGAACAGCAAAGAATCATCATCATCTCGGGACCCAACGCAGGAGGAAAAAGTATAACACTGAAAACCATTGGCCTAAACCAACTGATGATTCAAAGCGGTCTGTTGATTCAGGTACACCCCAATTCCGAAATAGGCTTTTTCGATAAATTATTCACTGACATTGGCGACAATCAATCAATTGAAAATCAATTAAGTACATACAGCTACCGTTTGAAGCAAATGGCGCATTTCATCAGAAATGTTGATGAAAATTCGCTTTTACTCATCGACGAATTCGGAACAGGCTCTGATCCAGAGCTCGGAGGTGCGTTGGCTGAAGTGTTCTTTGAAGAGTTTTATGAGCGAAAAGCTTTTGGGGTGTTTACAACGCATTACACCAACATCAAAATTGTTGCAGAGAAACTTCCGAATGCCATCAATGCGAGCATGTTGTTTGACAAACACAATCTAACACCGCTTTATCGATTAGAAATCGGGCAATCCGGGAGTTCATTTACCTTTGAGGTGGCCGAGAAAAACAAGATTCCCTTCAGACTGATCAACCGTGCAAGAAAAAAAGTAGAAAAAGACAAAGTACGATTGGACAAAACCATTGTAAAGCTCCAGCAAGAAAAATTTGAAATCCAAAAAACCAAAGACGAGGTGGAGGAATTAAAACAATCCTCGGTTCAACAAAACTTAGAACTGGAAAATACACAAGAAAAAATCACAGAAAAGCTGCTTGATTTCCAGCAGTTGTATGACAACGAACTCAAAACCCTTCAATCCGGTAAAAAAATGAATGACTGGGCAGATGAATACCTGAAAACCAAAAACAAACAAAAACTGATTTCTCATTTCCTGAAATGGGTTGAAATTGAAAATTCAAAAAAAACTGCTCTCAACACCATCGAGAAAAAGAAAGAAAAAATCGTTCAGAAAGCTGTGGACAAAGCACTCAAGCATAACCAAAAAACCATCAGGGAAAAACAAGTTCAAATCGATGAGAAAAAAGCAAGAAAACAGGAGGCAGAAATCAAAAACCTGAAAAAAGGCGACCGCGTAAAAATAAAGGACAGTACCAGTATAGGCACCGTTGAAAGAGTTGATGGAAAAAAGGTATTGATAAATTATGGTCAGTTTACAGCAAAAGTTTCTATCTTTGAGATACAAAAAATTTAAACTTCAATATAATGAAAAACTTATTCTTTTTAATTGCAATTCTTTCATTTGTCTTTTCTTACACACAAGAAAAGGTAAATACTCAGGAATTGCATAGAATCGCAGCGAAGGCTGAGGCGGAATACAATCAGGCGACAATGAAAGCTGCACAGAAATATGCTGATCACCCCATGGGCGAAGGAACTTCGTTCCAGGCATTAGAATACAATACTCCCGTATATTATCATTCAGACAGTGGACCACAACAACGCTCAATGAATGTTGACTACCTTAGCGACGGAACCTTGCCGGGCGTGGATGCAACCGGTGAAGGCTTTACTGCCTATATATGGGACGGAGGAAGGGTCCGCTTAACTCATCAGGAATTTACAGGAAGAGTTACAATGGTAGAAAATACCGGAAGCGACTCCGATCACGCTACCGGCGTAGCGGGTGTAATAATGGCCGAAGGAATCAATACCAACGCCATTGGGATGGCACCCAAAGCACTTTTGAAAGCTTTGAATTTTACCAATGGAAATACTACTTCTGAAATTGGTTATCAATCAGGATTGGAAGACAATAACGATTATATGGTATCCAACCATTCCTACGGAGCACTGACCGGCTGGCGATTCAACAGCGGTACATGGTATTGGTACGGCTACCCCCATATCTCAGAAATTGAATCGGTTTTGTTTGGATTATACACCAATACCGACAGGATAATTGACCAGATTCTCTATAACTCACCTCAACACAGCATGTTCAAATCCGCCGGAAACAACCGCAACGAAGGCCCAAGTGGAACTGTTGATCATTATGCATTCGACGAAAACGGTGAATGGGAATTCATTACCGGTGTTTACCGCCCCAGAGACTGTATGTCACAAGGTGGTTACGATTGTCTGGCATGGAGCGGTTCAGTCGCAAAAAACACCATCAATGTTTCTGCAGTAAAAAATCTTGCCGGAGACAACCGATACAATGGTCCTTCCAGCGTAGTCATAACCTCATTCAGCAGCTGGGGTCCAACAGATGACGGAAGAATCAAACCTGAATTGTCTGCAGTGGGCGAAAATGTATATGCACCTACCAATTCTTCCAATAATGCTTATGCCAACTGGTCTGGGACATCATTCTCTTCTCCTGCAGCAGCTGGAGTAGGTTTACTGATGCAAGAAGTGAAAAATGAATTTGATGGAGGATACGTCAGAGCAGATATGATGAAAGCACTATTAATCAATTCCGCCTATGAAACAGGAACCACACTCGGCCCCGATTACAGATTCGGATTTGGACTGATCAATGCACTTGAAGCAGCCAGAACAATCATCAATGCAGATGAAAAATATTTTACTGCAGATTTGATACTAAACGAAGGTGAAACCGTTTCCATGCATTTTGAAAGCAGCGGAAGCGAACCAATCAAAGCCACTATTGCGTGGCTCGACCCATACGGAACACCACTGCCCGAACTGGTATTGAACGACAGAACCCCCAAGTTAGTGAACGATTTGGATTTGAGAATCACACAAGGAAGCGATACTTATTATCCGTGGAAACTCGATCCCGATAACCCTGCTTCAGCTGCCACTCAAGAAGACAATAAGGTGGACAATGTCGAACAGGTATTCATCGAAACTCCTCAGTCAGGACAATATACACTGACCGTTACACACAAAGGAAGTCTGCAGAACGGTTCACAAAATTTCGCACTGGTGATTTCAGGTATCAACGCTCCTGAAATGAAAACTACCAATATTGATCTGAATAAATCGATTGAAATCTTCCCAAATCCTGTTACCGACAAACTGAATATAAAAACAGATAAAAATCTGAACAAAGTACACATCATGATTTTCAACGAAATGGGTCAGGTGGTATATGATAAAAAATCCGACAAAATAATTAAACATGAAAGCATTGACTTGAGTAAAGTGCCGGCCAATGTTTACCTGGTTTATATCAAATCAGAGGAAGGTGTGATTAGCAAAAAAATTATAAAAAAATAATTCATTACATCCCACAAATAAACCCGTCCCTAATATGACGGGTTTTTTTGGCACAATCCGATAACCAATAAAGCAACCAATTGGTCACAAATCTTGTGTTTGTGGTAACTCATATCAGATGGATGATTGAGGACTGTTTCGAAAATTGAAATGAATTAATCCTAAAATGTGAACAAGCAAGCTTGATTACTATTTTTTAGAATACAAACCAGCTGTAATCCATGTTTTCAGTAAATGCCCAGATGAATGCAATCACCGTAATAACGGTACCAATCATAAACATGATATAGGTGATTCTCAGTAATTTATATTTCCGATCCAGCACTTTTCCCAAATAATACAAATCCCGACTCAGTGAATTGTAGAGATATTTCCTGTCGCTCATCATGTCTTCCATTGCTTCTTCATAATCTTCCTGACTAAGTCTATTGAAATTACCGAAAAAAAGAATATTCACTTTCCGCTTCATTACATCTGCTTTGGTGAATTCCGTTTTGGTCACATTGGGTTTGGTGGCCATAATTGCAAAAATGATACAAATCACACTCACAAAAAGCATGGTCAAAGTCGGAAAAATCAGATAGGCATTTTTGGCCGAACCCAATTTGGGCAAAAGTGTAGAAAGCGCGATGGAAATGATAATTGCATTGACCGAAAGCAGTATATTGGCTTTGCTGTCTGCGATTTCACTCAGCCGGGTATGGTTGTTGATTGTGACCCTGAACAGCGTATCAATTCCGCGATCAGGTTTGTCCAATCTTTCAATTTTACTTTTTCTAAGTCTTTCCTTGTTTTCAAATTCCTCGATATTGTCAATTTTCTCACGAATTCTGAAAACATTTTTCAGTTTCTCGGGCTGCCATTTCTGCAGTGCAAAATTTGTATAAAATCGATGCACATTGAGCAAAAAATCATAATTCCGCTGATTCCATTCGGTTTCCGAAATCTCCTCACCCGATTTTAATTCCATCTCCTTTTTCAGCTGGGTAGTGATTTGTTCAAATGCTGCATCGCCGGCATGGCTGCAATCCGCATCCCGGATAATTCTTTCAAGGTGGGTTTGTGGAACTGTGTTTAAATTTGTAATTAAAATTAAATCTTTAACAAGTTCAATATCAGATGACTCCGCCCCATTTTCGAGAAGAAATTTCTCTGCGATTTCTACACTCCTAACTTCGTGATTTTCATATCCGTCAATGTAACCTGTATCGTGAAACCAAGCAGCAAGCACCAACAAATCCGCTTCCTTTTCGGTCACTCCTTCTGCCGCAATCAATTCATAAGTCTTAGTAACCACAAATTGTGAATGCAAAAAATTATGGTAAGTATAATTTGGATTTAACTTATCTTTGAATAAATTAAAAACAAACTGTTCGGCTTTCTGAATCAAATCTTTCATAGATGCATTTAATCTCGAGTAAAATTAAGGAATTTCACCTTGCAAAAAAACTTTTTCAATTTTCTCTTCTCATTACATTTTTTTTTTGTTCATTCCTGCTCTACGATTCAACCGCAATACGGCAAACAGGTTGATTCTCCGAAAGAAACCTTTCAAGAAAGTGAAATCCCAACCCATCGTTTTTTTCTGATAGGTGACACCGGTGATGCCGGCGAACCCGCTTCAACCACCACATTTGAATTTTTCAAATCCCGTATAGATAAAGCCGATTCCGCTTCCACAGTGATTTTCTTAGGAGATAATATTTATCCCAACGGCATGCCCGATGAAAATTCAAACCAAAGGAAAAAAGCCGAACAAAAACTTCAGTTGCAAATCGACTTGCTCCGGAATTTCAAAGGACAAACTTTCTTCATTCCCGGCAATCATGATTGGTATTCTGGAATCAAAGGGCTGAAAGCACAAGAAGCCTTCGTCACAGCACAATTGGGCAAAAAAACTTTCCAACCCAACAAAGCTTGTCCCATTGATTCCAAAAAAATTTCCGACGAAATCAGTTTGATTTTTGTGGACAGCCAATGGTATCTCGAAGATTGGGACAAACACAAAAACATGAATGCCGACTGCGATCTCAAAACAAGGGATGAATTTCTGGAAGAATTTGAAAGTGAACTCAACAAAAATCAAAACCAACTAACAATCATTGCCATTCACCATCCGTTGTTGAGTGGTGGGACGCATGCCGGACAATTTTCATGGAGCAAGCAATTGTTCCCTTTTGAAGCAAAAATCCCCTTGCCGCTCATCGGAAGTTTCATTAATTTACTGAGAAAAACTTCAGGCGGAAGTCCGCAGGACAATCAAAACCATATTTACCGAGAATTCATCAACCGACTCAAAACGCTGGTCGCCGACCGTGAAAATCTGATTTTTGTTTCCGGGCATGACCATAATTTACAATACCTCGAATCCGAAAACATCAAACAAATCATCAGCGGTGCTGCCTCAAAAGACGAAGCCGCAAGAGCGGTAAACCCCAATGATTTTTCGGCCGGTTGGCAAGGCTATGCGGTTTTGGATGTATTCAATGACGGAAGTTCAAAAGTGTATTATTACGGCAACAAAAACGGTAGTGAGAAATTGTTGTTCGAACATTCTATCACAGAAAAAAGACCGGTTTTCACAGATTTTATTTATGAAAATGAATTCAAAGCCACAGAAGTTTCTCAAATTTACACAGATGAAATGACCCGTAAAAGCGGATTCTATCAATTTTTGTTCGGAAAACATTACCGTAAATATTACAGCACACCGGTGGAAGTTCCCGTATTAGATTTGTCTAATGAATACAATGGTTTGACGGCCATTCGTGCCGGCGGAGGTCACCAAACAAATTCAATCCGCTTGGTGGATTCATTTACTGGAAAAGAATATTCTTTGAGAGCTTTGAAAAAAAGCGCAAGTCGATTCATACAGGCACTTGCATTCAGAGAACAATATGTGGCAAGGGATTTTGAAGAAACTTTCACCGAAGATTTTCTGCTCGATTTCTATACCACCACACATCCCTACTATCCGTTTGTCATTGGTGAACTGGCTGCACCGATAGGAATTTATCACACCAATCCACGCCTTTTTTATGTTGAGAATCAAAACAACCTCGGGATTTATAACAAAGATTTTGAACCGGGTTTGTACATGCTTGAGGAACGACCAATGCGTAATTTTAATGACACGGAAAGTTTTGGGTCGCCCCAAAATATCATCAGCACAAGCAAGCTTTTTGAGAATCTGAGAAGCGATGAAAAATACAAAATCGATGAAAAAAGCTACATCCGCGCCAGATTATTCGACATGCTGATTGGCGACTGGGACAGACACAGCGACCAATGGCGGTGGTCAGAATTCAGTCAGGACGAAAAAATTATTTACAAACCTATTCCCAGAGACAGAGATCAGGTTTTCCCCAAGTATGACGGCTTTCTGATTTCTATGTTGATGCAGCTTCCCGCATTAAGGCACATGCAAAATTTCGGAGCGAATATCAGAAATGTAAAATGGTTCAATATGGAACCCTATCCCATGGATTTGGCTTTGATTCGTTCTTCAGGCATCGATGACTGGCTGGCGGAAGCTGAATTCATTGAGGAAAATCTGACGGATGAAATCATCGACCGCTCATTCAGAAATATTCCTGAAAACATGAAAGACGAAACCGTTTTGAAAATCAAAGAATTAATTAAAATCAGGAAAACAAAACTTTCTGAATTTGCAGAAAAATATTACAAGGTTTTGAAGAAAACAGTGGTGCTGCACGCAACCGACAAAGACGATAAAATTCTGATAGAACGACAACCCGGCGGTATCACCAAAGTTCAAATGTTCAGACTCAAAAAGTCGGGCGAAGAACTCTTTTTTTCAAATTCCTATAACCATAAAGAAACCCGAGAAATCCGGATCTACGGACTGAATGATGAGGATGTATTTGAATTGAGCGGCGAGGGAGACAACTATATAAAAATCAGACTGATGGGCGGCGCGGGAAAGGATAGTTACCACATTTTGAACGGCAGAAAAGTTCGGATTTATGACAATCCAAACGATAAGGACGATACAGAAAAAGCGCAAAAAGCCAAACTAAATCTGACCGAAGATTATGATTTGAACCGTTACAATTATACCCACCCGAAATACAATGTTTTCAGCACTTTGCCGTCGGTGGGTTACAATCCGGATGATGGAGTGAAAGCCGGATTGTCATTCAATTATGTCGTCAACGGATTCAAACGCGACAAATTCACTACCAATCACAATCTGCTCTTGAATTATTATTTTGCTACCCGTGGATTTGAAGCGGTTTACACAGGTGATTTCATGAAACTTATCGGAAAATGGAACCTTGGTTTGACTGCGGTTTATACCAGTGCGGCCTATACCCACAATTTTTTTGGATACGGCAATGAAACCGAGAATTTTGAAGATGATTTGGGGATGGATTATAACCGGGTCAGAATTCAATCATTGAACTTCCGTCCGAACTTCTACAAAACCGGAAGAAACAATGGGCGAATCGAATTTGGTTTGGGAATCTCAGACCTCAAAGTAGAAAAAACAGCGGGAAGAATTGTTGAAGTCACCCCAGAAATTCCTACTGAGATATTTGACCACAACCAATTGGGAGAAGTCTATTTCCGATATTCATTCAGCAATTACGACAACCGTTCGATGCCGGTTTTGGGAATGTCGTTCAGTGCGGAAGCACATTGGGAAACGAATTTCAGTCAGTCCGGCAGAAGTTTGCCGTGGTTGGCAGGAAGTTTTGGATTCACACATCCCATAAGCCGCGGTGGGATTTTGAATTTTTCCACTTTATTCAAAGGAAAAACCCTGCTAAACAATCATTTTGAATTCTATCAAGCTGCGTCCATTGGCGGTGAATCCGATTTGCGGGCCTATCGTTTTGACCGATTTACCGGCAAAAGTTCTTTGGTGCATTCCACAGATTTGAACCTGAGACTCGGTAAGGCAAAGACGGTCTTACTGCCTATTTATTACGGTATATCAGCTGGTTATGATTACGGTAGAGTGTGGATTCCGAACGAAGCTTCCAAAGTGTGGCATCAGTCATACGGTGGCGGAATCTGGTTCAATGCGGTCAAAACCCTGACCGGAAAAATCAATTATTTTCACGGTGAAGACGGCGGTAGATTTTCATTTAATCTGATTTTCGGGTTTTAATATTATTGAAACACAATTAAGAAACGAATTGATAATCAACAACTCCAATAAATTTTGTAAAATCACAATAAACCAACTTATTCATTCCAATAAATCGATACTTTTGGGATTGCTTGATCAAAGAATTTTCGATTTTTTTAAAATAAATTTCGCTCAATCATCAAAAATTATGCCTTAAAATTTAAGTCTATGTTAAAATTCCTTATTTTTGCATAACCAATGATTATTACAATTGAACAAGGTTATGCAAGAATACACTATAAAGGAATTACTAAAAAAAGGAAAATCGGCATTGCTGTATGAAGTCTGCATCCAGGGATGGGTTCGTGCTTTCAGAAGCAATCGATTCATTGCGCTCAATGATGGCTCTACCATAAAAAATCTTCAGATTGTCATTGATTTCGAGAAATTCGATGCGGATTTATTGAAGAAAATCAATACTGCTACTTCTCTCAAAGTGACCGGGGAAGTAGTTGAAAGCCAGGGTGCAGGACAAGTAATTGAGGTGCTCGCTACCAAAATAGAAATTTTAGGTGAAGCCAATCCGGATGAATTGCAGTCCACGATTCTTCAACCCAAAGCCCACAGCCTTGAAAAACTGAGAGAACAGGCGCATCACCGTTTTAGAACCAATACTTTTTCGGCCATTATGCGTGTGAGAAACCAACTGATGTTTGCGATTCACAAATACTTCAATGATGAAGGTTTTGTTTATGTCAACACTCCGATTATCACCGCATCGGATGCAGAAGGCGCCGGTGAAATGTTTACGGTGACCAATTTTGATTTGGACAAAGAACTTCCCAGAACCGAAGATGGAAGAGTGGATTACAAAGAAGATTTCTTCGGCAGACACACTCATCTCACCGTTTCCGGGCAATTGGAAGCTGAAGTAGCTGCGATGGGGCTGGGCAAAGTTTATACTTTTGGGCCTACATTCAGGGCAGAGAATTCAAATACCAGTCGTCATTTGGCTGAATTCTGGATGGTGGAGCCCGAAATGGCTTTTTACAATCTGGACATGAACATGGATTTGGCTGAGGGCATGCTCAAATATGTTATCCGATATGCCTTGGAAAATTGTGAAGACGATTTGCAATTTCTTTCCGAGCGATTTAATAAAGAACAAAGCCAAAAACCCCAAAATGAAAGAGCTGAAATGTCGCTGACCGACAGGCTGAATTATGTACTGAACAATACATTCATCCGTCTTTCATATACTGAAGCCATTGAGATACTACAAAATTCAAAACACAATCAAAAAAAGAAATTCAAATACCCCATCGAAGGCTGGGGAATGGATTTGCAATCTGAGCATGAGAGATATTTGGTGGAAAAACACTTTAAATCTCCTGTGATTTTATTTGACTATCCGGCCAAAATCAAAGCATTTTATATGCGTCTGAATGATGACGGAAAAACCGTTCGTGCCATGGATGTACTTTTTCCGGGAATCGGAGAAATCATCGGTGGCAGCCAGAGAGAAGAAAGATTGGAAGTTCTGGACAAGAAGATGGAACAACTCGGAATCTCAGCTGAGGACCTTTGGTGGTACCGCGATTTGAGGAAATTTGGAACCGTACCGCACAGTGGTTTTGGTTTGGGATTGGAAAGACTTGTATTGTTTGTTACAGGGATGGGGAATATCAGAGATGTGATTCCTTTCCCAAGAACACCTAAAAGTGCGGAATTTTAAGTATATTCAGAAATGTTAAAGCAAGAACTTAATTTAAAATTACAACAAAAACTTTCACCACAACAGATTCAACTCATGAAACTGGTGCAACTGCCTACACTTGCTTTTGAACAGCGAATCAAACAAGAATTGGAAGAAAATCCTGCACTTGAGGAAGAAAAAGATTATAATGATGACGAATTCGCTTCTGAATTTGATGATTGGAACGGAGACGATGACAGCCAAAGCATTGATACAGGCGATATCAACATTGACGAATACCTGAGCGACGACGAAATTCCGAATTACAAAACCTACACCAACAATTACAGCGATGATGATGAAGACAGAGAAATCCCGTACGCTCAGGGAACCAGTTTTCTGGATTATCTCGAAAATCAATTGTCGATGTTCAGAATGGATGAAGAAGAATTTGAAATCGCAAATTTCGTCATTGGAAATCTGGACGATGACGGATATCTGAGAAGAGATTTACAGGCAATTGCAAACGATTTGGCTTTTTCTCATAATATCTACACAGACAAAAATGAAATTGAACAACTACTGGTCAATTACATTCAGAGACTTGACCCTGTGGGTGTGGGTGCCAGAGATTTACAGGAATGTCTGAAGATTCAATTGAAAAATAAAAAACCGTTCTCCCAAGCAACTGAATTGGCACTTGATCTCATCAGTCGTTCGTTTGAAATGTTCACAAAAAAACATTACAAAAAACTGATGGAGAAATATGACATTTCTGAAGAGCAACTCAAAGAAGCGATTACAGAAATCGAAAAACTCAATCCCAAACCTGGTCGCTCCTATTCAGGCAATACAAAAACCATCGAACATATCACTCCTGATTTCACCATCAAAATCGTTGACGGTGAACTTGAATTGACACTGAACGGGAGAAATGTACCAGAACTCAGAGTGTCGAATGCCTATTCGGACATGTTGAGAACTTATAAGGTTACCGAAAAAAAATCGGAGGAACAGAAAAAAGCAGTCCTTTTTGTTAAACAAAAACTGGACGCAGCCAAGTGGTTCATCGATGCGGTAGAACAAAGAAGAAACACACTGATGTACACCATGCAAGCAATCATGGATTTTCAGAAAGAATATTTCCTAAGTGGCGACGAAACCAAAATCAAACCAATGATTCTGAAAGACATCGCTGACAAAATAGGAATGGATATTTCGACGGTTTCAAGGGTGGCAAATTCCAAATATGTAAATACCCCCTACGGTACTTTTCTAATCAAAGATTTGTTTTCTGAAAGTCTGACCAACGAAGAAGGCGAAGAAGTATCTACCCGTGAAATTAAAAGAATCCTTCAGGATGTAGTGGCAGAGGAAGACAAGAAAAAACCGATGACCGACGAAAAACTGATGGGCATCCTCAGGGAAAAAGGTTATCCGATTGCCAGAAGAACGATTGCAAAATACCGTGAACAACTAGGTATTCCGGTTGCCAGACTGAGAAAGGAAATCTAAATACAAATTCAGCACATCATCGTTCCAAAGAAAAAGCACAATCTTGAATAGATATTCAAAGAATTAAAATAAAAAAACCGCCTCTTACGAAGCGGTTTTTGCTTACACAGAATTCCTTTTATTTTACAATTGTTAATTCATTAATGATATGTGTCGCATTGGCGTATTTATCAATGATAAACAACACATAGCGAATGTCAACAGAAATGGTTCTTTGAAGTTCGGGGTCAAAAATCACATCACCGGCCATGGCTTCAATATTTCCGTCAAAAGCGATACCGATGAGTTCGCCGTTTCCGTTCATCACAGGCGAACCGGAGTTACCACCTGTAATGTCCAAATCAGAAAGGAAATTTACCCAAAGTTCACCGTTTTTGTCTGCATATTGTCCGTAATCCTTTTTGTTGTACAAATCAATTAATTTTTGCGGATTTTCAAATTCATCATCACCCGGCTTGTGTTTGGCGATGGTACCCTTCAGCGTGGTGTAATAGTTATACTTTGCGTCGTTCACCTTTCCTTTGCCAAGTGGCAAATCGCGAATAGACCCATATGTGAGACGGAGAGTGCTGTTGGCATCCGGGTACTCAATGGTGGTCAGACCCGATTCTCTCAAACCTTCGACCAATAGACGGAAAGCCCCTGAATACGCATCGTTCAATGCCTTTTCTTCCGGTGTTTCGTTTCTGTATTTGTCGAGTATATCGTTTGATAATTTAAACAATTCATCATTTGTAAGCAAAGTCAAATCAGGTTTTTCCAGAAAAGCATTCAGTTTTTCTTTACTTGTGAAAATACTCGATTTGAAAGCATTGTCAATGTATTTTGAAAAGTCGCCATTGTACTGATTCCCAATTTGTTCCACATACGGAGCCAGACCGCCTGCTTTGCCTTTTGCATAATACAGATTGAGCATTTTTACGAAAATCTCTTCCTCGAGCGGCATATAAATATCGCTAAACGAAGACTCAATCATACTTTGAAGTGATTTTTTTATTTCTGTCTTTTCTGCTTCATTTTCAGAAGCTACATATTGTTGTAATCCCATCCCCAACCTAAAGGGAGAAGTAGAAAATGAAGCAGCTCTCAACAAGTTGATGAGATAATTCTGGGTCCTCGCCCGCTCGTTTGTGTTTTTGTAATAGTGGTTCAGAATTTCAATCACATCACCGTACTTGGCTTTGCGAGAAGCCTGATTCGCCCATTTGTCGAATTTTTCTTCAACCGCTCTTTTGGATTCTACTGTTCTGTGTTCTTTGAGAGCGACAATCATTCCGCCACGGTTTTTCCAGTAATTTGCTATTCCCGCATATTTTGAAGCATAATCGAGTTTTATTTTCTGGTCATTGTCCATGTATTTTTTCAATACATCCATCGCTGACTTTGATCCCTCAACCCAAGCGGGATAAGCGTATTCAACATTCTGTTCAACACCGCCAGAGGGCATCCAGCGATTGGTTCTTCCCGGATAACCCATGATCATCGCAAAATCACCTTCCTCATAACCTTTCAGACTAATCGGTAAATGGTATTTGGGTTTCATTGGAATATTGTCCGGCGAATAATCAGCAGGATTACCGTCCTTATCGGTATAAACCCTAAACAAAGAAAAATCTCCGGTGTGTCGTGGCCATTCCCAGTTGTCTGTGTCTCCACCGAATTTCCCAATAGAATTGGGCGGCGTTCCCACCAATCGAACATCTTGAAAATCCTGATATACAAAGTAGTAATATTCATTGCCCTGATAAAAAGAACGAACCGATACCACAAATTTTCCGCCTTCATTGTTTTCTTTTTCGATTTTAGCAATTTCTGCATTGATGGCTGAGTTTCTTTCGTCCTCGGTCATGCTGTCATTCAGCTGCGATAGAATTCTATCGGTCACCACATCCATTCTGACAAAAAATCGAACTTTCAGATTGTTGGGTTTCAATTCACGGGTCTTGTCTTTGGCCCAGTAACCATGGGTCAGATAATCTGCTTCAGGAGTCGAAAGCTCTGCAATCGCACCGTAGCCGCAGTGATGATTGGTCAGTACCAAACCACTGTCTGAAATAATTTCTGCAGTGCAACCGCCACCGAATTGCACGATGGCATCTTTCATACTGCTGCTGTTGATACTGTATATATCTTCAGCAGTCAATTTATAGCCTTTCTTCTGCATGTCTTCGATGTTCTTACCTATGAACATCAAAAACCACATTCCTTCGTCAGCTTTCACTTTTTGTGAAGGCCCTATCAGCAAGGCTGCACTCGCAATGATTAAGAGAATTTTCTTCATTTTTAATTTTTTATTGATTAATGATCTGTTTGGCTGTGCCACAACTCCACAAAAGTAATGTTTATTTTCAAAAAATATATGTCCAAATTGTTATCTCAATTCGTCCATAGGCTTTTATCCGTTTTGATGAATGATTTGTTCCATTCGTTCAATGATGTCATCATGCGTCTGCTGTCGTGTATCAATGAAGCTGTTGGAATTTCCATAGGGTTCGTACATAGAGATGGAAGTCACCGAAAAAAGACCGATGGTGGGCGTCAGTGAAGCGCAACTCAGATGCATCATCCCCGAATCTGCCGCAACGATGAGTTTGCAATTAGACATCACAGCAGCAATTTCTCTGATGTCTTTGCTGTAATAGGCAGGCAGTTTGTGGTTGAGTTGAGAAATATTTTCGACAGGAAGAATCTCTATCAAATTAAATTTGTCTTTGTACTTCGGATAAAATTTTCGATAAAATTCATCCCACCATTCTTGCGAATAAATCTTGGGACCAGTGGCATAAGTAAAGAATGCAAGTGTTTCCCGTTCGTCACCTTTTGTGACTTCATTCAGCACGATTTTTCCGTTTTCTTTCTCTGCATCACTTAGTTTCAGATTCAGTGGCGGTATTTCACCGGAATTTGATTTGTGATTGACCAATGTTAAAAATTGACGAAAATTATATACGGGACATTTCGCCATGTGTTGATAATCAGGGAGTTTTTGAGCCAAATCTGAAAAATCATCGCCAAAATATCTGAACCTCGACCGGGCCATTGAAGTTGAAATCCTACCCGATGATGAGCCTTTGACGGCGTCGATTACCAAATCGTATTTGTTTTTTCTCAAATCAATCCAGACCTTCAGATATTTAATCAACTCCTTGAACGGTTTCCGTGGCAGCTTTATCGTCTTGTCAACCTGTTCATAATTCTCAAAAATGATGGGGGCCAGATTTCCTCTGACGAACAAATCAATTTTCACATCTGGAAAAACAGCGATGATTTCCTGCACCAATGGAGTGAGCATCAGTATATTCCCCAAACGGTGATTGGGACGATTGATGAGTACCCTTTTGATGTCCGCTTTCTCCTCACCCGGTTTCAGTGTAATAGAAGATCTGCCAACAAACACAAGCGTCATCGATCTGGTGAATTTCCTTCTTAACTGATTGATTTCTGATTTAAAATTCATTAATTGTTTTAAAATTAAACTTACAAAATTATTATTTTGAATGACAACTGCAATTAATATATCAGAGATTTGTCTCATCCGGCAGATGTTCGAAAATATTCTCGAGCAAAGACCAATAAAAAGAACAATTAAAACTTAATTTCAGGTACAATAAAATAGGAATCCGGAATTGAGATTTCAAAACAAGACCTTTCCTATTTCAAAAGCAACTACCTTTGCAAAATGGCAGGAATTTATATCCATATTCCTTATTGCAAACAGAAATGTAGTTACTGCAATTTTCATTTTTCAACGAATTTGAAGTCAAAAAAAGAAATGATTTCGGCCATATTCAAGGAAATTCAGTTGAGAAAAAACGAGGTAAATGAATCGGTGGAAACTTTGTATTTTGGTGGTGGAACCCCTTCCCTGCTCGAGGAGGAAGAATTGAAGCATATCTTCAAACTGCTTTATGAAAATTTTGATATCATTCAAAATCCAGAAGTAACACTGGAAGCCAATCCTGATGATTTGGACAATGAAAAAATAAAACTGTTGAAATCCACGCCAATCAATCGTTTGAGCATCGGAATTCAGTCTTTTTATGATTTGGATTTGAAATTTATGAACCGGGCACACAATTCCGGTCAGGCTGAAACTTCGGTCAAAATCGCACAGGATGCCGGTTTTGAAAACATCACCATTGATTTGATTTACGGCGGACAAACCACAACCGACCAAATGTGGGAAAGCAATTTGGAGAAAGCGCTCTCGCTCGGTGTGCCACACATTTCTTCCTATGCTCTGACCATAGAACCCAAAACCGCTCTAAATCATTGGGTTAAGACCCGAAGAATAAAAGATTTGGACGAAGAAAAACAAGCCCGCCAATTTGAAATGCTCGTGAATACTTTGACCCAAAACGGTTTTCTTCATTATGAAATCTCCAACTTTGGAAAACCAAACTTTTTGTCTCAACATAACTCAGCTTATTGGAAGGGGATTCCTTATTTGGGTTTGGGCCCTTCTGCGCATTCGTTCGATGGAAAAAATAGAAGTTGGAATCCGGCAAACAATTCGGTTTATCTGAAACAAATAAACAAAGGTATATTGCCGTTGGAAACCGAACGACTCAGTGAAAATGAGCGATTCAACGAAATGTTGATGATTAGACTCAGAACCATGGAAGGGCTTTCTATTGAAGAAGTGAAAAATAATTTCCCAAATGAATTCACCAACAGATTGATGTCTGAAATTCAGATACATACAGAAAGCAAAATGCTCAGCTTAGAAAACAATTACCTACGATTGACCCAAAAGGGTTTGTTTTTTGCTGATGGAATTGCAGCAAGTTTGTTCAGAATATGAACAAAATAATTTGTTTAATTTTGTACCATGATCAAAGGCATCGCAAACATCATTTTCGGAATCTTATATGCAAGCATCGGCGTACTCGTTTTGGTCAATCATTGGTTTTTAATTGAACTCAGTAAAAAAGCCGCTTTGTCTTTGGGCATTTTATTTATCATCTATGGAATTTTCAGAATTTATCGCGCAGTCAAAAGCATCCTTCCTCAAAACCGTTTGTAGTTTGGTTTTTGTAGCTGGATTTTCGTTTCAGCTAACTTCCTGTCAGAAGAATAAGGAAAAAATCGTCAGCCACAGTGAGGGTGAAATGACAATTTATGCCGATCCTTCCAACGAAAGTCTGCTGGTGGCACTCACCGATATTTATATGATGAAATTCCCGAAAGTAAAATTCAATATCATTTATAAATCAGAAAATCAAATTCTCAAAGATTTGCTGGACACCACCGCATACGCAGCTTTTATCAATCAACCACTGTCTGAGGAACAGACCGAATTCATACGGCAAAAAACCGATGTAACTCCTCGCTCGGTATTGCTCGCTTATGATGCTGCCGTTTTCATTACCTCAGCTGAAAATCCGATTGATTCAGTTACTTTCGATATGCTTCGACAGAACATATTAAACGAAAACGGGAATGTGATTTTTGACAACGGTAATTCCGGGAATTTCAATACTATCAAAGAAGTTTTGTCGCTTGATATTCCTCATGGGAAGTCGGTTCAGGCATTACAAAATGCAGATGAAGTCATAGATTTTGTACAGAAATCAAAAAGGGCAATCGGAGTCATCGGCTTGAATGAAATCAGTGAATCGGACAGCAAAAGGACCAAAGAGATACTTCAAAAAGTGAAAGTGTTGCCGGTCATTGACAGCGAAAACAAACCCAGAGAACCCAGCGTTCCGAATATACTTGCGCTCAAATACCCATTTTTTAAAGGCGTTTATTTTATCGTCCGAGAACCGGGTTTCGGCATCGGTAGCGGATTTTCGCGTTTTGCAGGTTCACAACAAGGACAACTCATCGTGGGGCGAGAAGGTTTGCAACCCAATTATTTGTATCCTCGTGAGGTTCAGGTCAATCTGAAGAGTTTGGATTGAATTGTTGATACTTGGTTAATAGTTTTGACTGCAAACAATTTCTTTCTGCTAAAAATATCTTCATATTTATCGGGCTGAAAACAAATAAATGAAAAAGAAAATTTTTGTGCTTGATACTTCAGTGATTTTGTTTGACCACAAATCCATCCTGAATTTTGACGAACACGACATAGTGATTCCCATTACAGTGCTTGAGGAACTCGATACCATGAAAAAAGGGAACGATACCAAAAATTATGAAGCACGCGAGTTCATCCGCTTTTTGGACAAATCCTCCAAAGATTATCCGGTGAACGACTGGATACCGTTGTCTGGTGAAGGCAAGGGCGCTTTCAAAATCGTGATGGAGAACAATGGTCTGACTAAATCTGCAGTAAAAATTTATGGTTCAGAATCCAATGACAACAAAATCCTGAATTCCTGCATGATCATCGCAAAAGATGAACCCAAACGAGAATCAATATTGGTGACCAAAGATGTCAATCTCAGGCTCAAAGCAAAAGCCATCGGCATCAAAGCGGAAGATTATGAAACCGGGAAAATTCAGAATGTGGACAATCTGCCGACAGGAATTACTACTTATACCGATTTTGACCAGGAAATTATAGACAATCTCTACAAGGATTTTTCAATTCCCCTCGAAGACATTGAAGGCAAAATGGAAATTTATCCAAATGCATATTACATACTACAAGGAGACAAATCCTCTTCGCTTGCCTATTACAATCCGTTTGAACAACAACTGGAAAGAGTCAACAAACAGACCATTTTTAACATCAAACCCAAGAATGCTGAACAAGCCTTTGCCATACACGCCATTCTGAAAAAAGAAATCAAATTGGTGGCTTTGCATGGAGTTGCCGGAACTGGAAAAACACTGATTGCGTTGGCAGGAGCCATCGCTCAGAAGAGAGATTTCAAACAAATTTATCTTTCCAGGCCCATCGTTCCGTTAAGCAACAAAGACATCGGTTATCTGCCAGGCGATATCAAATCAAAAATTGACCCTTACATGCAACCGCTTTGGGACAATTTAAAATACATACAATATCAGTTCAAAGAACAAGACAAAGAATACAAACAAATCAATTTGATGATCGAACAGGAAAAACTGCTCATCACTCCATTGGCATACATCAGAGGACGCAGCTTGTCGGATGTGATTTTTATTGTGGACGAAGCCCAGAACCTGACACCCCATGAGGTGAAAACCATCATCACCCGTGCAGGAGAAAACACTAAATTTATATTTACCGGAGACATCAAACAAATCGATACACCATACTTGGATGAGCAATCCAATGGTCTTTCATATCTGGTGGATAAAATTCAGGGACAAAAACTTTTTGCACATATTCAGCTAATTAAAGGTGAAAGAAGCGAACTGGCAAATCTGGCAAATGAATTGTTATAGTTTTTTACAAACGGGCTGTTGAAAAATTCCTGTGAACTCGGCTTATAATTTTGGTTAAGTTATCAGATACTTCTATATTTGCCCGTTAAAAATTTCTTAATAAGACAGCAAAATGAGAGGTAAAGTGCTTGTTATTGGTATCACCATAATACTTGGAATTTTGTCCATCAGACAATTAAGTTATACTTGGTACACCAATAAAATTGAATGTGAAGCTTACGAAAATTCGAGAGATGAGCTTGAAGAGCAAATCGTATTGGATAGTTTGGCAAACGATACCCTGAACCTGGGCATCATCAAATACAACTATCGAGATGCAAAAAACAAAGAAATTAAATTAGGTCTGGACTTGAAGGGCGGAATCAGTGTGATTCTTCAGGTTCAAGTGCGTGACCTACTTGAAAATCTTGCAGACCATACCAAAAACAAAATATTTAATGACGCACTGGATTCTGCAGATATCGCCCAACGCTCACAGGGAGACAGAGCTTATGTGGATATATTCTTTGATGAATTCGAAAAACTTAGAGCCGCTTCCGGTCAAACTCTTCCCTACTCTTCACCGGAAATATTTGGCAACCGCCAAAATTCGAATTTAATTGAATTCAACGCAAGCGACAATCAGGTAAAGAATATTCTTAAAAATGACATCGATTCAAAAGTTGAAACCGCGTTTCAGGTAATCTCCTCCCGTATCAACCGTTTTGGTGTAGTGGAACCAATCATTCAAAGATTGGGCGGTGCCGCAGACGGACGCATCCAAGTGGAAATGCCGGGCGAAAGAAACAAAGAAAGAATCAAAAACCTGTTGCAGAGTACTGCCAAACTCGAATTCTGGAAAGTAGAAGCCAACAATCCGCAAATCGCTACTTTCTTCACAAGTATTGATCCCCAAAAACTGGGCATACAAACCGAACTGAACAGTTTGAACAACATCATCAACAGCCCACTCGAAGGAAACTCATTGTTTTCGGTAGCCACCAGAGACACTGCAATTTTCAACAAAGTACTCAAATCACCAAACCTGAAGGCCAGCATGCCTACCAACATCAGGAATTTCAAATATGTATGGGGCAACAAGCCTGTACAAACCAAAGACGCAAGCACCAACGGAAAGTTCCTTTCATTCTATGCACTGAGTGGAGACAAAAACAACCAGCCCTTGCTGCCAGGTGATGTGGTAGAACAAGCCGCAGGCGAAAGAAACATGAACACCATCTCGAACGAACCGGTGGTGACCATGAAAATGAATTCAGAAGGTGCCAGAAGATGGGCGCAGATAACAGAAGAGAATATCAATAATTCCATCGCTATAGTTCTGGATGATTTGGTCTATTCCGCACCAAATATCAATGAAAAGATTGCAGGAGGTAGTTCGCAGATTTCCGGTAATTTTACACTCACTGAAGCACAAGACCTTGCGAATATTCTTCAGGCAGGTAGCCTCCCCGCATCATCAAAAATCGTGCAATTAGAAGAAGTAGGACCTTCGCTCGGCCAGGAAGCCATCAACAGTTCATTGATTTCATTCGCTGCCGTATTCTTACTGATTCTTGTATGGATGATTTTCTATTATTCAAGGGCCGGATTATTTGCCGACATCGCCTTGGTTATCAACATTCTATTTCTGCTTGGATTAATGGTCGGACTTTTTGGAGCAACCCTTTCTCTGCCGGGCATTGCAGGAATCATTCTGACTCTAGGTATGGCAATCGACGCAAACATCCTGATCAATGAAAGAGTCAAGGACGAAATGCTCCATCGCAACAAATCGTTGAAAGAAGCGGTCTCAATTTCCTATTCATGGAAAGGTTCAATATCTGCCATTGTGGACTCCAATGTCACCACCATGCTTACCGCAGCCATCTTGCTGTTGATTGGCAAAGGCCCGGTTCAGGGATTTGCCATCACCCTGCTGATTGGTCTTTCTGTATCCATGTTTACGGCCATATTCCTGACCAAATACTTTACTGACAGAAGACTCGAAAAGAAAAAGGATGTTAAATTCTTTACACGAATTACCAAAAACTGGTTCCAAGGATTCAATGTGGATTTTATGAACAAAAGGAAAATGTTTTACATCATTTCCATCCTTGTCACTCTATTTTGTATTACAGTAATCTTCCTAAGAGGTTTTGATCTTGGGGTTGACTTTCAGGGAGGACGAACTTATACCGTGCGATTTGATAATCCTGTCAATGTAAATGAAATCAGATCGGGGCTCGAAAAAACCTTGGTGGATGACGACGGAAAATCTTCTGCACCAACAGTTAAGATTTTCGGACCATCCAATCAGGTGAAAATCACTACAAAATTAAAATCCAATCAAGAATCCACCGCTGTGGACGAAGAAATTAAATTCAAGGTGTATGAGGGAGTGAAAGAATTCTTACCTGAAAATATGTCGTTTGAAGATTTTGAAAGCGACAAGGTCTCCAACGGTCTGATGTCGGTGGTGAAAGTAGGTCCCACCATTGCGGACAGTACCACCCGGGCATCGGTCATCGCAGTGATTTTGGCTCTGGTGGGTGTGGGGCTATACATACTTGTCCGTTTCAAATGGCAATTTGGCGTGGGACTGGTTGCAGCCGCTGTCCATGATGTCGTGGTCATTCTTGGTCTGTTTGCCTTGTTACATGGCGTATTGCCTTTCAACTTGGAAATTGACCAAGCCTTCATCGCAGCCATATTGACGGCAATCGGTTACTCCATCAATGACAGTGTGATTATCTTTGACCGTATCAGGGAATACCTGAGACTCTATCCAAGAATGAATTTTGCCACACTGATTAACAAAGCCACCAACAGTACGCTGACGAGAACCATGAACACTTCCATAAGCATGTTCTTGGTAGTGTTAATCATCTTTATTTTTGGCGGCGAAACCATCAAAGGATTCATGTTTGCGATGATGATTGGTGTTGTGGTGGGTACCTATTCTTCCATCTTCATCGCCTCTCAAATCATGTACGATTTGACAAAAAAGAAAATGAACAGACTGCAAACGGAAACCACTCCAAATGCTGAATAATGTATTAAAGAAATCATAAGTTTTAAAAACTCCGGAATGAATTTTCGGAGTTTTTATTTTAAGTAGCTATCTTTGTCCAGTGGAGTTAGCATTTCTATTACCGGCCTTTATCAGTTTTGAAGAGATGACCGTCATTCTGTTCATCGCCATCATTGTATTCGGACCCAAAAAAATACCGGAAATTGCGAGAGGATTGGGTGAAGGCATCAGAGCAATGAAAAAAGCAACAGAAGACATCAAAAGAGAAATTCTTGATTCGGCCGAAGGCGTTGATGCCGTTACCGACATCAAAAACACCATAGAAGATACTGCAAAAGATGTCAGCGGCTCTGTTTCTGACCCAGTCAAAGATTTCAAAGAATCCATTGACGATGCAGTCGGCCCAATAAAAAGAGAGTAAGTGGAGCAAATCATTAGTCTGGACAAAGAATTGTTTTTGATTCTGAACAACCTTGGCACTCCAGCTTGGGACGGTTTCTGGGTCTTTATGTCTGAACGAACTTACTGGATTCCCTTTTATATCATACTCCTCTACATTCTCCACCGATGCTTTGGAATCAAAAGAACCCTACTCATTCTTGCACTGACCCTTTTGTTGGTATTGGTTACTGACCAACTGACCGGATTCATCAAAGGTTACTTTCAAAGGCCCCGCCCCTGCTTTACACTCGAATTTGAAGGAATCATGAGAGGTGTAAGCTGCGAAGGTAGAGGCAAATTCGGATTCACTTCTGCACATGCTTCCAATCATTTTGGGGTCGCTTTGTTGCTCGGATTGATCTTCAGAGAAAAAATAAAATGGATGATTTGGCTGCTTTTGATATGGGCCGCATTCATTTCCTATAGTCGGGTTTATCTGGGCGTGCATTTCCCGCTCGACATTCTTTGCGGCATGTTCGTCGGACTGAGCATCGCTCTAATATTTTATTGGTTTTACAATAAAATACTACGAAAATATCCCAATAAATTCTCCTATAAACATTAAAGTATTCAAAGCCAACATCGTTTCTGATTAAAAGCAAATATGGATGGTACCAAAAAAATAAAGCCATTCACTTTTTCTTTTTGTGATGTCTTTTCTTTAAAATTTTGAGCACATCCCTTAGCCGGAACCCACGCGCATGAATTGCCATCAAATAATAAAAAAAAACATCCGCAGCCTCCTCAAGAAAATTTTCGTCACTCCCCTGCTCCGAAGCAATCACCATTTCAACAGACTCCTCACCCATTTTCTTAGTAATCTGTGAAGTACCGCGCTGAAAATATCTTTTGATTTTGTTCTCCGGCGCATCCGGTCGCTTTCCATTTTCTATCTTTTCCTCTAATTTTTCAAGAAATGGAAACGGCTTTTGGGGTTTCTCGGCTTTTGGATATTTCTCCATCGGATCATTCTGAAATGTAAATTTACCCAAAATTTTTATTCTGAAAAATCATTTTTAAAATTGACGCTAAATGCAGTTTAAAAATTATTAAAGCAACACGGATTTAGACCTTGTTCATTGGCCTGAAGATTACATTTTTTGTATATTTGGATTCGAAATTTAAAATCATTCTAAATGAGCTTCATCACACACATTCATGCAAGACAAATACTCGATTCAAGAGGAAACCCAACCATAGAGGTAGATGTGGTAACTGACTTGGGATTTATGGGCAGAGCAGCAGTTCCTTCAGGTGCTTCCACAGGTGCCTACGAAGCCGTGGAACTCCGTGACGGAGGTAGTGATTACATGGGCAAAGGAGTACTCAAAGCAGTGCAGAATGTCAATGATAAAATCGCCAAAGAACTGATTGGGATGGAAACACTCGACCAAGTTCTCATCGATAAAACCATGATAGAATTGGACGGAACTGAAAACAAATCAAATCTGGGAGCCAATGCTATTCTTGGTGTTTCGCTTGCCGTGGCACATGCTGCAGCGGCCGAACTCGGTATGCCCTTGTTCAGATATGTCGGCGGGACCAATGCCAAAACACTCCCCGTTCCTATGATGAACATCATCAACGGAGGTTCGCATTCAGATGCACCGATTGCCTTTCAGGAATTTATGATTATGCCCGTGATGGCTGACTCATTCTCACATGCACTCCAGAAAGGAACCGAAATTTTTCATCAACTGAAGAAAATTCTTCACAACCGAGGTTTGTCAACCGCAGTGGGTGATGAAGGAGGTTTTGCCCCTGCTTTTGATGGAACCGAAGATGCGCTAAATACGATAATGGAGGCGATCGAAAATGCAGGATACAAAGCAGGCGATGAAATCATGCTTGCACTCGATTGTGCAGCTTCAGAATTCTACCAAGACGGAAAATATGATTACACAAAATTCGAAGGAAACAAAGGAGCAATTAGAACCTCAGCCGAACAAGTGGAATACCTAAAAATGCTCACCGAAAAATATCCGATTATTTCCATCGAAGACGGAATGGACGAAAACGACTGGGACGGTTGGAAAATGCTCACCCACGCCATCGGACAAAAAGTTCAATTGGTTGGTGATGATTTATTGGTGACCAATGTGAAAAAACTCAAAAAAGCAATTGAACAAAAAACCGCCAATTCAATTCTCATCAAAGTCAACCAAATCGGAACGCTCACCGAAACCATAGATGCAGTGCAAATGGCTCAAAACGCCGGCTATACAGCTGTCATGTCCCACAGATCAGGTGAAACCGAAGACACAACCATTGCCGACTTGGCTGTGGCACTCAACACCGCACAAATCAAAACCGGTTCCGCTTCTCGTTCCGACAGAATGGCCAAATACAACCAACTTCTGAGAATCGAAGAAATTCTTGGCGAATCAGCTGTCTATCCTCAATCCTCGGCTTTCAAATTGAAATAATTTTTATTAAAAAAAGCTCGAATTCATTAGGATTTTTAATTACAATTAACTTAAATTGCTATCAAACAAAAATACAAATGTCAGAACAATCAAAATTCAGTTATAAAGGCTCAGAAATTGAGCTGAATACCGGAATCGGAACCATGAATGAAGAATTTGTGGATTTTTCTAATTTCCGTGCACAAACCAATGGACTCATAACACTTGATCCCGGATACAAAAACACCGGTTCTTGCAAAAGTGAAATTACTTTTCTGGATGGTGAAGAAGGAATTCTGATGTATCGCGGCTATCCCATCGAACAACTTGCAGAGAAATCTAACTTTGTGGAAGTAATGTATCTGTTGCTCAAAGGTGAACTTCCATCTGCAAATCAGCTGAACGATTTTCAGGAAGACATCAGAGAATATGATATGGTTTCTGAAGATGTGACAAAAATTCTGGGCGCTTTCCCAAGTTCTGCCCATCCTATGGGTGTTCTTTCTACTCTGACCAGTGCACTGACTGCATTCAACCCCAAAGCGGTCAATGCAAAATCTCCCGAAGACATGCACAGGGCAGCTGTTACTCTCATCGGAAAATTCGCAGTACTGGCATCATGGACTTTGAGAAAAATGAAAGGTCTTCCGCTGAATTATCCAGACAGTAAACTGGATTTTGTAGAAAACTTCTACCAAATGATGTTCAGAAGACCAAACCGAGATTTTGAAATGGACCCTATCGTCATCAATGCACTCGATAAATTACTGATTCTCCACGCTGACCACGAACAAAACTGTTCCACCTCTACCGTGAGATTGGTCGGTTCTGCACACACAGGACTGTTTGCTTCTATCTCGGCCGGCGTTTCCGCTCTTTGGGGACCACTGCACGGCGGTGCCAACCAAGCCGTTGTTGAAATGCTCGACCAAATCAAAGAAGACGGTGGAAATGTTCAGAAATGGGTGGACAAAGCCAAAGACAAAAATGATGAATTTAGACTGATGGGCTTCGGACACAGGGTGTACAAAAACTTCGACCCAAGAGCCAAAATAATCAAAACAGCTGCAGACCAAGTATTGGACAAATTGGGCATCCATGACGAATCATTAGAAATTGCAAAAAAACTGGAAAGAGCCGCTTTGGAGGACGAATATTTCGTGAAAAGAAAACTCTATCCAAATGTGGACTTCTATTCAGGACTGATTTATCGTGCGTTCGGAATTCCTACCGAAATGTTCACAGTCATGTTTGCCGTCGGAAGACTTCCAGGCTGGATTTCACAATGGATTGAAATGAGAGAAAACAACGAACCCATCGGTCGTCCAAGACAAATTTATGTAGGACATCCCAAAAGGGATTATGTAAATATTTCAGACAGATAAACCGAAAAAATAAATTTTACAGGTCTGATTTCCTTCAGACCTGTTTTTTTGGAATGAAACAAAACAATTGTTTGGACTATGACCATACAAGAATTAAAATCAAGTTTGAAACTGCCGGTGATTGCTTCACCCATGTTCATCGTTTCGGGAACAAAACTGGTTGCCGAATGTTGTAAAAACGGTATTGTCGGAAGCTTTCCATCGCTGAACGGCAGAAGTGCTGAGGATTTTGAAAATATGCTCATCAACCTGCAAAACGAACTGAGTGAATTTGAAAAAGTAACCGGCCAAAAGGCTGCACCTTATGCTGTCAACTTGATAGTCAACAGAACAAATCCACGGCTGATGCCTGATTTGGAACTCGTTGTCAAACACAAAGTCCCAATCATCATCACATCACTGGGTGCAGTCAAAGAAATCGTGGACGCAGTCCATTCATACGGAGGTTTAATTTTTCATGATGTCATCAAAAAACGACATGCCGAAAAAGCCGCTGAAGCCGGTGTGGACGGAATCATTTGTGTTTCTGCAGGAGCAGGTGGCCATGCAGGAACTGCGCACCCTTTTGCACTGATGAATGAAGTGAGAAATTTTTATGATGGTGCCATTGTAATGGCCGGCGGTATCAGTACAGGAAATGAAATTTTGGCGGCGCAAATTGCCGGTGCCGATTTTTGTTATATGGGCACCCGTTTTATCGCTACAGATGAATGTATGGCTGCCGATGAATACAAACAAATGATTATAAATTCAGGCATCGATGACATCGTATATACAGACGGAATTTCAGGCGTCAAAGCAAATTTCCTAACCAAAAGTATTGAAAATGCCGGTATTGACCTGAATCAAAAAAAGGAAGAGGATTTTTCCAAACTGACCGGTGAACACGCAAAAGCATGGAAGGACATTTGGTCGGCAGGACACGGAGTGGCAGAAATTACGAATATCATTCCTGTCAAAAATTTGATAGAACAACTGGTGAATGAGTACAAAACGGCCATAGAGAAAGTGAAAAAAATAGAGGGTGAAATTAATTTTTAACCAATTGAAATGACCACTACAGCTGAACTGATAAATTTAATCGAGCTAAAACAAATCGACAAATTCGTCTTTGAAGGTCATAGCCATACAGTGGGCAGCCCCAATGTTTTTGGAGGGCAAGTTTTGGCACAAGCACTCAACGCAGCCTGCAGAACATTGCCAACCGACAGGTATTGTCACTCACTGCATGCTTACTTCGTGCTGCATGGTGATTTGGCAAAACCGATTCAGTTCAAAGTCATGCCGGTGAGAGACGGCGGAAGTTTCACAACCCGTTTTGTAAGCGCTGAACAAGATTCAAAAACGATTTTTGTGTTGGCTGCCTCTTTCCAAAAACAAGAAATCGGTTATGATTACCAAGAGAAAATGCCGGAAGCTCCACCACCCGAAGGCCTGTTGAGCTGGAAAGACATTTATGAGCAATCCAAAGGTTTGATACCCGAAAAAATCAATCGCTTTCTGGGTTTGCCCAGGCCAATTACCTTTAAACCAACAGTGATTCATAATCCATTTGAGCATAAGGATTTGCCACCCAAACAACAAGTTTGGTTCAAATTCAATGAAATCAATAACCAAATCAGCGAACAACATTTCATACAACTTCTCGCCTATGCCTCTGATTACAATATACTGATGACCGCCCTGCAACCACACGCTTCAGAAGCCAATTTTGGAAATACACAAATGGCGAGCCTCGACCATGCGATTTGGTTCCATAGAAAACCTGATGATTATTCCGATTGGTTCCTGTTTAGTATAGATGTAGAAAGCAATTCCAACGCAAGAGGACTTACGCTGGGCAAAATATTTGACCAAAAAGGGAAACTGCTGGCCAGTGTTACACAGGAAGGATTGATTCGTAAAATCAAACCAAAAAAATAAATCCCGGCATTGTTGGTATTCAGTTCATAGAACTTTGAATTCAAAATAGTTTGAACTAAACGGGCTTAATTTCTATGACTCCTGATTAACTTTTTTATATTTGTGAGAATTTAATCCCATTCAAATGGAAGTACTTTTCAACTGGCTCATCGCCTTTATCATTTACAACCTATTATACGGTGCATCTACTTGGCAACTGTACAAAAATGCAGGCAGAAAAGCATCAGAAGCATTTATACCCTTTTATAATTTCTGGATTGGACTGGAATTGATAAAGCGCCCCAAATGGTGGATCATCTTGTTCTTCACACCCATCGTTGCACCAATTATGTGGTGGGTTTACTGGGTTGATTTCGGCAGAGCATTCGGCAAAAGAACATGGACCGATGCAATTCTGATGATTGTGACCGTCGGTCTTTATTCCTTTTATCTTAACTATGTGGTCAAACCTGACTATGAAGGTCCAGAGGAAAGAAAAAGCACTTTCATTGCTGCGCTGGTTTTTGCAATCGTATTGGCCACGCTGGTTCACAACTGGTTGATTCAACCAATGGTTGTGCCCACCGGATCCATGGAAAACACCATCCGAATAGGTGATGCTCTTTTTGTTGAAAAAATCAGTAATGGGGTGAGAGTACCCATGACACCCATAGGAATTCCGTTTTCTGAATTTATCAATCGAAAATTATTCGTTGACAAAGCCAGACTTCCTTATATGAGATTGCCCGGTTGGCGAAAAATTCAATCAAATGACATTGTGGTTTTTAACTATCCTACGGACTCGGCTTTTTCGGCCATCGACCGAAAAGACGCTTATGTGAAAAGATTGGTGGGAATGCCGGGAGATTCGGTGGAATTCGACAACAGTGTTCTGAAAGTCAACGGAAAAGAATTCGTTCCCAAAAAAGACGCTTTCGTACAACACAGTTATATCGTTACCACAAAAGTCCCCTTTAGCGACCAGGTACTTTACGATAACTTTTCGGTCATCAACGGAACGGATTATCGCGCCCAAGCAGAAGGCAACAACCTTTATTCCTATGTTTTTTATGCCCTGACTGCCGAAATGGCGGCTCAGCTGGAAAACAATCCGAGCGTAGTAAAAGTTGAACAACTGATAAGTCCAAAAGGCAGAAAAGATGTAAAGCATTATGCGGACGGAAGGATTGACAGTACCCACACGATTTTTCCGCTTGACAAAGATTGGAACCAAGACAATTACGGCCCAATCTATATCCCCAAAAAAGGAGATAGAATTAAACTCAACGGGGACAACATTACCCAATATTTCAATATCATAAAAATCTACGAAAACAACGAATTGAAAATTGAAGGCGATAAAATATTTATCAATGGACAACAAACAGATGAATACGAAATCCAACAGGATTATTATTTCATGATTGGTGACAACCGAAATCAATCGTTGGATGCCAGGTTTTTTGGTTATGTCCCAGAACAAAATATAATCGGCCGACCAATTCTGGTTTGGGCCAACTTCAACGGCATGTTCGAACCCGCCCCCAATAAATTTATATGGGAACGATGGATGACTTCCATCAACAACGACAATCCCGAGAAAACCTCCTATCGCTGGTATGCACTCATCGTACTGATTGCTTTTTTTGGCTGGGATTATTTCAGAGCTAAAAAGAAAAAAGAAAAGCAAGACAAATAAATCTTTGTAATCCCATGGTTTTTCCGGTATTTTATTTCGGTCCGATTTCTTATTTCTCAAAATTAACCCAATCAACTGATTATCAGTTTGAAATACATGAGAACTTCAGAAAGCAAACCTTTAGAAACCGTTGTTATATTCAGGGTGCCAACGGCAAACTCAGACTAAGCATACCGATTGAACACGACGGTAGCAGACAGATGAAAGACATCAAAATATCGAGCAAAAGCAATTGGGCAAAAGAGCATCTCAAATCTTTGGTCTCAGCCTACAAAAGTTCGCCTTTTTTTGAATTTTATGAAGATGAACTCTCGGCAGTTTATCAACATTCAGATAAATTTTTGATTGATTTTAATTTCAAAAGCATTGAATTTATTGCACAAAAACTGAAACTCCACATTCCTATCAACACAACAACTGCTTATTCTGATGAAACAAACAGTCGTGATTTCAGAGATTTTTTTCATGCAAAAACAAAAGTCAATCCAGAGCATTTCCCGATTTACACTCAGGTATTCAGTGAAAAATTTGATTTCATGCCCGACCTGAGCATTCTGGATTTGCTGTTCAATCAAGGACCCAATGCTACTGTTTATTTAAAAACCATCGGCGCAAAATAAAAGAAGCCTGTCAAGACTGACAGGCTTTTTTCAATGTACCAAAAAAATTATTTTCTCAATATTTTGAATGTCTTCACTCCTTTGTTGGTGTAAACCTTGATGATGTACGAGGTTTTATCAAACAGCCTCATATCGATTTCAAACTGACTCAATCCATTTCCTTTCAGCACTTTAACAAGCTGACCAGACAAATGATAAATCTGAACTGAATGGATGTGTTCGTCACCCACCAGAATGGTTGCAAAGTCTTTGACCGGATTGGGGTAAATTCCGTAAATGTTAGCAACCGGGTCGTCAATCGACATAATTTCATCAAAGTTCGCTACCAAGGCTCGACTCGAAGTTACTGTAAAGCTGTAATCTTCGTCGGTCGAAACAATTGTGCCGCCTTCTGTCCAGTTAATAAAAGTATAACCTGCGTTTGAACTTGCTGAAACAGTGGCCGTATCACCATAATTATAAGTTCCACCACCTGTCGTATTTCCGCCCTCCGTCGGATTGGAACTGGTCGTAATCGTATAAGCATCCTGACTGAAGTTCGCTACCAAAG